>Ga0065720_1003660_pt1 | contig 13922 bp, 14 predicted proteins | sample Thericmetagenome_FD_59107 | JGI IMG/M metagenome (GOLD analysis project Ga0065720, IMG submission 59107) | Thermophilic microbial communities from the Joint Bioenergy Institute, California, USA of rice/straw/compost enrichment - eDNA_2 v2... | ecosystem: Engineered > Solid waste > Grass >... | reverse complement strand
CCTGCCTCGCCTGGCGCAGTCGGCCCGACATGTATGGCGGGCTTCTCGGCCTCGACCTCGACGCGCTGGGCATGCCGACGGAGAAGGAGTTCGTCGCGCACTACCTCGCCAGTCGCCGGCGCGGGCCGGTGGAGGCGCCGGGCACCTTCCACATCGCCTTCGCCATCTTCCGCTTCGCCGTGATCTTCGAGGGAATCGCCGCGCGCGCGCGGATCGGCACCGCGGCGTCGGCGGATGCGGAGCGGGTCGGCGACCTCTCCATGGCCTTCGCCCGCATCGGCGTCGAGACGATCGAGGCGGGCGCCGCCACCGCCTGACCCGGGAGCACACCGTCATGGACTTCGAATACAGCGACAAGGTGAAGGAGCTGCAGGGACGCCTCTCTGCCTTCATGCAGCGCCACATCTATCCCGCGGATGCGGAGTTCCGCGCGCGCGCGGAGCAGGGGGAGTTCCCGCTCGACATCATCCAGCGCCTCAAGCCGCTCGCCCAGGCGGAGGGGCTGTGGAACCTGTTCCTCCCGGGCCTGCGAGAGGACGAGCCGGGCACGCGCCTGACCAACCTGGAATACGCCCCGCTCGCCGAGATCATGGGCCGCATCCCCTGGTCGCCGGAGGTGTTCAACTGCAACGCCCCCGACACCGGCAACATGGAGATCCTGCACCTCTTCGCCACGCCGGAGCAGCGCGAGCGTTGGCTGATGCCGATGCTGCGGGGCGAGATCCGCTCCACCGTCGGGATCACGGAGCCCGGGGTGGCGTCCTCCGACCCGACCAACCTCCGGACGCGCATTGTGCGCGACGGCGACCACTACGTCATCAATGGGCGCAAGTGGTTCAACACGGGGGCAAAGCACCCGCTCGTGCGCTTCTGCCTAGTGATGGGGGTGACGAACCCGGACGCCGAGCCGCACGGGCGCCATTCCTTCGTCATCGTGCCCTTCGACACGCCCGGCGTGCGCGTGGTGCGCGACCTGCCGCTGCTCGGCCATCACGCGCCCGAGGGTCACGCCGAGGTGGCCTTCGAGGACGTGCGCGTGCCGGTGACAAACCTGCTCGGCGAGGAAGGCAAGGGCTTCGCCATCGCCCAGGCGCGGCTCGGGCCCGGGCGGATCCACCACTGCATGCGCACCATCGGCCAGTGCGAGCTGGCGCTGGAGCTGATGGTCGCGCGTGCGAAGGAGCGCGAGGCCTTCGGCCGCAAGCTGTCGGACTACTCCAACGTGCGCGACGCGATCGCCGAGTGCCGTCTGGAGATCGACCAGGCGCGGCTGCTGACGCTGCACGCCGCATGGATGATGGACCGCCTCGGCAACCGCGCGGCGCGCACCGAGGTCTCGGCGATCAAGATCGTCGCCGCGCGGATGCAGACCCGGATCACCGACCGCGCGATCCAGATCTACGGGGCGATGGGGCTGACCCCCGACACGCCGCTCGCCTATCTCTACACCTGGGGCCGGGCGCTGCGCTTCATCGACGGGCCGGACGAGGTGCANCTCAACGTCGTCGCGCGCCGCGANCTGAAGCGGGAGCCGCAGTCGCCGCTGGATGCGGTGCTGCGCCGGCCTGCGGAATAGGGCCGGCACGAGGAGGAACGGCCATGGCGGAGGCGCCGATCCTGACCGACCGCGAAGGCGGCATCGTCCGCCTCCGCCTCAACCGGCCGGCGGCGCTGAACGCGCTCGACCAGGCGATGGCGGAGGCGCTGCACGCGGCGGTGGAGGGGCTCGCCGNCGATCCGTCGGTCCGCTGCGTCGTGCTCTTGGGCGAGGGGCGCGGCTTCATGGCGGGCGGCGACATCCGGCTGTTCCACGCCGCCGGGCCGGATGCGCCGGCCGTGATCGGCCGGCTGATCGAGCCCTTCCATGCGGCAATGCGCAGGCTCGCGGCGCTGCCGGCACCGGTGATCGCGGCCCTGCACGGGCCCGTCGCCGGCGCCGGGATGAGCCTGGCGATGGCGGCCGATCTCGCCGTCGCGGCCGAGGATGCGCGGTTCGTGCTGGCCTATCTCCGTCTCGGCATCAGCCCGGATGGCGGCGCGACCTGGACGCTGCCGCGACTCGTCGGCCTGCGCCGCGCGATGGGCATCGCGCTGCTGGGGGAGGAGATCGACGCGCGGGGGGCGCTCGATCTCGGACTCGTCAACCGCGTCGTGCCGAACGCCGGCCTCGAGGCCGAGACGATGGGGCTGGCGCGCCGGCTCGCCGCCGGGCCGTCCCGGGCGATCGGGCGGACCAAGGCGCTGCTGCGGGCTTCCCTGGACCGTACCCTGGAGGCGCAGCTCGACGCGGAGCGCGACGCCTTCCTGGCCGGCGCGGCGACGGAGGACTTCGCGGAGGGCGTGGCGGCCTTCCTGGGGCGCCGCACGCCGTCCTTCGTTGGGCGCTGAGGGCGGCGGACTCCTTCTCGCTGGACGCCGCGCAGGAGCGTGGCACTATACCCCGGAAGATAAAATCCCTGAGGGCGGCCAGGCCGACCTAACGGGGAACTGCTGGGGAGGACCGCTGGCCATGCACCGCATCACCCGGCGTGGAGTTTTCGCCATCGGCGCGGGCGCCGCCGCGCTCGCCGCCTCTCGCCGCGCGGCGGCCCAGCCGCAACTGCCGCCGCATGAACGCGAGCTCTATGAGGCCGCGAAGCGCGAAGGCGAGATCACCTGGTATTCCGGTCAGTACAGCGCGGAGACCTCCGAGGCGGTCGGCCGCGCCTTCAGCGAGCGTTACCCCGGTGTGCGCTGCAACGTGGTGCGCTCCACCTCGCAGGTCGCGTTCCAGCGGCTGTCGCAGGACATACGCGCGGGCGTGGCGCAGTGCGACGTGTTCAGCTCCACGAATTCCGGGCACTTCACCCAGCTCAAGCGGGAGAACCGGCTGCTGCAGTTCCGGCCGCGCAACGCGGACGAGATGCTGCGCTCGATCCGCATCGCCGATCCGGACAACTACTTCCAGACCACGTTCCTCGGCCTGTACCTGATGGCGTACAACACGCGCAAGGTGAGCGAGGCGGAGGCGCCGAAGAGCTGGACCGATGTGCTCGACCCGAAGTGGCGCGACCAGCTCGCGGTCGGCCATCCGGGCTTCAGCGGCGCGATCGGCGTCTGGGCCGTGCAGATGCGCAAGATGTACACCTGGGACTACTTCCGCCGCCTGGAGCGCAACCGGCCGCAGATCGGCCGCTCCAGCCAGGACCCGGTGACGCTGCTCAATGCCGGTGAGCGTTCGGTCGGCATCTGCGTGCCGATCGGGACGACGATGTACAGCATCTCGCGCGGCAACCCGCTGCGGGTGATCTACCCGACCGAAGGCGTGCTGGCGACCATCGCGCCCTCCGGGATTCCGCGCAACGCGCCGCATCCGAACGCGGCGAAGCTGTTCATGGAGTTCCAGGCCTCGAAGACGATGTCGGAGGTGATCAAGCGGTTCTACGCCGAGCCGCTCCGCTCCGACGTGCCGCAGGCGGAGGGCGCGCGGCCGCTGGACCAGATCACGCTGCTCGCGCCCTCGATCGAGGAGCAGGAGAAGGGCGTGCCGGAAGTGCGGGAGGCCTGGCGCGACACCTTCGGCGTCTGACGGCGGCGGGGAGGAACGACAGATGGTGCGAGTCACCCGGCGCGGCGTGCTGGCGGCCGCCGCGGTACTCGGCGGCAGAGTAGGCGGCGCGGCGGCGCAGGAGCAGCCGCTGCCGCCGCACGAGCGCGAGCTCTACGAGGCGGCGAGGCGCGAGGGCGAGCTGACCTGGTACACGGGCCAGATGCAGGCCGAGCCCTCCGAGGCGATCGGCCGTGCCTTCACGGAGCGCTTCCCGGGCGTGAAGGTGAACGTGGTGCGCTCGACCTCGCAGGTCGCGTTCCAGCGGCTGTCGCAGGACATGCGCGCGGGCGTGGCGCAGTGCGACGTGTTCAGCTCGGTGGACCAGAGCCACCTGGCCTTCCTCAAGCGCCAGGGGCGGCTGACGCAGTTCCGGCCGCACAACCTCTCCGGATTGATCCCGGCGGTGCGCGAGGCGGGCGACCCGGACGGCCACTTCCAGGTCACCTACCTGGCCGTCTACCTGCTCGCCCGCCACAACCGCGTGCCGGAGGCCGAGGCGCCGCGGAGCTGGCGCGACCTCCTCGATCCGCGCTGGCGTGGGCAGATCGCGGTCGGGCATCCCGGCTACAGCGGCGCCATCGGCTCGCTCTGCGTCGCGCTGCGGAAGCTCTATGGCTGGGACTATTTCCGGGCGCTGGAGCGCAACCGGCCCCATATCGGCCGCTCCGCCGGCGATCCGGTGACGGTGCTCAATGCCGGCGAGCGCACGATCGGCATGGGGGTGCCGAGTCCCACCATACTGCTCAGCATCTCCCGCGGCAATCCGCTGTCGCTGATCTACCCGACGGATGGCACGCTGATCGTGCCGGCGCCGAGCGGCATCCCGCGCAACGCGCCGCATCCGAACGCGGCGAAGCTGTTCCTGGAGTTCATGGCGAGTCCGGCCTATGGACAGGCGACGCGTCCGTTCTTCGCGGAATCGCTGCGCCCCGAGGTGCCGCCGCCCGAGGGGGCACGGCCGCTTGATCAGGTCCCGCTCCTCGCGCCGACCGCCCAGGAAGTGGAGGCCGGCATCCCCGAGGTGAAGGAGCTGTGGCGTGACACCTTCGGCGTCTGACTAGAGCGCCTGCGGCACCAATGAGAGCCGACAGCGTCACCGCATTGCCCAAACCGGCCACGCCGGCGCGCGCCGGCGGCCTGCTGGACCGGCTGCGCAACATCGAGCCGGTGAGCCTGCTCTGGGTGGTCCTGATCGCCGCCCTGCTGTTCCTCGTCGCCGCACCGCTGATCAAGCTGTTCACGGTGAGCTTCCAGGCGCAGGAGACGGGTGCCTTCACCCTCTCCAACTACGCGACCGCCTATGGGCGGCAGCGCTACCTCGACGCATTGGTGAACTCGCTGACGCTCGGCCTGCTGTCGGCGGTGATCGCGATCGTGCTTGCGGTGCCGATGGCCTGGGCGGTGTCGCGCACCGACATGCCGGGCAAGGGCCTGACCTGGGGCGCGGTGCTCGGCGCCTTCGTCGTGCCGCCCTATCTCGGCGCGATCGGCTGGATCCTGCTCGCCGGGCCGAATTCCGGCTTCATCAACCAGGCCTGGCGCGCCCTGACGGGGGCGGAGGAGCCGCTGGTCAACGTTTACAGCTTCCCCGGCCTCGCGCTGGTGATCGCGCTGCATTCCTTCCCGCTGGTGTTCATCCTGGTGAAGGCGGCGCTCGACCTGATCTCCTCCGAGATGGAGGACGCCGCCAACATCATGGGCGCCGGGCCCTGGACGACGATGCGGCGGGTGACGCTGCCGCTCGCCTGGCCTGCGATCCTCGGCGGCTTCATCCTGGTCTTCCTCGAGACCATTGCGCTGTTCGGCACGCCGGCGATCATCGGCATACCGGCGAGGATCAATGTCGTCACCACCCAGCTCTGGCAGTTCTTCGAGTATCCGGTGCGGGTGGAGGTGGCGGCGGCCTACGCCATGCCGTTGCTGCTCGTCACCGTCGGCCTGATCGCCGTGCAGAAGCTGATCCTCGGGCGGAAGGGCTTCGTCTCGCAGACCGGCAAGGGCGGCGAGCGGCGGATGGTGAAGCTCGGGCCGTTCCGTTGGGTGCTGTTCGCCTGGTGCGCGGGCGTCGGCGCGCTGGCGGTGGTGATGCCGGTGCTGGTGCTGGTGCAGGCCTCCTTCGCGAAGGCCTGGGGCAGGGGGTTGGCGCTCGACAACTTCACCCTGCGCAACTATGCGCTGCTGCTGTTCGAGCACGAGATGGCGCTGACCTCGGTGTGGAACACGATCTGGTTCTCCGCCGCGGCGGCGACGCTTGCCGGGGCGATCGCGCTGCTCGTCGCCTACCTCGTGAACCGCCGGCTGGTTCCCTTCGGGGAGGTGCTGGGCTTCCTCTGCATGGCGCCCTTCGTCATTCCCGGCATCGTGATGGCGATCGGCTTCTACGCGGCCTATGCCTCGCCGCCGCTTGCGCTCTACGGCACGGCGACGCTGCTGATCCTGGCCTTCACCGCGCGCTTCCTGCCGATCGCCTACGCCAATTCCCAGGCGGCGGTGCGGGCCTTGCACCCGGAGATGGAGGAAGCGGCCCGCATCCTCGGTGCCGGGCGGCTGCAGTCTATCGCCCGCATCACCGCGCCGCTGCTGAAGAAGAGCCTGCTCGGCGGGTGGCTGATCGTGTTCATCGTCGCCTCGCGCGAGCTTTCGGCGGCGGTGTTCCTGGTGGGGCCACGTACGCGAACCATGTCCGTGCTGCTCTACGATCTGAGCGAGGCCGGGAATTTCGAGGTGCTCGCGGCCTTCGGCGGCATCCTGCTTGCCATCACCCTTGTGCTGGTCGCGATCGGCATGAAGCTCGCCGGGCGCGACTTCATGTTGCGGAGGGAGTGAGATGTCCCGCCTCGTCCTGCGAGGGCTGACCAAGGCCTTCGGGAAGCTCACCGTCGTCGATTCCGTTGACCTCGCGCTCGAGGAGGGCGAGTTCGTCTCCCTGCTCGGTCCCTCCGGCTGCGGCAAGACCACCACCCTGCGCATGATCGCCGGCTTCCTCGAGCCCACCAGCGGCACCATCGAGATGGACGGGAAGCTGATCTCCTCGCCCGGCTCCGTCATGCCGCCGGAGCGGCGGCAGATGTCCATGATCTTCCAGAGCTACGCCATCTGGCCGAACATGACGGTCGAGGAGAACGTCTCCTTCGGCCTGAAGCTGCGCAAGCTCCCCTCGGAGGAGGTGCGGCGCCGCACCGCGGAGATCCTCGAGATCGTGCAGATGAGCCACCTCGCCGGCCGCTACCCGGCGGAGCTCTCGGGCGGGCAGCAGCAGCGCGTCGCGCTCGCGCGGGCGATCGTGGTCAAGCCCTCCGTGCTGCTGCTCGACGAACCCCTGTCGAACCTCGACGCCAATCTGCGCGAGGAGATGCGCTTCGAGATCCGCCGCCTTCACGACGAATTCCGCATCACCACCGTCTATGTCACCCACGACCAGGCGGAGGCGATGGCGACCTCGGACCGCATCGCGGTGATGAACGCCGGGCGGATCGAGCAGGTGGACGTGCCGCACCTGCTCTACACCCGGCCGCGGACCCGCTTCGTTGCCGGCTTCATCGGCCGGACCAACCTGGTGGAGGGGCGGCTTGCGGCAGGCGAGATCGCCTTTGACGGCTTTGCGCTGAAGGCGGCGCAGCTCGCTGACCGCGTGCCGGTGGAGGCAGGGAACCGGCCGATCCTGCTCTCCATCCGGCCGCAGAGCATGATGCTGCACCGCACGCCGCCGGACGCGAACGGGCGGCCGGTGCTGCCGGCGATGGTGGCGGAGCGGGTCTATCTCGGCGAGTCCTGGGACTATGTCGTGCGGCCTCGCGATTCCGGCCTACGTCTGCGCGTCGCAGCCCCGCCCTTGCAGGTCCATGAGGTCGGCGAGTCGGTCTGGCTGGAGATGGACCCGCACCAGATCGCGGTCGTGGACTGAGCGGCACCGTCAGGCAAAGGCAGGGCGGGCGTTCCGGTTCCAGGCGATCCCCGCCGCGGCCAGCGTCTCGGTGATGAGTGGCTCGGGCAGGCGCGCGTAGCGGACGAGCAGGCGCGCATAGATGCCGACGAAATCGGGGCCGTGGCCGTCGGTCTCGCCCTCCGCCGTGCTGGTCATCGCGTGGGCCAGCTCGTGCAGCAGCACCCAGCTCGGCAACGCTTCCGGCGCCTCGATGGCGAGACGCGTCGCGCGCGCCACCGTGGCGCGCGCCTGGCGGGGCAGGGGGCGCACACGGGGCGGCCAGCGCAGGCCCTCGCCGGCCCAGACGTAATCCACCAGCGCCTGCAACTGCTCGAACGGCACCAGCGAGCGGTCGCGCGGCGCGACGACGGCGTCCTCCCACTCGTAGAGGCGACGCGCCGCAGTGTCGTGCCGGCTCATCGGCCCCGGCGCGGCAGCACCGCCACCCCGCCGCCCTCCACGGGCCGCATCAGCCCCACGCGGCCGCCGGCCTCGCGGCCGCGGCCATAGGCGGTGCGATCGTGCACGGTCATGCGCCGGTGGACGGTGGTGAGGCGGATGCCGAGGCGGCGGAACTCCTCCTTCAGGCGCTGCTCCTTCAGCAGCACCAGCGCGGTGCCGGTCGGTGTCGCGGCGCGGGCGGCCTCGGCAGCGGCCTCGCGCTCCGCCGCCATCGCGGCCAGGCGGTCGGACACGCGCTCGGCGAAGCCGAAGCGGAAGGAGCGCAGCACCGCTTGGGCCGGCCTGCGCCGCGCCGCGTACTCCGGCGAGGCGCGGAAGCGGCGCTCCTCGAAGGCCAGGGCGCCGGCGACGACGTGCATCAGGTACTCCGCCATCTGCACGTCGGGCTCCAGGCCGAAGAGCACGAATTCGGCGCGGCCCACGGTCCAGCCGCGGCACTCGGTGAAGCGGAGCACCGACGGGAACAGCCATTTCAGCGCAGCGCGGCGCGGGTCGGCGAAGACGAGGCTGCGCTGGACGCAGGCCTCCTCGTGCAGCTCCACCTCGGACATGGTGAGGCCGTACACGTCGAGCAGTTCGCCGACCTTCGCCGCCGCGGCCATCGCCTCGGCCTCGGAGCATCCGCGCTCCACGGTGCGGGCGGCAAGGGCGCGGATGCGGGCCTTCACCTTCGCAAGCTCGGTCTGCTGGTCCACCTGCTGTCCCCCGATCAGCCTGGCCCCGCGCTGCGGTCCGCAGCGAAAGATATACTGGGGGTGGGCGGCCTTCGCGACCTGGGCGGGATGACAGGTCCGCCCGGGCCGCCATAATGGGCGCCATGGTGGGCCCGCTCCGCGGGCCGAGGGAAGGCAGCGGATGAGTCAACGGAACAAGGTCGTCGCAAGCTTCGCCGAAGCAGTGCGGGACATCCCGGACGGGGCCACCATCGGCTTCGGCGGGTTCGCCATGCCCGGTACGCCATTCAACCTGATCAAGGCGCTGGCCGAGCAGGGGGCGCGGAACCTCACCCTCGTGGCCAACACCACGGGCGGCGCGCAGCAGCCCCGCATGCCCGACATCGCCATGCTGGTCGAGAACGGTCAGGTGCGGAAGGTGATCTGCGCCTTCACTGCAGCGACCCGCGCCTCGGACGTGCTGCCCTTCACGAAGTACTACGAGGCCGGCGAGGTCGAGGCCGAGCTGGTGCCGCAGGGCACGCTCGCCGAGCGGATGCGCGCCGCGGGCGCCGGCATCCCGGCCTTCTACACGCCGACGGCGGTCGGCACGGAGCTCGCCGAGGGGCGGGAGACGCGGGTGATCAACGGGCGCGAATACCTGCTGGAATACGCGCTGCCGCTCGACTACGCCTTCGTCCGCGCCCGCCGCGCCGACACCTTCGGCAATCTCCGTTTCTGGCGCTCGCAGCGCAATTTCAACCCGGTGATGGCGATGGCGGCACGCGTCACCATCGCGGAAGTGGATGAGGAGATCCTGCCCGCCGGCGCGATGGACCCCGACGATGTGCACACTCCCGGCATCTTCGTCCACCGCATCGTGAAGGTGCCACCGGCTCCGGATGGAATCTGGCCGCAGAAGCGCCAGGAGAGGAATCGCTGAGATGAGCGGGACGAAGGGCTCGAAGGGCTGGAACCGCCAGCAGATGGCGGACCGCATCGCGCAGGAATTCCAGGACGGCTGGATCGTCAACCTCGGTGTCGGCCTGCCGACGCTCTGCTCCAACACCGACATCGGCGACCGCGAGGTGATCTACCACTCCGAGAACGGCGTGATCGGCTATGGCCCGATCGCCGCGCCCGGGACGGAGGACCTCAACCTGGTCAACGCCGGCGGGCAGAACGTCACCCTCAAGCCCGGCGCTGCGGTGGTGCACCACGCCGATTCCTTCGCCATCATCCGCAGTGGCCGGATCGACGCCACGGTGATGGGCGCCTACGAGGTCGCCTGCAACGGCGACTTCGCCAACTGGAAGATCGCCGGCGCGAAGGGCGGTGGGATCGGCGGGGCGATGGACCTCGCCGCCTGCGCGAAGCGCGTGTTCATCATCCTGGAGCACACGACGCGTGACGGCAAGCCGCGCCTGGTGCGGCAATGCGCCCTGCCGGTGACGGCGCGCGGCGTGGTGACGTTGGCCGCGACAAATTTCGGCCTGTTCGAGCCGACCGGCGAGGCCTTCCGCGTGCGCGACCTGGCGCCCGGCGTGACGCTGGAGGAGGTGCGCGCCGCCACGGGCTGCCCGGTGCTCGCCTGAGGGCAGGCGGCACCGGGACGGATGGGCGAGGGCGGCCGGCGGCGCGCCGCCGCCCTCAGACGCTGCGTTCCAGCAGCTCGATCGTGACGTCCTGCGGGCCGCGCAGGAAGGCAATGCGGATGCCGGGGCGCGGGCTCGTGGGCTCTACCGTGAACTCCGCCCCCTTTGCCTTCAGCTCCGCCACGACCGCGTCGAGGCCGGTCACGCGCAGGCCGAAATGGTCGAGCCCCTGATAGGGGGACCGAGGCGGATCGGCCGTCTTGCCGTCCGGCGCGACGGCGGCAAGGAAGATCTTCTGCCCACCGAGCTCGAGGTCCACGCGCGGCTGGCCCTGCTGCATGGAGCGCAGGACCTTCGCGCCGAACATGCGCTCGTACCACTGCGCCGTCGCCTCGACATCGGGGGTGCGCAGATGAATGTGGTCGAAGGCGAATTCGGTCATGCGCGGTTCCTCCTCTGGCGCGTGCGCGGAGGGAACGCTACGGCGCCGCGCCGCAGGATGCCAGGGGGCGGGTTTCGCCACGGCTGCGCGCCGGATAGACCACCGGAGAGACTGAGGACACGAACAGGAGGACCGATCCGATGACGCAGGCGCCATCGCTTATCGTCACCATCGTCGCACAGGGCGCCATGGGCGCCGGCGTCGCCAAGCGCCTCACCCAGAACGGCGTGGAGGTGCGCACCTCGCTCGCCGGGCGCAGCCGCGCCAGTGCCGAGCGCGCCGCCGCCGCGGGCATGCGCGACGTGGAGGATGCGGAGCTCGTCGCCGCCCAGATGGTGCTCTCCATCGTGCCGCCTTCCGAGGCGATCGCGACGGTTGAGCGCTTCGCGGCGATCTGCCGCAAGACCGGCGCGCGTCCGCTCTACGCCGACCTGAATGCGGTCAGCCCGGAAACCGCGGCGCGCGTTGCCCAGATCGCCGAGTCCGCCGGCATGACCTTCGCCGATGGCGGCATCATCGGCGGGCCTCCGCGGGAGGATGGCTATAATCCTGCGATCTACGTCTCCGGTGCGGAGGCGCCGCGCCTTTCGGTGCTCCGCGAGCGCGGCGGGCTCGATATCCGGGTCATCGACGGGCCGGTGGGCGCGGCCTCGGCGCTCAAGATGTCCTACGCCGGCATTACCAAGGGCCTGTCCGCCCTTGCCTCCACCATGATGCTCGCCGCCACGCGGGCCGGCGCGGCGGAGGCGCTGTACGCCGAGCTCTCGCAGAGCCAGCCGCAGCTGCTGGCCTGGTTCCAGCGCCAGGTGCCGACGATGTACGCGAAGGCCTACCGCTGGGCCGGCGAGATGGAGGAGATCGCCGATTTCGTTGGCCGCGACCGCGCCGAGAGCAGGATCTACGACGGCGCGGCGCGACTCTATGAGCACCTCGCCGGCGATTACGCCGGCGAGAAGCGCGAGATCGGGATGCTGGAGGCTTTCCTGAAGCGTGGCGGAAAGCCGCACGGTTGACCGCGCGTTAAGCGCGGAGGTAGGTCGCCGGGCTGAGCGCGCTCAGCCCGGGCGGACGCCGGCCCGCCGGATCACATCGCCGTAGATGTCGTATTCGCGCCGCCAACGTGCGCGCAGCGCGTCGCCAGCCTCGAACTTCGGCGCAAGACCCATGCGGAGCATCGCCTCCCTGGTCTCCGGCATGGCGCAGACCTTTTCGATCTCGCGCACCAGCGTCTCCACCACGGCATCCGGCATGCCCGCCGGCCCCGCCAGGCCGAACCAGGACACCGCGCCGCCACGGTTGTAGCCGAGCTCGCGGAGCGTCGGCACGTTCGGGATCTGCGGGCTGCGCTCCTCGCCCACCACCGCGAGGCCGATGAGCTGGCCGTTGCGCACCGGCTCCGTGGCGATCGTGTCGAAGATCAGCTCGACGCGTCCGGCGAGCAGGTCCACCAGCGCCGGCGAGGAGCCCCGATAGGGCACGTGCTCGATGTCGATCTCGGCCTCCAGCTTGAAGATCTCGCCGAACAGGTGGGTGATGGTGCCGTTGCCGGAGGAGCCGAAGCGCAGCTTGCCCGGATTCGCCTTGGCGTAGGCGATCAGCCCCGGGATGTCGCGGAACGGCACGGAGGGGTGCGCGGCGACGACGCTGTTCGACTGGCAGGTCATCGCGATCGGCGTGAAGTTGCGGAACGTGTCGTAGGGCACGTCCATGAAGTGTGGCCCGATCAGCACCGCGCCCGTGGAGTGGCCGAGCAGCGTGTAGCCGTCGGGCGCGGCGCGCGCGACCATCGCCGCGCCGAGGGTGGAGCCGGCGCCGGGCCGGTTCTCCACCACGAAGGACTGGCCGAGCCGGTCGCCGAGGCCCTTCGCGATGACGCGACCCGCCGTATCCGCCGCTCCGCCGGGGGTGAAGGGCACGATGACGGTGACCGGCCGGTTCGGATAGTTCCCGGCCTGCTGAGCACGCGCGCCCGTCGCCGCGAGGCTTGCGCCGGCGAGGGCGGCGAGGCCGCGGCGGGTGATCGGCGTGCGACGTGTTGACATGGCGAAACGATCCTCGATGTAAGGTTTGGCCCGATCGGGCAGGTAGGGGGCGGCAGATTGCGCGAATGCGACGCCGACGTGAAGATGCCCCCGGAGACTTGCGCCGGCCTCGCTGGCGCCGGAAGGGAGTGACGCGGCATGGAGGAACCGATCGTCGTCTGGGGAGCAGGCGCCATCGGCGGGACGATCGGCGCGCATCTGGTGCGTGCGGGCCGCCCGGTGCTCTTCGTCGACATCGTTCCGGAGCATGTCGCGGCCATCGCGGCGGGACGGCTGCGGATCGAGGGCCCCGTCGCCGAGTTCACCGTAGGCGCGCCGGCGGTCGCGCCGGACCGGATGAGCGGGAGGCACCGGCTGATCCTGCTCGCGGTGAAGGCGCACCACACCGAGCAGGCGACCCGCATGCTCGCGCCCTTCCTCGCCGAGGACGGCGCGGTGGTGTCCTGCCAGAACGGGCTGAACGAGCTGGTCATCGCCGAGATCGTCGGCCGCGAACGCACCATCGGCGCCTTCGTCAATTTCGGCGCCGACTGGATGGGCCCCGGCCATATCCACTACGCCAACCGCGGTGCCGTCGTCGTCGGGGAGCTGGACGGCGCGCGCACGCCGCGCATCGAGGCGCTGCACGCGCTGATGCGGCTGTTCGAGCCCGACGCCGTGCTGTCCGACAACATCTTCGGCTATCTCTGGGGCAAGGGCGGCTACGGCGCGATCCTCAAGGCATCCGCCCTGACCAACGATTCGATCGCGGACTTCATCGCCGACCCCGCGCGGCGGGGGCTGATCGTCGCGCTGGTGCGCGAGGTGCTCAGCATCGCCGCGGCGGAGGGGGTGACGCCCCTCGGCTTCAACGGCTTCGATCCGGCGGCCTTCATGCGGGGCGACGCGGCCGCGATTGACGCCTCGATCGCGGCGATGGCGGCGTTCAACCGTGCCAGCCCGAAGACGCACAGCGGCATCTGGCGCGACCTCGCAGTGCGCAAGCGGCAGACCGACGTCGCCGCGCAGCTCGCCCCGGCGCAGGCGGCGGCGCGCCGCCATGGCCTGGCGACGCCGATGATTGACCGCCTGGTCTCGCTCATCGGCGCGATCGAGCGCGGCGAGCGAGAGATCTCCGCCGCGCTCGCCGACGAACTCGCGAGCGCGGCGGCCTAGGTCGGCTCAGGCCCCGGCGGCGCCGGCGCCGCTGCCGCCGCCCGACATGCCGATCGGCG
>Ga0065720_1020548_pt1 | contig 13934 bp, 15 predicted proteins | sample Thericmetagenome_FD_59107 | JGI IMG/M metagenome (GOLD analysis project Ga0065720, IMG submission 59107) | Thermophilic microbial communities from the Joint Bioenergy Institute, California, USA of rice/straw/compost enrichment - eDNA_2 v2... | ecosystem: Engineered > Solid waste > Grass >... | reverse complement strand
CCTTAATAATAGACAAAGTAATTTAAAAACTGAGAGAAAAAATGTTCTTTGTAATATCTTTCATTTTCAACATTGCTACATATACACAATTAAATTGCTCATAATGGAAGAGAAGTCTATATGATAAGTGTAAAGTTAGATTAAAGTAAAGCGGACTCGAGTCCTCGTTCCAAATTTAAACTTTCTCTGAGGTCCATTGTGGACTGGGTGAGTGAAACCTTTGATACATTCTTAGGTTCCTTTTTCTTTTGAGTCGGAACTGACAAGATATACACCATAGTATTCACAAACCCTCCAAGTCTGGCGAGGAAGAAAAGAATAAAAATGAGGATATTGTCTCCATTGAATGCTCCACCAGATTGCATGCTCAGGAATAGCAATCTTGGGAGATAAACGATGATCTGAGTCACAGGATACCAGAACAACTTCTCTGGTTTCAAGAACGAAGACTGGGTCTGGAGCTCCTTCAAAAACTGATACTCCTTCTGGTAGCAGATCCATGTTACAATTATAGCCGGAACCACAGGAAGTCCCTGGAAAAGTACTACAAGAATTGTCTGTAAGGTTGGAGAAAGGGAAGGATTGGCTGTGAATGCACAGAAGTCTCCATTTTTTCCATATTGCAAAGGGAAAAAGCTGAGCCTCGGCAAGAGTGCCACGATTAAACACGTGGGAACAATAGTGAGGAAGCTTTTCTTGAAGTAATTCTGTTGAGTAAAGGAGTCACTTCCACATAAGACTTTATAAGAGAATATTGCTAGGGATGTTGACCAGAACAGGGCACACCAGTATGTAAAATTCAACAGGAGTATCATGGTTGCACAATTGTTCCTTGTACCAAAAATGGAAGACACGAGCCAAGTGAGTCCAGTGATAAGATCAAATATACTCACCATCAAAATGATCTTTGTAGTAGTGGATCTGATATTCATTCTGAAAAATCTTATGATGTACCAGAGGCAAGCGAGGATTGACATTCCGCACGCTATATAACTGGCAATAGTGTATACTTCAAGTGTAAGAAAGGCCATCTCTTTGATGTATAAATAATAATTTTTATTGATTTCAAGTTGAATACTGTATTTCAAAGTTCTCCAATGTCGACCACACTCTGGACTATGTCCTTTCCAGAGTTCTTACCTTTTTGAAATTTTCTAGTGAATGATTTGAGGTTGATAAAGAAAATTCATGAACTCTAGCCTATTCAATTGATAAAAGGCTGACCTTATGAGTTGAGATTTCTTTGTGAAAGAAATTAGGTTAATCAGCCTGAACTGGCCATTTGGCTGGACAGAATGTGTCCTTGGTTTATATCAACATTTGAATTTTTAAAAGAGCTGTATGAGGGCATCTAGGAATAAAATTTAGATATTGTAAATCTGCAGGATTTGTAAATGAGTATCAGTCCTGAGGCCTATACGTTCGCTAATTACACAATTGCGGGTATTTCGTTCCTGGCTTGCATTTTTCTCTTTTACCTCTTTTACAAGGCCAACACCAAGGGTGTTGTATCTAGAATTGTTGTGGCAACAGGAATATGCGACCTTATTCAAGCATTAATAACGATCCTTGCCTCTTCTGTTGAGGCAACAACGTTCTCTTGTAGTACTTTGGAATTTTTACTCAATTGGAGTGTCTGGGCTTCCTTATTGTGGTCAACCTCCCTTGCATATTTATCATATAAGAGCATAGCTAACTCAAGAGGGTTCAGCCCAGAAAGATATTGGACTCAATGTTCAATAGCCATCACAGCCACGTCCCTGTTCGTTTCTGCGATACCATTATTCTCATTCTCGCCAGTACAATACGCATTTATTGGTCAAGATGATTTTTGTTCTATTATACCAGACACTTCATTTAGTTCTGGGTGGGGAATATTCATTCTCTCATTGTATCAAGGCCTACCACTAATAGTCTCCATCGGAATTACTTTTGCCTGTTATATTGGAGAGATAAATTATGTGAAGAACGCAATAGACGAATCCTTAAGAGCTAAAATAGGCTTGGAGCATCCAGAGAAGTTGATGTGGTACCCTATTACTCAATTGATCGTCTATGCACCACATACTTTACTTATTATATTTAATTTGGTGTCAGATGCTAGCGTTAATAGTTTCATATCTTTCCTCTTCTTCTGCTTGTTCCGCTTTGCTGGATTCCTCAATACTTTCGTCTATCTAATGATTAATAGACCCTCTGCAAGTAAACACGAACTTAATGCAACAGTTTTATCAGAATATGATGATCGAACTAGAAGGAGATTTTCAAAGGATGAGTTCTTTGATATTTAGAATCTTTGTTTCCACTAGGTTTCAGGTATGAGTATTTATATTTAACCCTCAATCCGTGGTGTACAATGTATTTGTTATTAAAACAAACCTTGTAAAGTGATAATTAGTGCTTTCTAACTATTATACCGGACTGACCCAAGAGAATTTTAACCCCTAGAGAATTCTCTATTCGAAAATTTCGTCAATCTTTTTGGAATGAGAATGATATAATAACAAAGTTTTTTGTTATTTCGTTAAAATAAAATTTATTCACAGCAGACCCAAACTCTAATGGATTGCAAAGGCAAATATTATTCAGCTCTAGCTACCACACTCTCCTTAGAAGCCAACTACGCATTGTCTCTTCCATTCCATATCATTTTAGGAATTGTACAATTCATGCAGTTATTGTCTTTTCAGTTTAATGACAGAATAAATTTGTACAGCGACTCACCCAGCCTGCTAAACTACCTTGGTGAAGTTACAGAATATGTACAAATAACACCATATATCAAAGGAATTGATTATGACTCCTACCTTATGATATTCTATAGTGAAGTGACATTCGTTTTCCTGACCTTATTGTGCTTTATTTACATTTTTTGCAAGAGTTCATCAAGAAGATATCCCTCCTCTGCTCCAATTCACTTTGTCAAGTTTTTCGGACTGCTCTTTTACACCGTCTTATTCCTGCCATTCAACCAACACTTCTTATCAGTTTCATGTCTCACAGATGACCAAGAAATCTCTTTTGAGGTACTTTTCCCAGACCAGAAATGCTTTTCCGACACTGAGATGTGGCATAATTATATGGGAATATTCATGCTTGTATTTTTCAACGCTTTTGCTATGCTCATCTGTCTAAGTATATTTGACTATAGACCTTCTTCAAATGATCCTGCTGCTAGATCCCACTCCAGTGCATATATTTGGCTAATGGCTTATCAATTTACCCTGCTTTTCCTTGACGCTTTCCTGGAATTTGAATACATGGAAATGGTTATAGTGGGGGTGATCCTCGTTGGGTCTATTTCCATCTTGAGGGAATTTTACTTTAACAGCCCATTGTACAACCGAGTACTAGCAAAGGAATGGTCAGCTCTTACGTTAGCTAATTTAATGGGAGCAATTATACTGGCTTTGAATTCTATTGTAGGCAAAGAGGAGTTTGATGACGATATGGATGCAATTTGGTTCGTTGGAGTTTTCTATTTTACTGCTTTGGTGGCCTTCCACAAAGATCTGAGATTGGCAAGGGCTTATATGGTTATCTGCCATCCCTTATATGAATCCATTCAAAACAAAATACACTGTGTACCCAAGAGAATCTTGGCTGTGTGCCAGGCTAAAGAATTTGCAGAAAAATATCTGCTTCTGTATCTGAATGTCTTGAGCAAGGAGAGGATTGTGAATATGATGAGAAATGACGCTTCACTAGATGAATCTGAGGCTATATTGATTGAGTTAGTCAGAAAGCTACTTCTTGATAGCGCCAATTTGTACCCTAATAGGCATTCCTTGAAAATTGCCTTAGCCCTATATCTTATTGAAAAATCACAAGATAAACAAGAAGCCTACTCCATTTTGCATAGACTTCAACAAGAAAATTTAAGCTACAGCGAAGAAGTCATGGTTCAAACTTCTAAGCTTCTCATTGAAGAAGAATTCTTGGAAGATTCACCAAATCTCAGAGTTGGTGGCCAGATTTTGTTACCATAATTCTCAATGATAATGAAGGCATATTAGGTTAATAAAGTAATTCACTCCTAAATTTTCGTCTATTTACAGGATTTTTACAAATGCGAAGTCATTTGTCTTAATAATATTAGCTTTGAGTAATAAACTGCTCTTTATGAATTCATTATAACTTTTTGCATTGCTATAAATTGTTGTGAAAATTTGAGGCAAATGAGAAAGAGAGATATACTCTCTTTATTTAGAACACACATGATGGCATGGAATGTACCGAATAGAAGATAAAATTAAAGAGTATATTCAAACTGAGTTTTGTCTGGAAGATAATTTGTAGCTTTAACCTTGGCTGCAACACCAGTAAAGCGCTCTAATTCCTGAGTTCTCTTCTCAGCAAAACTAATCTGCTGCTGTAGCATTATCTTATCCCTGATCAACTGTTCTGCCTCCTTCTGGAGCTGAGCATTCTCATTCTTTGTCTCTTGTAATGTGACTTTAAAATTCTGATAGAACTCCTTAATCAAAGGCTGCATAGTCCTCATGATCTCAAAGATAGCCTCATTAGTTTTATCATGGACTGCCTTAAGACGTTCCTTATGCTCTCTTAATATATCTCTATATTCGGCAAGTTCTGCTTGTATCTTTTTTACTTCGTACTAGTCACGTTAAATAGGGCCAAACAAGGCAAACCTTTTGTTGATTTTTATTGTCTGTCATATTCTCAGCTGCATCAACGGTGGCTTTGAACCTTTCGTCGTAATTAGTGGCTCTTAACATTCTTTCCTCGTATGTTTCTAGGGAGTCCAAAGGGTACTGAGGTGGGCGAAACATTGTGGCGTGGGTGGAGTTTAGTATACTTTGAGCTGTGGACTTAGCTATAATATTCGTATCTAGAAACTTATGGCTCCTGCGATTAGATGTCAATGTATTTTTGGAGAGATGGGTCCCATCCTGTAGAGAATAAGATTCTGTTAAAAACAAATTTACATTTTGGGTCAAGGGGAGACTAAATTTTGTACTTTGTTTGCCAGTGAACTTGGTCTGAGTTTTGTACATGGCAAATATGAAATATAACTCCTTGTACTAAGAAATAAATTTTATATCAGTCAATGAGAAAAAATTTGGCAAGCTTTCGAGCCTATTTTCTTCTGGATTACCAGTCTGAAATTTAGACGTCAGATTTTAACCTTCAAAGATCCAATTCTTGGAGTCATTTTTGTTGAAGACACATATTCAAATTTTCGACACCTGTTATTCGTTTTATCACTGAGCTTAAATCATAAGAGTTTAAAATATTTTTCTATATTTTCTTTCAAGCAAATACATCAGTGAAATATTAGCCCATACATATTAGCATCGATGTTTATTATTTTTTTCCTTGTTAAATGAATCTATTTCAAATCCTTTTTTTTAAAACAAGAAATTTGAATCCTCAAGAATGGAAATTTTCCCTTTTTCATGGCAATGTTTGTATAAGGATTTCCTCAGAAAATGAGTAAGTGTTCTAGATATGATGAGGAAGCTTTAATTTCGGGCTCGATTTGATTCTTGAAAATAATTAAATTTTATTCAAGATGGCTAAAGCAAAGAAGGCAACTATGCTTTTCAAGCTTGTCAGTTCTGTCGGAACTGGCTTTTTCTATGTTGGTAAGAAGAATGTCAAGTAACAGACTGCAATAATTGAATAATGTGATAGGAAAGCTGGAACAAAGAAGCTCACTTTGAGAAAATACGATCCCTTTGTTAATCAATACGTTCTTTTCAATGAGAGCAAGTTGACTTCAGGAAAGAAGCATTAAATATATATTCAAGTATATTCTCTGTGGATAATTTCGTTCAGGGCTATATTTATGTATTACAAAGAGATTTATCAGAGATTATGAACACTGGCTCTACTATACTTGGAAAATTTTTAACCAACACCTCAAAATACATTGTAGATTTATCAGAACGTCAAATGACTGAATAGTTTGCCTTCTTCTTCAACTCGCATATCCTCTCGAAAGTATTTATGCAAAATGTTATAGTTAAATTGTCACCTCCCTCCAGCTCCCAGATCTTCTGTTTAAATTGAGTAAAGAGCTATAGAATTATAAAAACAAGAAAATCTTTACAACGTCTATTTTCGCATTCTTCTGAATAATTTGAGTGGTTCCCTCCCCACTTTTCGATGTACATTCATTGTCAAGGATTTTATTGTATTCATTCATGAGATCATAGGCCCTCTCCTGCTGTTTTCTCATAGCTGATACATCCATTTTTAGCTCAAGTTCTCGAACTCTCGATTTCAAAAATTTATTTTCGGATAAGAGATCCTGTAAGTCGTTAGTCTTCTTTCCTGATGATAGATCTAGAAATTAACAATATCAAATAGCAAGTTACTATTCTTTCTGAAATCCACCTTCTGAGAGCCAAATTGATTCAATGGGCTGAATGTGAAATTCTCTATAAAATCACTAGGGCCTTTATCATCAACTCTATCAAGGAAGTAAGGATCATTAGGTGATCCATGATGGGAATACGCTCTAGCAGAATATATCTTTTCTGGGAACACTTGTGATTGTTTCTTAGAGTGGGACATCCCAACCGTCTTCAGACCTAGTTGTCCAAATTCATTAGATCCCCAGACATATAAATTTCCATTTGCTGTGAGCGCTACTGTGTGTTTCCTTCCAGCACTTACCTTCACAACCATCTTATCCTCTAACGCTGCAATTTTTACAGGCAAGGTCTGTCTTAGCATGTCCCCATGCCCCAGTTGTCCTACTTGCCCAGCTCCCCAGGAATATGTCTCTCCTAATTCTGTAACTGCGATAGTATGATTTTCTCCACAGCAAACCTCTACAATTACCTTAGTGCTGAGTGCCTTAACTTGCTTAGGATAATCCTAATAAATATTTAGAACAAGATCAATAGGGTTTACTTCATTTGGGACTTCGCCATGTCCAAGCTGCCCATTAATTCCCCTTCCCCAGGTGAAAATCTGTCCATGATTATTTATTGCTGCTGCATGATAGAATCCCAGCGAGATTTTAACAATCTTTTCAAGTCCATAAACTTGTCTTGGAACTTTCTGTTGTCTTGTTTCTGTTTCATATCCCAGCCGTCCAAACTCTCCACTTCCCCAAGTATATATCTATTTATTCAGAGATCATTCTATTAATAACTACATCTCCCTGCTCTGTAATAGCACAAGAATAATTATTACAAGCAGCAACATTCAATACAGTCTCATAGAATGGATCTGGGTCTATTGCATGAGGATCCAGCACGTCATCAGTATTATCTCCATCAAGACCCAGCTGCCAGCTCTTGCCCTGACCCCACACAAATAATTTATGATTTTCTTCTTCCATATTCTCCAGGACTGCCAATGTATGGTTGTCTCCACATGCTATTTCACATACTTTCATCCCAACAGCGTTTGCTTCCTTGAAGCATTCTAACAAGGTTGGGGTTGCATGATCTTCCTGGTCTCCAAGTCCAAGCTTTCCGAATGCTCCTGAGCCCCTATGCGATATAGGAATTTGATATTTAAAAAATACCAAGCATAGACTTCTCCAGTTTGGCTGCTCCAGGCAAAAGTATGCTCGCTTCCTGTAGCTATTTTATCTATTGCCTTGGGACTTATTTTAAACGAGGATTTGAGGTACTTTATTTAAAAGTGGCTCGATTAATGTTGGGACTGGAATAAGAGTCAAAGCTTCCAGGTTTCCGAAGCTATCTAAGGCAGGAGGGACAATTCCTAGCTGCCCTTTGTGATTATTTCCCCATGCGTATATTTCTGAGTTGTCCTTTATAGCAAAACAATGATCACTTCCACATATAATCTAAACTAGCTAAAGAAAATTCAAATTTAGTGAACCTTTTTAACATTAGAAAGAGACTCCAACAGTTTGGGAGTAGAAATTTTGTCGCCTAGTTTCGGTGGATAGTTATTTTGCGAGTTCATCTACATAAGAGACAATCTAAACATAATAAATTTATTTGAAAATTAAATACTTGAAGCTCTTTTGAGCCCAAAGAACCGTTGCTGTCACTCATCTCTTGATTATGATACCTCCAAGTTTGAATTGATTTGTATTTCTTTTCCCTTTTTCGTTATAACAAATCTATTTTTGTACAGCTTTCGCTTGTAATTATATAATATGGTAATATTTTTGAGACATTCAAGGTATTTAGTATAGTGGCCATCATTAGGCATGATAATATAAAATATTTTTGTGTGAGAATTTTTTTTTGAAAATGGTACTTATTGAAATTCATGGAAATTTTTTATACAAATGTGGAAATTGATGCAGCCAAATTATTGAATTGCTCTTTGAAGTTGTGTCTTCAATACAAGAATATTCGAAGTTTGTCTGAGTCGATTAATCAGAATCTTCTTATTCTGAAAAAAACCAACAAAGATTTACTAAATTTTATTAACACGTAATTTGAAGCAGATGGAGAACACTACCGTAACTCACAGAGAAAGTAATCATTTTCAAATTTTCTTTCATAAAAAAAGCTAAGAACCCCTTTGGTGTTAAAGCTGGCTCCACTCAAGCTAACAAAAAACCTCTTAAAAACCCTTTTGGAAACATAAATGTTTATGACGATCCTGTCGTTGATATTCAACCCAGATCTACTCAACAAGCCTCCAATCAGCCCACTCTAAAAAATCCCTTCGGAAATGCTGCTCCTACTAGAAGTGGTGAAGAAGAATTGACTGGAAATATAAACTTAAGAAACCAAAATCCTCTAAGAAGCTCTTTCGACTACCAACCAGGCCCCGAAGTCAACTCTGGATGGTCATCACAAGTTGAACAAACCACTGTTAATCAAAGATCTTTCCAACCTCCTCCTCAAGACCCCTATAATCAGCCTCCCGCGTTCGGAAATTCCCAAAATACATCTTTCTTGAGTTCTATTATTAATCTAAGCTCTATCTTGAGCTCAGTCCTTTCAATCGGAAGTGCCTTCAACCAAGCCGGATCTCAGCAACAACAGCCTCAGCCTGATACTTCAGGGTATTATGATGAAGAAAATGAGCCTCCTCTATTAGAAGGTAAAACCAAGAATATTTGAAATGACTCTTAGATCTGGGTATAGATCTTGAATTGATCAAGCAAAGAACCATGTCTGTTATCAAGTTCAGAAAGATTGATGAGAGATTTGTTATGGAAGCAGATATGTCTGGACCTTTGTTGCTGGCACTTATTTTTGGAAGTCTTCAGCTATTGGTATATAGTTATAATTGCATTTTCAATTCCATAGACAGGAAAGGTTCACTTTGGATATATCTATGGCTTCGGAGTTTGTGGAACAATTGCCATTTACCTTATCATGAACCTTATCGGACAAGTATTTGTTTGGAAATCTAAATAATGAAACTAGACTGTTAAAGTACAACTATACAACACCATGAGTATTTTGGGATATTGTCTCTTCCCTATTGTGGTTCTCTCAGCTATAAATGTGCTTTTGAATTTGAAGTAGCTTGTCAATTACTCGATTAATCGATATAGAAATGTATTTGGATTTTTGTTAGCGGCAGTAGCAATAGGATGGGCTACAGTAGCAGCTACTAACTTCTTCGAAGTGGTAAGAAAATTTAACGTAAAGGTTTGAAATATTAGCTATTGAGATTGGATCATAGAAAATGGCTGTTGGCGTATCCTATTTTCCTATTCTATCTTGTTTTTGTATTGATAACGATTTTCTAATCCATGAATAATGCCCATAACTTTGTATGATATCATGCAAAAAATAGAAGTGCCTTCCGAAACCTCTTCTGATAAATAAAATATAACTTCTTGAATTCAACATAGTCGATAAATAAACAAAGAATTAAGAAATGGACCCTGAGAACAATAGGATAGAAGAAAACAGCGAAAGAATTGAGGAAGATAATCAAGGCCACGAAGAAAATCCTGAATATGAATATGACAACCCAGAACCCGAACCAGAGCAGCCTGCTCCTCAAGATGATGAGGATGATGATGATTTTCCCGAATATGCCAACGAATTCAACAAGCAGCTCAACCAGATCGTATTGACATGCATAGACATTCCTAACCTGTGTAGATCAAAGAGAAGAAGAAAGTCATCAAGGAAATGCAAGCCAAGATTGTGGAAATTGCTGAAAGAAATAAAGTTTTGAAGGAGCATTTAAAAAATGTCCAGTCAGAATTAATCAACACCCAACAACTCGTAAGAAGAATATCAACCTTGCCTAAGAGATTAGATCGACGCAAAAAATAAAGAAATTGAAACCGAAGATCATTTAAAACAACTCAATGAACGTCAAATTGGCCGTCTCAATCGCGAGCTCAAAAAATTAGAGCAAGAGTACTAATAACCCCCCTCCCTCTTCTAATTATCCTAGAGAAGTTGAAAAACAAGAAAGACTCAACGACATTCAAAATCAGATCTTCAAGGGAAATGAAAAAATGGAACAGTTCAAATTAGAAATGAACTGGAACCAAGAGGAACTCGAGCAATGGTCCTTGGCTGCCAAGCAAAAGGAAGAGGATAACCTTGCCCTAGAAAAATACAGAAGACAAGATGAAATCAAGATCAAAGAACTCAACCTTGAAATTGAGAAGCTTACAGTAATATAACCTGGAATTTGCATAATGTTCTAGACCCTTATCACCAGAAAGCAGAACGAATTGGAGCAAGAAATTACAGAGACTCAGGCCCACCAAATCGAGCTTGACAAGACTGCTGAAGAATTCAAGAGACATCACGAAGAAAGACAGAAGCTTTCTCAACAATGGGAAGAGTCCCTGAAAACTATTGCCAGAAGAGAGGAAGCCATCAACCAAGAAGCTGAAAAGTATGCTCAGATCAAGATCGAAATCCAAAAGGCTAAGAACTTGTTGAACGAGAAGAAGAAATTCTTGGAGGATAGAATTAACGATAACAAGAGAAAGGAAATCGATATCCAGACTAGTGAGAGAGTTATTGCTGCCAAGAGAGAAGAAAACAAGCAAATTGCTGAACACATAAACAATCTTACTGCTGATGTTGAAATTCTCAAGAATCAACTTTCAGCCTTTGCTTCTGATCTCGCCCAAAAGAGAAATAGATATGCTACTCTTAGTGAGGAACTTCTAAGAAAGAAGCAGAGACTCAACAATGCCCAGAAGAAATACAATGCTCAAAAGCAAAAGCTCGAAAATGAAGCTGAATTGGCCATTGAATTGGAAGGCAAGAATATGAGTGCTGAGGAGCTCCTTAAGGAAAATGAGAGGGAAAAGGCCGATAAAGAGAGAAAGATCAGACTCTTGAAGGAGAGTCTTTTCAAGGCCACTCAGGAGCTTTTCAAGCTCAGAGAACAAGAAGCTGATTTGTATAGTGAAATCCAAGGAAATATGGCTGCTTGTCGTAACTTGCAAGCTCATATTAACAAGCTGAACCAAGAATTCCAGAGACAACAAGAACTTTTATATAACGCTGAATATCAAATCCAACTCATGGAAAGAAAGGTCCAGAGAGCTAGAGGTGAGAGAACAGCTGAAGAAAAGAGAGATCTCGAGCTTGAAATCAAGAAAGCCGAAGAAGAATACCAGCAAAAGGTCGAAGAGCATAAACTCTTGAGCAAATCCATCAGACAGCTCGATGACGACTTGAGAGCCATTTCAAGACAAATGACTACCATCTTGGAAGAGAACAAGAAGCTCACAACCGCTATTGAAGAGCTTACCTTGGAAAATGACATGACTGCCCAAGATCTTGCCAAGATTGTCAAGGTCAAGGAGGATACCCTTGTCCAACATGACATCATGAAATTGGAAATCAAAAACATCAGAGATAATCTCATGAGGGCCACATACAAGGTCTATAACCTTGAAAACAGAAAATACCAGCTCGAAATGAGGTAAAATAGAGGAGATATTTTAGCTAATTTTCTAGTATGCAAGAAAGAGAAAAAGAAATCAGCGTTCACCATGATGTCTTGAAGGCTGAAGCCAAGGCTGCTGAGGAAGAGAGACACAAGATCGCTGTTGAGCTTGCTGAAAGATTGAATAAAGTCAAGAACTTGAAAATTAAATACGAAGCCTTTGTCAATAAAAACAAGTCCTCAGATGGAACTGATAATGTCCATGATCACTCCCAAGCCTACTATGTGATCAAGGCCGCTCAAGAAAGAGAAGAACTTCAAAGAAAGGGTGATGAGCTCAATGGTAAGGAGATTTGTCTATATTTCTAACTATTTAGCTAAAATTATCCAAAGTGAGAAGGAGTTGAAGGCTCTGGATAATACTTTGAACCACTTAAAGAACAGAAACTCTAACTACAGAGATGGATTCCTTAACAAGGGAACAACAAGTAAAGACCTTGAACAGAAGGAAGCCCTTGAGCAGCAGATGAGAGCTGCTTCAGAGGCCCTCTTCAAGAAGAAGAAGGAACTTCAACAGAGAACTAAAGAATACGAAGATGATATTAACACCTTGAATGAGAAGCAAAATAGAGTATTTTAATGGATATTTCCTCTAATTCCCTAGCTAACTGCATATAGAACAAAACTCAACGAGAAGGCCAGAGAGATCGAGGAATTGAACAAAGAACTCGATAAACAGGTCGACAAGAAGAAAAGAGCCAAGGCTAGCTTACAAGCTATTGAGACCAGCTTGAAAAATAAAGGCATCAAGCTTGATGGAAGTGACCCTAGAATGTGGCAAATAAATCTCGAAATTGAGAAGAACCTCAATAAAACTCTTATTACTGCTGTCCAGTAAACATGATAGTTTCTTTTTGTTAATATTTTAGTACTTTGTGCACAGAGTATCCTGAGCTTGTTCCTGTTATGCAACCTCTTTTCGAACAAGCTAACCTTGAATTCCCTATGCAACCTGCTTCTTCTATCGAACTTTCAGGTAATGGATCTTAGAAATTAACTTAATTTGATAGTGAGATCTGGTCAGTCTGTTCAATCTGCTCAATCTAATGGCTCAGTCAGATCTAGAAGTTCAAGAAAGTAAATGGCATATTCGCTTTTAATCTTTACTAATTTATTTGACTCATATATGTTTGATGTAATTGTGCAAGACAAAAGTATTGAAATACATATATGAGATCAGTTCTCTGAAATATTCTCTAACACCCTATCTACCTTTTATATAGCAACCATGTTCTTAGCAAGCCAGCTTAATCCCTCATTAATTCCCTCATTCTTCTTCAAGCTGGCTGTCTTGAAACTAATTCTCGAAGGATCATTCAGATCGCTCACTCCCATTTTATCAGCAATCCTCTCTTCGTCCACTTTCTCAGAAAGGAGGTCTGTCTTGTTCAAAAGTACCAAGAATTTGGCTTTTGACAGTTCCACTTCTTCAAGACAAGCCCTCAGAAGCTAGTTACAAAGTTAATCAGGTACTTTAGAATATACCTTTCCAGCTTCTTTTAGCCTGGCTTCTGACTCAGAAACATCCACCAAAAATACAACTCCTTGGGTTCCACTGTAGTGGTGCCTCCAGAAGACTCTTTGTCTTTCTCCTCCGGCACAATCCTAACATCTTATAACAAATTTCTTCATTTATTACAAAGACAATCCAAGTCAAACCCTCAAATTTCAAATCTTCGATCTGAACGTCAGTAGTAGCAGCGTAGTCTCCAAAGAAATGTTTAGATTTAAGAAATTCAACTAAGCCTGGGGAATTATTCAAGGGAAGTTCATTTTACATGTTTTTCCTGCTTTGTCTAATCCCAGAAGCAATACCTTTCTTTTCTCTTTGCTATACCACCTATAGGCCTTAGAACATAAGTCACAACTCTTAGAACTTATCATGATTCATTTTGTTTCCCATTTTTCTTCGCGGTATTAAACTTTATTTATTTATGTTAGGATTAGCTCGAAGATATTCAATATATGCAATTGCAGTATTCTAGATTAAATATACTCCAAAAGCAGGAGAACTAATGATATTAAAGAGGTTTATCCTACTAAATGGGATAAGATTATATGTAACTAGAGCATACCAACTT
>Ga0065720_1004741_pt1 | contig 13937 bp, 12 predicted proteins | sample Thericmetagenome_FD_59107 | JGI IMG/M metagenome (GOLD analysis project Ga0065720, IMG submission 59107) | Thermophilic microbial communities from the Joint Bioenergy Institute, California, USA of rice/straw/compost enrichment - eDNA_2 v2... | ecosystem: Engineered > Solid waste > Grass >... | reverse complement strand
GGCTCGCCTTCGGAGATGGCGGCGATCCGCGTCCTCAGCCACTCCGTCACCCGTTCGTAAGGATACACCGCATCCCCTTTCGCCGCGTCCGCATCCGCCGCCGTCCACACCCGGTACGGATCGTAGACCACCGCCACCGAAACATAGGCCGGGATCACCTCGATCATGCCCTCAAACGGATGGGCGGACAAATATTCGGCCGCCATCCGCACTTTGCCGTGGGTTTCCCCGTCCGGCTTCTCGCCGAGCTTGACCAGCACCGCGCTGTCGCCGAGCGGGATGATGTCGTGGATTCGCATGCCGTTCCCTCATTGGTTAAGCAGAAATCTTTCCCCCGCGATGCCCGGGGACGTCATCTGGTACGGATCCAGTATTTCGTTGATTTCTTCCTCGCTGAGCAGCCCTTTTTCCAGGATGATGTCCCTGATGCGGCGGCCGGTGGCCAGCGACTCTTTCACCAGCCGGGCCGCCACATCGTAGCCCAGGTGCGGGTTCAGCGCCGTCATGATGCCGAGGCTGTTGTCGACATAGGCTTTGCAGACGTCGCGGTTCGCTTCGAGGTCGGCGATGAGCAGCCGGTTCAGCACGTCAAAGCCGTTTTTCATGATCTTCAGCGAATGCAGCAGGTTGTGCGAAGCCACCGGCATCATGACGTTGAGCTCGAACTGTCCCGCCTCGCATGCCAGGCTGATCGTATGGTCGTTGCCGATCACCTGGAAGGCGATCTGGTTCATCACCTCGGCAATGACCGGATTGACCTTGCCGGGCATGATCGAGGAGCCGGGCTGCCGCGGCGGAAGCTTCAGCTCGTTCAGCCCCGCGCGCGGACCCGAGGCCATCAGGCGGATGTCGTTGCACATCTTGGACATGTTGACGGCGCACACTTTCAGCGCCGCCGAAAGCTCCATATAGGCGTCGGTGTTTTGCGTGGCGTCGACCAGATTGGCGGCCCGCTCCACGGGAAGTCCGGTGATGTCCCTGAGCAGCCGCACGGTTTTATCGATATAAGCTTCCGACGCGTTCAGCCCGGTGCCGACCGCCGTCGCGCCGATGTTCACCGTGAGCAGATCGCGGTTGGCGCCCCGGATGCGCTGGATGTCCCTGCGCATGAAACCGGCGTAAGCGGCGAACTCCTGGCCGAGCCGGATCGGCACCGCATCCTGCAGATGGGTGCGCCCCATTTTGATGATATCGTCAAATTCCCGCGCCTTCCGCTCCACCCCTTCGGCCAATTCCTCGAGCTTCCCCAAAAGCCCCTGGGTGAGACGGTAAGCGGCGATGCGGATGGCGGTCGGGATGGTGTCGTTGGTGGATTGCGACATGTTGACATGGTTGTTGGGGCTGACCTCCGCATAGTTTCCCCGCGGCAGGCCGAGTATTTCCAGAGCGCGGTTGGCCAGCACCTCGTTCATGTTCATGTTGAGCGAAGTGCCGGCGCCGCCCTGAATGGAATCGACGATGAACTGGTCGTGCAGCTTCCCCGCGCGGATTTCCTCCGCCGCCTGCACGATCGCTTCCCCGATGCGGGGTTTCAAACGCTTAAGCTCCATGTTGCTCCTGGCGCAAGCGATCTTCACTTCGGCCAGCGCCACGATGAGCTCCGGATAGACGCGGATGCCGCTGATCGGGAAATTTTCCACCGCGCGCATCGTCTGGATGCCGTAATAGGCGTCCTCCGGAATTTGCTTTTCCCCCAAAAAGTCCTTTTCCACGCGATAGCCCGTTCTCTCCATCCAGTTTCACTCCCTGATGCGAGATCGTACAAACTGTCCGCCTCGGCCGTTTCCGGTTTTTTCCTTTATATAAAAAGGAAAAGCGCGGACACCCCCTTGATTATATCGCAAATTGCCTGTGCGATTAAATCATTGGGGTGCGCCGCGCGTGAAGGGGGCGGGAAAATTCGCCGCCGGTGCGGGCGGGGAGACGGTCAGTAACGCGCCGTCACCATTTTCTTTCGCGTGTAAAACTCGACTCCGTCCCTGCCGTTGGCATGCAGGTCGCCGTAGAACGATTTCTTGTAGCCCGAGAACGGGAAGAACGCCATCGGCGCGGGCACTCCGATATTGACCCCGAGCATGCCGGCGTCGATGTTGTCCCGGAACTTGCGGACGGCACTTGCGCTGTCGGTGTAAATGCAGGCACCGTTCGCAAACTCGGACTGGTTCGCAATTTCAATCGCTTCGTCCAGATCCCGGGCGCGCACGACCGACAGCACAGGCGCAAAGATTTCATCCTGCCAGATCTTCATGCCGGGCTTCACGTTGTCGAAGATCGTCGGCCCCAGGAAATACCCGGCTCCTTCGGCCGCCGGATGCCGTCTTCCGTCGAGCAGCAGAGTCGCGCCTTCCTTCTCGCCGATTTCGATGTATTGAACGGTGCGCGCCTTGTGCGAATCGCGAATGACGGGTCCGAGGAACACCTCCTTGTTCAGACCGTTGCCGATGACGATCTCCTTGGCGGCTTTGACCAGCCGTTCGGTGAGCTCGTCGGCGATGTCCCCGACCGCGACGACGACGGCGCAGGCCATGCATCGCTCTCCGGCGGAACCGAAGGCGGCGCCGATGATGTTTTTGACGGCATTGTCCAGGTCCGCGTCCGGCATCACGATGGAGTGGTTCTTGGCCCCGGCCAGCGCCTGCACGCGTTTTCCGTTCGCCGCGGCGGTCTTGTACACATATTCGGCGACGGGCTGCGAGCCGACGAAGGAGACAGCCTTGATTTCCGGATGTTCCAGAATACCGTTCACCACGTCATGCGCGCCGTGCACGATGTTCAGCACGCCGTCGGGCAGGCCCGCTTCCTGAAGCAGCATCGCCAGCCGGTTCGCCGTCAGCGGCGTCCGCTCGGACGGCTTGAGCACGAAGGTGTTGCCGCAAACGATGGCCAGCGGAAACATCCAGCAGGGCACCATCATCGGAAAATTGAAGGGGGTAATGCCGCCGACAACGCCCAGCGGATACCGGTACATGCCGGATTCAAGACCGGTCGCGATGTCGGGCAGCTGGCTGCCCATCAGCAGGGTCGGAGCGCCTGCGGCGAATTCCACGCATTCGATCCCCCGCTGGACCTCGCCATATGCTTCCTCGTAATTTTTGCCGTTTTCCGTCGTGATCAGCCGTGCCAATTCATCCCAATGCTCGACCAAAAGCTGCTGGTACTTAAACATGATCCTCGCCCGGCGCGGCACCGGCGTCTCGCGCCATGCGCGGTAAGCCTCCTTCGCCGCGGCCACGGCCTCCTCCAGATCCTGCCGCGTCGACAGCGGAACATGGGCAAGCAGTTCGCCCGTGGCCGGATTGGGAACCGCTTCTTTGGCCTCCGTCGAAGCGGGCGTCCACTTGCCGCCAATGAAGTTTTTCAGAATCTCTCCGTTTCCGTTCATGATGATCTCCTCTCCATCCGGTCTTCCGGCATGTCTCGGTCACGCCTGATAGGTATAATCATAGCAAATCTTGTACAGCTCCGCGATTTCTTCGGCCGTGGGCACCCGCGGATTGTTGGCGGGGCTGCCGCTGGCCAGCGCGTCCTTGCACATTTTCGGTATCCGCGCGTAAAATTCCGAGCGGTCGATTCCCCATCCCGCCATGTTCGGAATGTTCAAATCGTGGCAGAGCGATTTCAGTTCCCGAACGAGTTCCGACGCCTTCTCCCCGTCGGAAGCGCCCTGCAGATCGGGGTTGAAAATAACGGCGATCTCCGCAAATTTCTCAGTCGCGGCATCTTTCGTAAACTCGAACACCGCGGGCAGCAGCATCGCGTTGGAAACGCCGTGCGGGACATGGAAAAGCGCCCCGATCGGCCGCGACATGCCGTGCACCAGGGTAACGGATGCGTTGGAAAACGCCGCGCCGGCCAGCATGGAACCCAGCGCCACCTTTTCCCTCGCTTCCCGGTCGCTGCCGTCCCGGTAGACCCGGCGCAAATGCCGCGCCAAAAGTTCCACCGCCGTCAGCGCCAGTTTGTCCGTAACGAAGTGGGAACGCCGCGAAATATAGGCTTCCATGGCATGGCACAGGGCGTCGACTCCCGTCGCCGCGGTGACACTCGGCGGACAAGACAAGGTCAGCTCCGGATCGACGATGGCGGCCGCCGGCACCAGCTCGGGCCTGGCGATCATCATTTTCACTTCCGTCGCGGTGTCCGTAATGACGGTGACTTTGGTCATTTCCGAACCGGTGCCCGCCGTCGTCGGAATCGCGATGAGCGGCAGCGGAGCGGCGCTGAACGGTTTATTGATATAGTCGCCGATATAGCCGCTGTTGGTCATCATGACCGCCACCGCCTTGGCGGTGTCGATGCAGCTTCCCCCGCCCAGCGCGACAATGACGTCGCACTTTTCTTCCCTGCAGATGTCCAGCGCCTCGCGGACATGCCGGTCCGTCGGCTCGGTATTGACTTCCGCGTATACGGCGCAGGCGACGGACTCGGCCTGAAGCAGCTTTTCGCATTCCGCCACATGGCCAAGCCCCGCCATGATGCCGTCGCTGACGATCAGCGCTTTCCTTCCGTACGAAGCGGCCACTTTGCCCGTTTCCCGGAAAGAGCCGAAACCGTACAACGTTTTTCCCGGCAACAAAAGCTGATGAAAGGTTTGCATCATGCCTCTCCCTCCGTTTTGGGAAATGACGAGAATCCGTTCGCAAACGGACTCTCGAAATGACAGGGATCAATACGAATCTATTGTATCAGCCCGAAAAGCTTGGGCAAATATAGCGAGACCGGAGGTATATAAGTGACGACCAGAAGCACCACCAGCATCCACAGGATGAGCGGAATGCAGGCGCGCACCAGTCTGTGCAGCGGCACCTTGACGACGCCCGACGTGATGAACAGCACCGTGCCGACCGGAGGGGTGCACAGCCCGATCACCAGATTGAGCGAAATGATCAATCCGAAATGGATCGGATCGACGCCGAGCGAGGTGACGACCGGAACAAGCACGGGCACCATGATCAGCATCGCGGCGGTGATGTCAAGAAACATGCCGACCAAAAGCAGGATAACATTGATCAAAAGCAGGATCACCAGCGGGTTTTCGCTGATGGCCAGGAAAATTTCCGTAACCTTCCGCGGCACTTCTTCAAAGGCCAGCGACCAGCCCAGGATGTTGGAAGTGGCGACGATAAAGGAAATTCCGGCGGTGGTGATGCCGGCCTTGATCAAAATTTTCGGCAGGTCGCGAAGCCGGATGTTGCGCGTGGCAAAACCGATGATCAACGCCACCAGGCAGGCCATCGCGCCGGATTCGGTGGCCGTGAAAAATCCCGAGAAAATGCCCCCCAATATGACGACGGGCACGAGCAGGGCGGGTATCGCCCTCCATAAGGAAACCAAGAATTCCTTGATCTTGGGCAAGGGCAGCTTGCGTAATCCCTTTTTCCTTGCATAAAAATAAATGTAAATAAAATGCACGCCGGCAATCAGCAATGCGGGCACGATACCGGCGAGAAACATCGCCCCGATGGACACGTTGGCCAGCACGGCGTAGAGGACAAAGACGATGCTCGGCGGGAAAATGGGACCCAGCGAGGAGGACGTGGCCGTTATGGCGGCGGCCGTTTCCCGCTCGAAGCCGTCCTTCTTTTCCATTTCGGGCGCGATGGTGGAGCCGCGTATGGCCGCTTCCGCGGTCGCCGATCCCAAAATCGCGCCGAGAAAAAGGCCGACCATGATATTGACATAGCCGAGGCCTCCGCGCAGATGGCCGACGAAATTGCGCGCAAAATCGATCAATCTCGACGTGATGCCGGAAAAGTTCATCAGTTCGCCCGCCAGCACGAAAAGCGGAATCGCCAGCAGGGTGAAATTGTTTACAACGGACAGCATTCTTTGCGGCATAATCGCCAGCGTGGCGGGATTGGTCATGGAAATGTGAGCAAATCCCGTCAAACCCAGCACGAGGGCGATCGGGACCCCGGTCACCAGCAAGACCGCAAACAACAGGACATAGATCAAACAGCCTTCACTTCCTTGTCCCTCCAGATTTTGAGCAAATCTGCGACAGCGTGAATGAGGAGCATAAGCATGCCGATCGGTATGGAAATGTAGGGCACAACCATCGACATTTTCAGCGTCGTGCTCTTCTGGATCAACACCGCCGGCGACAACGCTTTCTCGATGCCATAATAGATAAAGATGATGGAAAAGACAATCACCACGATCTGAATGAAAGCGGACATCCACCGCCGGAATTTGCCCTTTAATCTGGAGAGCAGCATGTCGAAGGCGATCATTTCGCCATACCTGTAGGCGGCGCTGACTCCGATGAACGTCAGCCAGACGAAGCACCATTGAGCCAGTTCCCCCGACCAAATAAAGGAGTGGTTAAACAGGTTCATCGAAAATACCTGAAGCAGAATCGAACCCGTCATTAGCGCAAACAAGACCGCAAGGAGGAATAGAGACAAATTGTACGTCCATTTGCTCAGAAGCTGCAAATCACAACCCCTCCTTTCCTTGTCCTGTTATAAGGATAAATTCGGATTGGGGTGAGCCTGGCCGCGGGTCCGGCGAAGCCCACCCCAACCCCGATTCATTATTTCATTTCCAGAACGGCGCTGATGAATTTTTCGATGAGCGGATCTTTTGCTTTGTACTCATCGAAGAAACGTTGCGTTGCGTCAATAAACACTTGTTTTTCCTGGCCGTTCAGTTCGATGACCTTCACGCCGGCCGCTTCGATTTGCTGCAGGGCTTCCGCATCCAGCTTTTCAATTTCGTCCAGCGTGTATGCCGTCGCCTCTTTGGCGGCTTCACGCAAAATGGCCTGATCTTCCGCCGGCAGCGAATCAAACAGCTTTTTGTTCATGGCGGCCACCGCAGGGAACGAATATTGCCCGTGGATGGTCAGATAATCGATGACTTCGTAGAACTTTTGCGCGGCGATGGTCACCAGATTCGTCTGCACGCCGTCGATGACATTGGTTTGCAGGCCGGTGTACACTTCCGGCAGCGTCATCGGCGTCGGGGAAGCGCCCTGGGCTTTCAGGGATTCCACGGCCAATTCGGACGAGCCCGTTCTCAGTTTCATGCCCGCCATGTCTTCGGGGCTGCGGATTTCCTTCTTGTTGTTGCCGATATGCACGAGACCGCCTTCGAACATCGTGAGCCCGACGATCCCGAGGTTTTCCAGGCTGCCCAGCATTTCCTCATGGATCGGCGAATCGAACACCTTGCGCTCAATGTCGTAGGTGTCAATCAGGAAGGGAAGCAGATACGCGTCCAGCACCGGCGTAAATCCGCTGTAGAACGGTACCCCTACGACGGAGGCGTCGATTTCCCCGTTGATGACCGATTCGATCAGCTCCAGGTCATTCCCCAGCGTGCCGCCGGAATAGATCTTGATCGTAATGCGGCCGCCCGATTTTTCCGCCGCCAGTTCCGCGAATTTGGCGGATGCCTTGTGCAAAATGTGCGTTTCCGCAAGGGTGTGCGCCAGGGAAATTTCCACGGGCTGTCCGCCGGAAGCGCCGTCCCCGTTGCCCGAACCGGAAGAGGACGAGCCCGCGGACGAGCCTGCCGACGAACCCGCGGACGAACCGCCCGAGCCTGCGGACTGGCCGGATTGGGATCCGGATCCCGAACCGCAAGCCGAAAGGAACATCAATAACATTACCAGTGCAATCGCCAACCATTTTCTCATGGGGAAACCCACCCTTTCCATCGCTTTTCAAAATACGGTTTGTCTTTAACGCGCGTTTTATCGCATGGCATGAAGATTCCTCCCGTTTGAGGAGCGCCGGAACCCGTGATTTCCGCAAGCGCATTCATGCGAATACCCGATTCCGGCGGCCGAATCGAGATGCGCGGCGCCTCAGGGGACGAGAACGACTTTCCCGCTGACTTGGCGGCTTTCCAGCGCGCGATGAGCCTCCGCCGCCTGCTCCAGCGGATAAACGCCGTGGATGCGCACGTTCAGCTTGCCTTCCGCCACGCGGCTGAATATACCCTCCGCGCGAAGCACGAGTTCTTCGCGGGTCTCGGTATAATGGGCGTACGAAGGCCGCGTCACATAGTACGAGCCGGTATTGAGCCTGATCAGGTCAAAGGGAGGCACAGGACCGCCCGACATGCCGAAAAACACCAGATATCCGCGCGGCTTGAGGCTTTGCAGGCTGCCTTCGAAGGTCGTCGCGCCGACGGAATCGTAAACCGCCTCCACGCCGGTTCCGCCCGTCAGCCGATCCACAACTTCGGCGAAATCCTCTTTGGTATAAATGATGACGTGATCCGCGCCGGCTTCGCGCGACAGTGCCGCCTTCTCCTCGCTGGAGACGGTGGTGTACACCGTCGCCCCGCATTCTTTGGCGAGCTGCGTCAAGAGAAGCCCGACGCCGCCCGCGCCGGCATGGATCAGCACCCTGTCGCCCGGCTTGATCGGATAGGCCGCGAAAGCCAGATAATGCGCGGTAATGCCTTGCAGCATGACCGCCGCCGCCTGTTCAAAACTGATCGCGTCGGGGATTTTCACAGCCCGGTCCGCCGTGACCACCGCTTTCTCGGCATACGTTTTGGCCACCGTGTCGCGCACTTTGCCGCCCTGGCCCGGGTAAGTGTACCGGATAGGCAATCCGGCAGGCGCCGTCCCCCAGGCGACGCGATCCCCGATCTTGAAATCCTTGACTCCATCGCCGAGTCCGATGACGACGCCGGCGGCCTCGTTGCCGGGAATCCACGGCAAGGCGGGTTTGTAGCGCCCGATGCGGCTGTTGATATCGGCAAAATTCACGCCGGCGGCGCGAACCTCCACCAGCAGTTCTCCCGGTCCGGGAACCGGATCGGGCACTTCTTCATAAAGGAGAACTTCCGGTCCGCCGTATTCGTGAACGCATATCGCTTTCAATGCGAATCCCTCCAGAATGTCACTTGAGGCCGGTACTGATGTCGTCTGTTTTTTGCAAGCACCCGCGCGCTTCCTGNGGAAACCGGGAACATCGCGCCNCCGTCCTTGCGCGGCGCTCAGGCTGCGGCAATTCGCTTTNGCGGGANCGGTTCATGCGAAATCGTGCCGTTTTAAGAATTCCCCGACGGCTTCCGCGAAATGCCGGGGCTTCTCGAGAAATGCCATGTGGGAAGCGTTGGGAATTTCAACATAGGTCGCGTTTTTCAGAAGCTTCGTCATCTCTTTCGCCACTGCCGGCGGCGTGGACGGATCGTGCTCGCTGCTGATCACCAGGCACGGACAGCCGATCTCGCCGAGACGGTCCTGGACGTCCATTTCCGCCATAGCCCGCCACGCCTGCTCGTGGGTTTTCGGATCGTCCGAGAGCAGCCGCCGGCTGACCCGCTCCACCAGCATGGGATTTTGTGCCATCGTTTCGTCCGTGAACCACCGCTTGTGCATATCTTTGAGCACGCCGGACATGCCTCCGGCTTTGACCGCTTCCGCCCTTTCCGTCATGAGCCTCGGTTCGGTGCGGGCTCTTGTGTTGGCCAGAATCAGGCCGCCAATCCGCCCGGAAGCGGCCAACGCAACTTTCTGGGCGACCATGCCTCCCATCGACACCCCGCAGAGGACGGCCTTCCCGATATTCATCTCGTCCAGGTATCGGATCACATCCGACGCCAGTTCGTCCAGAGTGAACGGCGTCGCCGGCGGATCGCTTTCGCCGTGCCCGCGGAAGTCCAGCGCGTGGGTTTCAAAACCGGAAGGCAGCAGCGGAATGACGTATTCCCAGAACGTCAAATCCAAACCGACGGGGTGCAACAGCACCAGCGGAAACCCGGATCCCTGGCGCAGGTATGCCATTTTTCCGTAACCCGGAATTTCAATATGCCCCATATTTTCATCCCCACCCGTTATTGCGGTTGCCAGGCCGGATCGCAAAGCGGCCACATGCTTGCGTCGAAGCGGTCGCCGCTTCCCGTCCCGAACTGGGCGGGAAGAAGGACGGAAAGTTCGCCGGCCGCCACCTTCAGCGCTTCGACGATGCGCGCCGTCATTTCCCCCCGAAAACGTTGTTCGGGAATCGTGGCGGAAACGGTGCCCGCAATCCGGAAGCCGTCCATTTCGACGAAAATCGGGACGGCGATTCCGACCGCTCCTTCGATGTGCTCGCCTTTGGTGTTAGCATACCCTTGTTTCCGCACGTTCTCCAATCGCTCCAGCAGGCGCCCGCGATCCAGAATCGTATCGCGGGTATACCGCGTCAGCCCTTTTTCGATAATCTTCTCCTGCAAACTCCTGGGGAAGAAGGCCAGCGCGGCCTGGCCGCTTGAGCCGGCCGTAATTTGGTGGCTGTCGCCCGCCTTGATCTGATACTGCAGCGCGTGGCTGGAATGGGCGACATCCATGACAAACACATGGCTGTGATCCGCGGTGATGACATTCAGCACGCAAGTCTCGTCCGTGGCCTCCACCGCCCGCTGCAGCGTTTGGTGAATCAGCGCGAATTGATCGAATTCCCGTGAAACCAGAAGAGCAAGCCGCACCAGCTCGATGCCCACCGCGTAGCGGCCGTTCTTCAGCTTCCGGACATAGCCGGACTCCAGCAACATCGACAAAATGCGGTGCACCGTGCTCGGCGCCAGCCCCAGTTCCTTGGCCGTCTCGCGGATGCCGGCGTCACTGCCTTTTTCAATAATCGACTTCAATATTTGAAATTCCCGAAGTACCCGACTGTTTTGCGACAATGCTCTCTCCTCGCTTATCCAGAAACTACACTGATCTTACTACATCACCCCCTTCATTGAAAACGGCGTCCGCTTCCCGCTTTCCTGACCGCGCCTCAAATGCGCACGGCCGGCCTGCGCGGCCGGCCCGGCGGACTTTTCAAGTCCGCTCAGCCCAGCTTGATCGCACCCGCCTGCGCCATGCGTTCGATGTCCTCGTCGCGGTAACCGAATTGCCGCAGCACCTGCCCCGTATGCTCGCCCAATCGCGGCGGGCTCTTGGGTTTTGCGGATTGTTCGGAGAGCTTGAGCGGATCGCCGACGATCCGGAAGCGCGTGCCGCTTTGATGCCTGAGTTCCTGCACCATGCCCCGGTGGCGGGTTTGCGGATGGCTGAGGGCATCGAGCACCCCGTTGATCATCGCCGCCGGAACGCCTGCCTGGTGGAGCCGCTCCAGCAAAACCGGGGCGGCAAATTTTTGGAAGCGGGCATTCAATTCCGGCAGCAGCCTGTCGATGTTTTCCAGGCGGTCCGCATTGGTGGCGAACGCCGGTTCATCGAGCAGTTCCTCCGCCTCCAGCGCTTCGCACAACTTCCGCCACATCTCCTCCGTATTCGCGCAAATCATCACATCTTGCCCGTCACCGCAAGTGAACGCCCGGTAAGTGGGGATCGAGCGGTGGCCGCGGCCTTGCAATCCGGGTTCCTCTCCGGAGAACATCGCATAAGCGCCTTGATAGGAAAGTTTGGCGATCTGGCAGTCCAGCATCGCGATATCGATGTGCTTGAGCTTGTCGCCGCTGTTGGTCTTGGTCCGCTGATAAAGCTGAGCGAGAATGCCGATTACGGCATACAGACCGGCATCCAGATCGCCGCTGGGAATGCCGCTGCGGACCGGTTTTCCGCCCGGTTCGCCGGTCATGCTCATTCCGCCGCTCAGCGCCTGCACGATCATGTCGTAAGCCGGAAGGCGGGACAGCGGCCCGTCGGAGCCGTAACCGGAAATGCTGCACAGAATGATTTGCGGGTTGACCGAACGGAGCACATCGTCGCCGAGCCCCAACCGGTCCATGACGCCGGGGCGGAAATTGTCGATGACCACATCCGCCTTGGCGACCATGCGCAGAAAGGCTTCGCGCCCTTCTTCGCTTTTCAGGTTCAGGCAAATGCTGCGTTTATTGCGGTTCGTCGACAAATAGTACAGGCTTTCCTCGCCGATGAAATAAGGCGGCAGTCCGCGGGTCGAGTCGCCCTCGCCCCACTCGATTTTGATCACGTCGGCGCCGAGGTCCCCCAGGATTTGGGTGGCGAAAGGCCCGGACAGAAACTGCGTCAAGTCCAGAACTGTAATTCCGCTCAGCATCCTCATCACCTCACCAGCACGTGGATCGTGCAAGCTCCGTGATCCATGCCGGCGATTCCGCCGCCGGTGCAATGGGTGAGGCCCACTTTCGCTCCCTCCACCTGGCGGGCGCCGGCTTCGCCGCGAAGTTGTTCGGTGATTTCCACGATCTGCGCGATGCCCGTGGCTCCCAGCGGATGGCCTTTGCTGAGAAGTCCGCCGCTCGGGTTGACGGGGATGCGGCCTCCCAGCGCAGTGGCCCCTGTGCGCACCAATTCCAGGCCTTCCCCTTGCTTGCAGAATCCAAGCGCCTCGTAGTAAAACACTTCGGCGCTGGCAAATGCGTCATGCACTTCCGCGACGTCGACTTCTTCCGGGCCGATGCCGGCGGCTTCGTAGGTTTCTTTCGCGCACCTTACCGTAATTTCGTCAATGGTGGTGTCCACGATTCCGTCCGTGAACACGCCCGAAGTCAGTCCGGAGGCGCGCACCTCCACCGACCGGTTGGTCCGGTAGCGTTCGGAGGTGATGATGAGCGCCGCCGCACCGTCCGCCTTCGGACAGGACATAAGCAGCGTGAGCGGATCGGCGACGGGACGGGACGCCAGGACCTCTTCCACGGTGATCGGTTCGTGGAATTGCGCATATTCGTTGAGACCGGCATGCTTGCGGTTCTTGACGGACACCAGCGCCAAATCGGCCGGAGTGCCTCCGAATTCATGCAAGTATCGTTGCGCGCGCATGGCGTATACGGCCGGCATAATTTGCCCGAGGCGCACTTCGTGGTCGTCGTCTTCCAGCGGCAGCGCGCCCGAACCGAACCGGCTCAGCTTTTCCGAACCGATCACGAGCACCGCGTCGTACTTGCCTTGCGCTACGGCCGTGTACCCCAGATGAAGGGCGGTGGAACCGCTGGAACAAGCATTTTCAATGTTGACCAGGGGCACTCCCGTCATGCCCAGATCGCGCAAGATACGCTGGCCGAGCAGCGGGCCGCCCCAGGCGGAACCGCTGAAAACGGCCTCCACCTTGGCTTTGTCGAAAGAGGCGTCGCGCAACGCGGCCACCACCGCCTGCTGCGCCAGTTCGTTCAGGGTGACGTCATACTTTTTGCGGAAAGGCGTCATGCCTGCGCCTGTTACATATACGGGTCTCGTCACAATCCTCACTCCTTCTCTGCCGGTACGAAGCAATAGGCCTGAACCGCTTCCTCGCCTTCGCCGAAGCTGCAGACCGATGCGGCGACTTTCATCCCGATTTTAAGTTCTTCGGCATCGGCCCGGACTTGACCGAAAACGCGCAAGCCTTCCGGAAAATCGACATAGCCGACGACATACGGCGCGGGGTACAATTTGTGCTTGATGTGAACGCGGGAAAAACTGTACAGCGTGCCGGTGCGGCTCATTTCCTTTTTCTCGGGATTTTCAGCATGACAATTCGGACAATAGCGCAGAGGCGGAAAATTCCTCTTCCCGCAATTCGCGCATTCCGACATGATCAGCACGGCTTCGTCGCCGGATACGTGCCTCCATGACTCCTCATTCAGTTTCTTCATCTGCACCACTCCTTACCTGGTCTTGCGCCGCACGGCTCATTTCCGGTTTTGCGCCGAATTGCGCGGCCCGTTTACCCGACGAATCCACTCCGCATTCCGCCATGCCGGTTCTCTCTGAATGTCCAGGCTTGACCTATGGCGGATTATCCCTCCGCAACCTTTATGTCCGGTTCTTTCCGATTCTTTATCTCGCCAAACACTCTCCCGTCTCCTTCCGAACGGTTGCAACCGCGCTTTTCCCGCCGCTTGGCAACGCAGAACCTGTCCAAAGGTTCCGTTTGTTTGGCAAGCAATAACTATGGATTTTCACGTGTTCTGTATTTTGGAACACTGTTTCAATAAATGCGCAAAAAAAATAAACGATTTCAGGGGCTGAATCGAAAAAAGAATCGTCGGGCTTTCCGCCTCGCTATGCCGGCAATTTCGGC
>Ga0065720_1020546_pt1 | contig 13940 bp, 13 predicted proteins | sample Thericmetagenome_FD_59107 | JGI IMG/M metagenome (GOLD analysis project Ga0065720, IMG submission 59107) | Thermophilic microbial communities from the Joint Bioenergy Institute, California, USA of rice/straw/compost enrichment - eDNA_2 v2... | ecosystem: Engineered > Solid waste > Grass >... | reverse complement strand
GGGGGGGGACAATAGACAGGCGACCTGAGGTAATGCCATGGCGCCTGTATCTTGCTGTTTGGGAAAGGGATGCAGCAAAGATTTCTCGGCTCGATGGTATATGTCGTTCATGCGGTCACTAAAGTGGCGCGTGCTCACTTATACAGGACAAGCTTTTCATAGTCAAACTCCTCTTACACAATCCCAAGGAGAACTTGGCCACTCTAACCGCTGCCGGTTGCTTCTCGACCCATAAACGACCAGTCTCACTCTGTTTGTTTACCAACCCGGCCCTACCTGCAACGTTCATGTTGTTACAACCTGCTACAAGACACGCAGCACAACCACACGATTGAGCGCTTGTTAGGACGAAAGGCTCCTTCGCTCGGTCTGGCTCCCACAAAGCCAAGAGTTTTTTACTTGATTACCACCAAACGTCGAGTTCGGAACACATCAAAAACGCGAGGATCGTTAGAACCATCGCATCTCTACAGAAATCACCGCGAACTTATAGCAACAACAACTAGCATTAGCAGCATCAGCACACTCGCTAATCCCCCTGAAACCCAAAACCTGCCCCTAAAATAACACGGCACGACACCGACATCGACCAATCGTGCCGTCCCCGTCCCTAACCTTCCTCGAAATAACCATGGTCTCCCAAGCGTGCTACACCACCAGCGACAGACGGTACAGCAGCCGACACTACCCCTTCGGTCCCAGCAGCCTTAGCAGCAGTAGCGCCAACAGCTCCATCTACTTCCACGAGCATCAACGCCGGTTACATCACGATCCTCCACCGCCACCACCTCCTCCAACACTGCCATCAACAAGGGCACTCTCATCCGCGGGAACCATGCCGCATGGCGGGCACGAAGGCGGTCATCATCACCTGGAGACGGAGGCGGCGCCGCAGAGGAAGAGGATCGCTGTTGCGGTAAGGATGTGTCGCGTTGATCATGCCCATTCCTACCTATGAGCCAAATATTTCCCCCATACCAGCACTGCTTAAGAAGCAGCCCCTGCAAAGTGTACCCTAGAGAGAGGACAGATCCAACTACTTAAAGTTTACCCTCACTCACCTCAAAGTCCAAGCGTTTGAAGCTCACTGCATCACATCACTGCAACTTACTACTATTGAACCTGCCAGTAGCACCCCTAAGTTGTTCGTTCTACACACTGACTTACCTCATATTGCTCCTGAACTCGACCCCTCCTCCCCCCCCTCCCCAAACAACATCCCCAACCTCACTGTCTCACTTATCCTCATGATAATTAAGCTAACTTTTTCCAGTGTGGTCGCTGCCGCAAACGCAAAATCCGCTGCAGCGGCGACCCGGGCCAAGGTCAGCCCTGCACCAACTGCAAAAACGCCGGCGCCGAGCCTTGCCAGTTCCTCCGGGTAAGTGACATCTGTCAGGGTGTTAGCTTCTTCCTTCTTTCCCATCCCCTCTCCCCCATTAAAAGTAAAACTAACAGTTGTTATTTCATACTGGAGGTCTCCTCCCGAGAAGCGCACATTCGCCCCGACGCGGCTCCCGCCCCACCCGACTTCGGCTATCCCCTCAGCGACGCCCGGGTCTATGCCTCGCGCACGCCCATCCCCGGTGGTCCTCCCCCTCCCCCTCACACCTCACTATACGGTGGTCCCCCGGGCTCCGACCTCCCCGGCACATTGACTTCCCCTCACGGCACGGTGGACATGCTCTCCTACCGCACAGCAGCAGCAGCAGCAGCATATGGAGCGTATGCTGCGCATCCTCACGCAGGGAAGACATATTACCCTGCCATGCATGCATACGGCACGCCGTATGCGGGGGCTGAGGAGTTTGAGTTTGGGTTAGCGCCAGCAGGGGTTGCTGCCGCGGCGGGACAGTCGGTGTTAGGTACGACTGAGGCGACCACCGCGATGGGGTGGAATTCAAGAGCCAAAGTGACCGGTTTTACTGCCGCCAGCAGTGGCGTGTACCTGGATTCTGCGACACCGGCAGTTGATGGGGGATACACCACCTACGCGGGCGCAGGGGGCATCTCTAGCCGAGAAGGGTCGAACTTCTCTTTTTCTGGGGTAGCTGCTTCGTTGCCTGCGGGCATGAGTGTCCCAACGACGACAGAGAGGCTACTCCCCAACCCAACGGGTCGCTCCGCAAGTGTGTTGCCCTACCCAGCAAGCGTCAAGCCTCCTGCGGCACAAAGCGCCTCCAGCTCGACGGCGGGAGCGACACTAGCGGACGTTGCTACCGCAGCAGCGACGTATGCCTCAAGCTTCGAAACATCTGGACTGTCTTATTCGGGCTCAAGCCAGGCGCCGGCATCTACCCGGACAGGGTCAGACACATCCTATCCCCCGCCGCCGCCTGCTACCGGAGCAGAGGGAATGTTCAACGAAGATTCCCGCTCCTCCCAAAGCCAGAGCTCAGGAGGCTTCGAAATGGGGACGTACACCACCGAGCCAAGGCGTGAATCCGACGCTGCCGGTGGCAGCTCTCACGCCGGATCATCGTATCAGAGCGACGGGAGTCATGGTCATGATTCAGCAAGCAGTAGCGAGCACCACAGTCTGTCTAGCACCAGTACAAGCTACCTCAATGATGGGGCTAGCTCGAGTCTAAGCTTGAGCAGCAGCAGTGAAAGCCGGATTGCCACGGCGGTGGCTACCCGTCATTGAGGTCTCGTGGGATGGATGTGGAGGTTGGGAGTCGGCACGAGACAGTCACGAGCAGGAAATGATCGATTGGCTGATTAAGCGCCTGACAACTGCCGCTCGGCTGGGTGAGTCAAGAGAATCGATCGACGTTGGCGCTGCCGCCAAAGTTAAAAGACATGTTTCTTCGGTTCCGGCCCCGGAATTGACATCAAGAGCTTGGTAGACGATCGAGGGGGATCTGAGATGAGAAGGCGTCTGAGCAGCTGTGAAAACGGGTGATCGGAAGTGCAGTTCCTGTGTTGTACAAGGCGCTTGTGTTTCCGAGAGAGAGAGAGGGGGGGTTTTCGGATCGGCTGAAGTGAGACCTGCTTGGTGAGGGCGGGGTGTTCACGCGACGTTGAGAAGAGGTCCTATCTGGACGGATCCGACGGGCTTTTTCGTCAACTCCATGCATGCCACGCAGCTGCAGCTCAGCCCTCTCTCGATCAGTATGCGCATCGGATCTCGGCAAGCAAGTATCGGACTGATCAGATCGTCATCAAGCATGTCTCTTGGATTGTCACGTTCAGCTGATGTTTGGCTAATCCTCAGCTTCAAGACGAGTCCAACCTAGTTGTAACACCAGCTAGGGAAGCCTCCTGTCATTACTCGTTAGCCCATCCTTCGGCTCATCGACTCTCGACCATCAAGAACCTCAGCTGACTTGAACTCCCTCACATGCTCACAGCTTTACGACACTGACGATTCAACATCAGTCATCTTGTCTCAACAAACATTGCATCGGGAACGGACGACAAAAAAAGGGGTCTGAGACACATCAATGAGTGTAACAAGTGTGTTTTTGCGTTTTTTTTTCTTTTTTTTTCTTTTTTTTTTTTAGTTTGGCCAGGCTGCCGACTGGGACTTTGAATTTTGGACACCCCAGCAAAGCTGAAGCTCACGTGTGTGCGTGTGTTTGCATGTTTCATCATTTTTGGATACTTTTAGGTTCTTTTTTTTCTCTCCAGGGTTTCTCTTTTGGGGATGTCGATAATTCTTTTTCCCTTTTCAACTTTTGATAAACCGGGTTCATGATCGGATGAAACAAAACGGATCAAGGTTATCATGTAATAGAGGGAGAAAATTCTCTCTCATTAGACTCAAAAGTGGACGTACTGGAGAAAGTGTAGTAATGACCAACCAAAGTTGTGTAGAGCCGGGCGCAGAAGTATGGCGGATGGTGAAGATGGTGCAGAAAGATCGAGGCTCACGAATCCGAAGGGTCGATAGCGTAAAGTCCGCTCGGTGGGCCCATGCCCCGCATAAACACCCAGTCCACTTTCCGAAAGAGGCAGGCGGTGGGCGCTGGACTTTGGGCTTGGAGATGCCCCAGCCTGTCAACACCACGAACCCTTAACGTCAACTCCAGGACGACCGACTTGCTGACTACGGGATTGATCCTACCAACTGACCATGGTTGCATCACGTAACCCCCAAACGGCTCGCTTCTGCTGGCAGTACCTTCAGCTAGAGCAATCCTTGGACTTCCCCGACGGCGAGCTCCTCCGCGATGAGGCCGTCCAGGAGACCATCTACCAGCAGCTCTTTGCGCCCAACGCACCGACACCCCTTCCTCCGGCGCGGTACCGGCTGCGCGTCCTGAAGGAGCTCACTTCCCGGATAGAATCTGCGATCGAGGATTGGGAAACGCATGTAAGAACCAGCCCGGCCCGGTATCTGTGCTCTGGGCTGGTGTTGACAGTGAGAGTCGCGCGTAGGGTATTTCGGATAACCTGATGGACGCCATGGCCGAGCTCGTTGCGCAGCCGCTGCCGAGTGAGGCAGAGGCTGCCCAGGAGAGGTGCTACGTTACATACTATCTGTCGTTGCTGGAAGGAGGACTGGAGAAGCCGCACATCACGCTGCTGGAGTCAAGATCGCTCATTTCTGCGTCTGGGACGACCGGCCTTAGGACCTGGGAGGCGGCGCTGCATCTTGGACAGTTCCTCTCCGTTAACTCGGGACTCGTCAAGAACAAACGTGTGCTTGAGCTGGGCACTGGCACTGGATACTTGGCTGTTCTCTGTGCTAAGTATCTCGGGACCAGTCATGTCATTGCCTCTGACGGTTCAGAGGAGGTCGTTGAGAAGCTCTCAGACAACCTCTTCGTCAACGGACTTCAAGACTCGGACAAAGTGCAGCCAATGGAGCTTAAATGGGGCCATGCTCTGCTGGGGACCGAGGAAGAACACTGGAACGGAGGACGCAAGATAGATGTTGTCCTCGGCGCAGACATCACCTATGATGTGAGCGTCATTCCGGCGCTGATAGCGACGCTGGAGGAGCTGGTAGACTTGTATCCCGGCATCTCCATCATCATTGCTGCGACCGAGAGGAACAGGGAGACGTATGAGACCTTCCTGGCTGCGTGCGGGCGACGGGGTTTCTCAGTAACTCAGGAATCATTCCCCGTGCCGTCCAGAGCTGAGCAGAAAGGGCCGTTTTACAAGGACGGGACGCCTATCCATATCTGTCAATTGAGGAGATGATGTGTGGTTCGTGCAGTGCTACGAATATGCAAAGGCCAAGTACGCGACGCGTGTTGCTCCACTCGATTGGCCTTCACGCGCCTAGACTCCACATAGGTATTCCGAGCGCTGTGCGCGGGTTAGGGTAGCCCCACAGTTAGGGCTCGACCTGATTACCTAACCAGTCACGGGACAATTTTGCAGGCCCACTCGGCCCGCGCGCAGCAAAAATCACCAGGCAAAGGAAAATCCCACTTCGAAACCACCCGGTATCGAGATCGTGGAAGTCTCGCAACATCGACGACCCCCAACCGCGAAGATGGCCGACACCGACTCCCCGGTAACGTTGCGCACGCGCAAGTTCATCCGCAACCCTCTGCTTTCCCGCAAGCAGATGGTCGTGTGAGTGTCCCCCGGTTTGCGTTCTTCGCCGACTTGTCGCCATGCCGACCGACATGTTGAAGCCGACGATGGTCGAATCTGGCTGAGGAGACCTCCATCTAACGCAGCTAACACGGCTGACGCAGTGACATCCTCCACCCTGGCCGCCCCAACATCTCCAAGGATGAGCTCCGCGAGAAGCTGGCCACCATGTACAAGGCCCAGAAGGACCAGGTCAGCGTGTTCGGCCTGCGCACGCAGTACGGTGGCGGCAAGACCACCGGCTTTGCCCTCATCTACGACTCGCCCGAGGCCTTGAAGAAGTTTGAGCCGCGCTACCGGCTGGTGCGCGCTGGCCTGGCCGCCAAGGTTGAGAAGGCGAGCAGACAGCAGCGTACGTTCACTCTTGAGACTCGGCTTTTTTTTTCTGGGCTTGGATAGGCTGACATGTTTTCTGCCTACAGGCAAGCAGCGCAAGAACCGCCTCAAGACCCTGCGCGGCACGGCGAAGGTCAAGGGCGCCAAGGCCAAGAAGGAGAAATGAGCGGCGGGCGCGTCTTCCCCTCCTGTTTTGGCGTCGTCTGCAACACCGGGTACTTGGGCGGGATGGTGGTTCAACGGCTGTGGCTTTGTGCATTACCCTGGACTCTTCTGCTGGTTGCGTTTGGCACTGCGTTTCGCCATACTTGTCTGCAACTCGCAAAAAGTTATTTCTCTCATCATGAACGGAGGAGGCGCGATGGTCGGGGCTTCGATGGTCATGGCAATGGCAAAACCATAGCATTCAATACACGGCGTCGGTTACCAGGTCCGGTTCACATACGTCGGTGCGGTTTTGCCAGGGTTATCGGTTATCAGACTGCGAGACACTGAGGGCGCGTACTCCGAAGGCCCCACAGCCGAATTGGCCTCGCCGCTTAATACACGTCATTGCAGGCTGCTTGTTGAAGCGTAGCTTCAGTTGATATCTTGGGGGGTGTGTGTATGTGTGTGTGTGTGTGTGTGTGTGTGTGTGTGTGTGTGCGTAAGGCGTCGTGATCGTGCGGTCGTCGATCTCTTCATGGACAATGACCAGATGATAGCAAGAGTCAATCCATGCCGAAGGTTGGTGGATGGAAGTGTCTTCAGTGTACCAGCTGCAGTAACCCACACATCGAATTGTATGTTGTTGGCTGTCGTGGCTGTTCATCGGCTTTTACAGAAGGGGGACCACGCCGCAGAAGCTGGTTGCTAAGCAGTATAGCTCATCCTCGATGTCAGTCAGTCAATACCTACATCTCTTCCCTGTCTACCTCGACATCCTCAGCATAGCTGTTAATCGGAGAACCCTGGGATTGGACTCTCCCACCCTCGGAAGTAAGACAGGCTGGCTCCCAAGTCACTGGGGTACCTGTCCTAAAACGGTTCTCTTCTTTACACTTATTCTGCTTCTGTTCCTGAAACTATCGGTAGGAACCTACTTCGTACTAGACGTTTACTGGATGAGTGGCTTAGGTTGTTTATAAGCAATCATCTGGATTCTTTCTTGCTCTCCCACTCCACCGACCTAGCGCTATTTTTATTGTGAGGACATTGTCCTCGGGTTGGAGTCTTTCAGGACTTTCTGTTGGGAGGAACGAAGTCTGCTAGATTCTGTTTCAAGCCATTGATGCTGGTTATGTCCAGTCATGGGAGTTAATGACTTGAAGTGGACCGTTAGGGCTAGCTCGACATGCCACCGTCAATTTAGTTATCATTGGCCATGCGTAACTATTCCCCGTAATTCTCGATTTTACCAAGGGGTTCTTACCTATGATTTCCGCTGTGCTACTCGGGGAGATGAAGTCAAGACAAGGGAGAAAAAAGTGGGATGATGATGATGATGATGATGATGATGATGATGATGATGTCTGGAGGTTGTCCCACGGATTTGGCGCTTAATAAAAGTTCAAGTTGTACTTTATGCGTAGGTACATGTGACCCGCGGTTGGAACACACCACATATGTAGCTGTTGCCCCCAGATCTCACTACCATAGAGCCATCGACACGCAGGGGAAAGATAGCTACGTACTGTACTGCTCGAGCGTTGATAAGAGCAACCTAGATGTAGGTGGTTAAGCAATGGAGAATCTGTTATGTCCTGATTTCGCGCCCGCACTTGTAGAAAAAAAAAGTTATCTGTTATAGTTATGAGGGCCACGGATAGGCCGATACAGTTCCTCTGCTGATCTGGGACCTGAGCCTGAGTGGCACTACAGCATTTGGTGGCAGGGAAGACTGCCATTTCCAAAGAGTAGGAGGTTCAGAGGTTGTTACCTAGCAAGTTGAGTGGTTTGACTTCGGTTTGGCCCGATCAATGAGATTGCTATGATGATTATGACAATGGCACATCGGAAGGACATGAGGAAGTCTTTCTCATCCCAGGATGTTGCTACATTGTATCCCTGCTGGTTTGGCCATCTCAATATCCGGACATGTCTCACAGATTACGAAGGACTCGACAGTTTACATTAACCCCACATTATGATCCATAAGCGCCAGCAAGCCAGTGGCCTCCTGGCAAATAAGTAGGCTAAGCTAAATATTATACACCAGAAGACGAGTAATCCGACATGATATAGGGTACTCGTCCAGCTAAGCTGGACAGTTGGTAGCAGCTAATCCTTCAACTCAGCAACCCTCCAGCAGAGCAGAGTGAGTAGAGCCATCCGCCAGTGGTTATCGACCTGACCGGAAAGTAATCTCACATGCACTCGACCGAAGTGTTGAATGGATAAAACAGAGACAGACAGGCCTCCCGAATCCTGACCGAGTGAGTGGAATAGGTAGGTATCCTGCCTTCATGAATTAATCTAATAGGCATCTATCGCTGTGACCATCACCATGACCATCGTTGTTTCATTTACCCTATCCACACCTTTCCCCTCCCTCCTCTCCCCCTCCCCAAGCCGGCCAAACGCCATAAGACCATATACCATGTATGCATACACAAAGCCGACAAACAAACATTTTACCCTCGTTTTCTGTATGACCGATTTCCTTCACAGTACGCTCGTGCTCTTCTTCTCTGCTCAAATCACCCCAGAGGAGGTAGTGTTCAACCTCAAAAATTCCTCACTCTGCCCCCTTGAGCCCCTCGTCATGGACCTGGTCCGTCGCCGTTGAGGAGTCTGGGAGGTCTCAGACTGAGAGTCCTACTTCCCAACCTTTTTACTTCCCTTATACGACGCGGTCCCCGCCTTTCTGGCAGAAGCAGAAGTACCCCCAACGGGCTGGGAGGAGGACGACGATAACACCGCGGCATTCCTCTTAGCAGGCGCCGATGCAGACGGAAAATTCGACGAAGGCGGCACCGCCCTCCCTGTCCCCTTCTTACTAGTAGCAGGTTTACTTACCCACCCCGACCCCACAATATCCCGTCCCGGCTCCCACGTATCATCGATATCCTCTTCCGCATAATGCTCCTCAAGCGGTTCAAACTCTGGTTCGGGGGAGGAAGAGATAAGGGAAATGACCTGCGAGCCTTCGGGAATGACGAACTGCGAGGCGGGGATGGGCTGGGAGTGGGGCTGTGTGGATGTGCCGCGGGATATCTGGCTCCCGACTGCAGAGGAATTCTTCGCGGTAGAGGTAAAAGATGTCGAAGCGGAGCGGGCGTTGCCCACGGGCTTGGTAGGCGACGGCAGGCGCGTCGAAGGCTGGGACTTCTTCGTGGCAGGGCGCTCGATGGACTTGGTGAGTTTCTTTACCAGATGGGACTGCTTGCCGCGGGCTTTGAACTCGTCATTGTCGTTGTCAGAGATAGGATCGGAGATGAAAGAGCTGGACTCAAGTTGGCGCATTGCTTCTTCATAGGAGTCGCCGTCGTCGTTGTCCGAGTCAAGTTTCTTGTCCTTCTTGGAAGACTTTGTCTTGACGCCTTCTCTCTTGATCGGAAGCATGGGCAGGTTTGAGTCGGAGTAAGAGCCGTCAGGAAGGGGGCTGCAGGGCGAAGGGCTCAGATCGTGATCGATATCGTCAACACCGCTGAGCCGAAGAGCGGTCTTAACCTTGCGCTCCTTCTTTGGGCTGAGCAGCTCTTCATCGTCACTAACCAGCTTGCTGCCCTTGCCCTTAGACTTGCACCCCTGCTTCAGACACAGGGGAGACTCATCCGTAGCTGTCTTAGCAGCATCAGCTGTCCTATTCATCTCCTTCGTCGGCATGGGCACATCTGCATTCAATTCGGCTTCTTTTTTACTAGCCTTCTTGGGTGTCGGCAGAGTCACCACAACCGTTTCCTCTCCATGCTCGCCTCCGAGCTCAATACTAAAATCCGGATCAACGACCTGCCTCGTAGAGCGGACATTAACCGGATCCGACGGCGGGACCTCCAGTTTCGGATAGCTCATATGCCCACTCTCCTTGTCCTGGTGCTCTTGCTCAGTAACGGCATCCGAGAATGCCTTAAACGACTCTAGAATAACCGGCTGTGAGTCCACATCGTTCAGATTCGAACTCTGCCAAATATTCACCTGCGACGCCGCCTTGCGGGGGCTCTTCAGCGGACTGTTCTCCCCGAGAATAGGACTGAGCTCTTTTCGAGGGCCGAGTCCTTTCCGGGGACTCGACGCCTCGGAATTAGCCGCGCCAGCAGACACAGGTGCGCTGCTATCGGCCTGCCGCGAGGGACTGCTCAAGTCGAGTGTGACAGTCGTGCTCTTTGTCAGAAGGGACGGGTCCAGATCCTTGCGGAAGCCGACTTCGCTGATGAGTTGGCTGATATCGCGGTGGCGATCTTCGGAGATCTCTACTACCGCGGAGGCAGGCTGAGCGGGGAGGGTGTCGTCCTGGGGTTTGGAATCAGGTGAGTTGGCGGAGGAGGCCTCTTTGGAGGCTCCTTCGGTCGCGGTGGAGGGGACGGCTTTGGGGGTATCAGCTTTCTCAAAGTCGAGCTTCTGATCCCAGGGCTTTTGAGCCTGCTCGGCCTCGTTTTCGTTGGTCATTTCAGCCTGTGTCTTGTCAGTCTCGCCTTTCTTAACTTCTTCAGTCTCGGCGTTCTCAGCATCGACCTTCTGCTTGTCCTCAGATTTGCCCTGAGGTTGCCCCTTCGCCCCTTTTAACACTCTAGCATCCATCAAATCAACCACATCCACCATCCTAAACCCCCTCTCCATCTCTTCGTCTTCCTCATCCATCCCGGGCGCCTCAAACCTCCCCCACACGCGATTCCCCTCCATATCATACTCCCTCTTATTCATATCCACCCACCGATCCCTCTTGGCGAGCCGCACTTTCAGCAACCCATCGCCCTGGACCTCAACAATCTTGCCCGTGCGCCTGCAGATTTGAGGTTGCCAACTCGTCGCCTTGGAGAGGATGAGCTGATTCCAGGTGAGGATCATGCCAGGGATGGCAGTGTCGGGGTTGAAGGGTGGGAGGACGGAGGGGTCGGCAGGGGGGAAGGGGAGGTCTTCTTCCTCGGATTCATCCTGGGAAGTGGCCTTCGGGAGATAGTCGTAATTGCGCTCCTGCTCAGGCTCATCGTAATTCAGCTCCTCTTGAAGCTCATCATCATAATTCAGCTCGTCCTCTCCAGCCGCGAGCTCATCAGGATGGCGGTGCTTCCCGCCCCTCTTCTCCTCAAAGTCCTCAACCTCCTCCTCTTGAGTATATCTCCTCCGCTTAACACCCGCATAACTCTCTTCATCTTCATAACCTCCTTGCTGCTTGCGCTTCCCCCGCCCGTTCTGGCCGTACTTATCCTTGCTAACCCAGAACTGCTGCTGCGGGTCCCAGCGCTGCTTGAACGGGAAGGGAGGCTCGCTAAGCTCGACGCCTTCCTGCACGCACTCGACGGCGCGGTAGATGATTTTGGAGCGCCAGGCGTCGGGGTCGTCGGCCTTCTGCTCCGTCTGGGCAGCTTCCTTAGACGGCTTGGTATCAGACTTGGTAAGAGGCCGGGGGAGAGAGCTGGCCGCCTGGGAATTGCCATCCTGCTTGGTAGCTTGCTCATCACTCTGCTCGCGAGCGCCAAGCTGTCCTTCTGAAGAAAGCAAGCTCTTCAACAACTCCCTCTTCCTCTCCTCAATGCTCCCGTACTCCTCAACCTCCATGTTGTCGCCCTCTCCGCTCACGGAGAGACCCTCGAAAGCCCGTCTGGCAGCCTCCTCCTTCTTAGCACGCAGAAGCGTCCTCCGCCGGGCATTCCTCTTCCTGGTCGCTGCCTTGCCATGCCCGGGGGGTACGGGCACTTGCTGGCCTTGCGGAACCTGATTGGTATCTCGCGAGAAGGGCGCCGAAGCGGGCAGATCCTGGGATTTGGACTGAGTACTAGCGCGAGCTTCCTCTAGCGACTTGGATACCCTAGCCTTCGTAGGAGAAGACGTGGCCTTGGAATGGCTCTTCTTGGACTCCTTCTCGCTGGCGCTGCTGCTGTCCGAGCTGGAAGAGGAATCCGATTCAGACTCTGACTCTGACGAACCGGATGAGGACGAAGATGAAGAGCTGGACGACGAATCGGAATCGGAGTCACTCTCGCTGCTAGATGACACTGAGCTGCCGCTATCCGCGGCGCTGACACTCTCTGAGGAGCTTGACCGGACGCTTTTGTCACTGTCACTATCACTCTCGCTGGAGCTAGAGCTATCGCTCTTTGAGCTGCCGGAGAGGTTAAGGCTGCTGCTCTTTGAAGGACCTGACAGGCTAGGTTTGGCGCTGGCAGAAGAGCTGCTGCTGCTGCTGCTACTACTGCTGCTGCTGCTGGAGGCAGACCTAGACCGGACGCGGTGCGAGCTGCGATCGCTGGACTCGGAGTTATCCCTCTTGCTGGACTTGCTACTCTTGCTGGACTTATCGCTGGAGCTACTGCTCTCGCTGTCCGAGCTGTCGCTGTGGTTGTCCCCATCGCTGCTGAGATCGCTATCGCTTGACTCGTTGGAGCTGGAGCTACTGCTCTCACTCTCACTCTCACTCTCACTCTCACTCTCATTCTCACTCTCACTCTGGCTCTTACTCGAAACAGACTCCTCGTCAGACTCCTCAGTCCCAGGACCCTCAACAAACCTCTTAGACGACTGCTCCTCAGGCCCACTATCCTCACTGTCTCTGTGGCTCTCGCTCGTGCCGTCATCACTCTTCTCGCTGGCAGCAGACTCGTCGGAGAGATCCTCATCAAACCGCATATGCACCGGCATCTTAACCTCTTTCCCCTCCTTCCTCATCTGCTCAACCATCTGTGCGGCGGCCGTCCCCTCCAGGACCGACCCGCTTGGAAAGCCATGCTTGTCAAAGTGCTTAATGAAGGAGGAAACAGACTCAACATCACTCTCTTCGTTCTCTGGGGCAGCATCTTCAGCCTCCTTCTGTGCCTTCTTTCCCTTCTTCTTCTTTATCTTACGCAGTATCTTCTTCTTCCGCTGCTGTTGCTGGTGTTCATCCCCCTCACTCTCCTCCCGTTGGGCATCCTCTTCTTCCTTCGAATGAATCTTCTTCACGCTTCCCACTCTCCCCTTCAAACTAACATGCCGTGTGCTCCACCCCTTTATCTCATCCAACATGAGCAGTCCCCGCCGCGATATCTTGGGCTTGTATTTCTCTTGCAGCCGGTCGTATGTCTCCCTCAGATCCCCGTCGCTGTCTCGAAGCGCTTTTTTACACGTCTCGAAGGTAGCGCCAGGGAAGGTCTTACGCAACAGGTGGATTATGTTGGAGAGGGAGTAGTTCAGGTCGGATTCGGTGGGGGATTCGTGGGGCTCGTCTTTGTCCAGGTCTTCGTCCTGGTCCTCGTGCTGTGAGGAGGAATGAAAGCGGGAGTGCGAGGAAGAGCGAGAAGGCAAGCGAGGTGAGGGTTCGCCCTGGTCAGCGCGCAGGCCGCGCAGCTCGTCTTCGAGCTCAGACTGGATCGAGGCATCGTCTCGCCCGGAGTGGTAGCAGCCCTCGCTCTCACTGTAATGCGAGTCATTGTCTTCATCCGAGTAATGCTCCTCGTGTTCCGAGCTACCATCATATTCCCGATCCTGCTCGTCCTCCTCTTCTGGGGTTGGCGAGCGAACACGGACCCTCTTCTTGCGATGTCCCTCGCCACGCTCGGTGAGCAACAGCCTCGGCTGCCCCTGCTCATCTTGCTCTTGTCCCTCGTCTTGGTAGCCATTATCGTAGTCATAATCGTCATACTGATCATCTTGATCCTCCTCCGGATCATACGAAATCCTGCGCCGCTTCAGCGGGGGGATCTCAACCGGGGGTCTATCACGCGGGGTCTTCAAACGCGGACGACCGAAGGCGACGCCGTCGTACAGCCGTCGGCCTTGCGCAGATATCTGGTGGCGGCCCGCCAGTCGGCGCTTGCGGTAGTCGTTCGTATCGAGGGGACGGATGCTACAGTCAATTCGATTAGTTTCTGATTTAGTCAACCGACTTTCTCGAATAGCGAACATAATGAAGGAAAAAAAAAAAGGAGGAGAAA
>Ga0065720_1020544_pt1 | contig 13945 bp, 13 predicted proteins | sample Thericmetagenome_FD_59107 | JGI IMG/M metagenome (GOLD analysis project Ga0065720, IMG submission 59107) | Thermophilic microbial communities from the Joint Bioenergy Institute, California, USA of rice/straw/compost enrichment - eDNA_2 v2... | ecosystem: Engineered > Solid waste > Grass >... | reverse complement strand
AAAAAAAAAAAAAAAAAAAAAAAAAAAAAAAAGAGCGAGCGGGTTGCAAAGGCAATAAGCAGGACGGCTGGCAGCAAGCGCGGTGTCCTTACTCTGCTTCGTGTCAAAGTGCTCATAGATGGCATACTGGGCGGGGTCCTCGCCAGCCTCAACCAGCTTACGGCAGGCCTCGGCCATGGCCTTGACCGTGCGCATCCGGTGTTCTACGGAAGATTCAGTAGCACTGCCGCCCAAATACTTTGCAATCTCTGCTCAGCCCAGATAGGGCTGCTGTCAGTTTGGGGCTGTCATCGAAGAGATACAAGGACAAGGAGATGGGATATGGGAATGGAGTAATAACCAACTCTGGCTATGGCCCCATCCCTCTCCGCCGCCTATCCAGCCGTCATGCCCACAGAGTGGCCGACATCGTCAAATGAGTTCTGGGTAATCATGCTCCATCAGGTAACAGCCTTGGGGCCGTGGGTCTGTACGATGGATGGGATGAAGCACACAAGATCGGAATAGACTTACTCTTGAAGTCGAAACGTTGGTTCTCCAAAGAAGCAACCAGCGCTGCAAGAAGACGCGCCTGAGCGTCGTAACTACGGAAGTTCGTGGTACGCGACATGATGGCTAGGCTTTTGACTTTCTGGTCGAAATTAGAAAAGTCGGATGGGGTGTAAACTAGTGATCGTTGTGTCAGTAAACAATGGCTCAGCAGAGGAAAGGATGCTTAAAAGATCATAGACCTTTCCAAATTGGCCCATAAACCGCCTTGACAAAGTGGACAAGCTCAGTTCATCAGGGGAATACACACTTAAGCTAGGGCGGATTATGTGTTTGCAGAAGACAGAGGTTAAGCAGAAGTGAAATTAAACAGGACAAAGCAAAACTAGGGAGTCGCATGGTAGGGTTGTCTTCCCTCTCATCTCCTCGGCTTGACTTGGAGAAACACAGCCAGAAGTTCACCTCTCAGGGAAATAAATCTAAAATATAGACAAAATTTTGAAGTTGAAGAAGACATACCTTAAGGACTTCAGATATCTTGGAGCTGACTGGCAGTTGAGCGTGTCTGGAGGAAGGTTTGCTTTATTGAGACTGTTGTTGAGCGGGAGCCAGTCGATTACCACGAGTGATGGTTGAAAGGGAAAAGGGAAAGTTGCAGGATTTGTAATGTTTGAAGCAATATATAAGCCCAGGTTGAGGGAAACCCCACACCCTGGGGGTGTCGCGATCTAGGAGCGCAATACCACTTGGGAATCGACAATAAGGTTCGTGATGTTGCAAGCGTAGTCTGCCGCGGATAGTTCCTTCCTGAAACAGCACAAAACGTCAGACCAGATCTCGCAAACTTTTGTTAGTTTCTGAAAACAGGATTCCTCGATAAAAAAGGCAATTTAATTTTCTCTGAAAACCTGTCATCAGATGATGAGACCGGAGTGAACGGGTCCATCAATGATCTGCCACGTTTTATCATGGCATAGTAACTTAACTGAGTCCCGTGATCCGATTTTGCGTTGACTGTAAATGTTCGGCCTGTTGTTTGGAAAGCACTTGCTTTCACTCTAATGTGTTAATGTGATCGAATGTTCAATTATGAAAAGAGGTCATGTCGTGTTTAAGTAGGCCAGACGCGTAACGGTGCACAAATGAGACAAAGGCAGATACAGTCTGCATCTATTAGAGTTGCGATGCTTCAAAAGATATGGGAACTGGGAAGAGATCGACAAGAGGGATGAAGCCGAGCACAGCTCGTCATCCAGATGGCTCACATTCAACCTCACTGCATGCCGCTACACCAGGTTAATACAGACAGATATGAAGTGGAGCTGAACTTACTTGAATCTTAGTATCATACATTTGAAGATATGTACAAGATTTCTGAGACTCAGCGTCTCAACCATACCATATCCACGCACTGGGGGTGGGTCGTAAAAGCTGTGTGCTCTTTTCTGGCATAGAAGAGTGGCGCGTGGTGCTCCCAGATCTCAAATGACTGCTTCCGTGATGTAAATAGACACCAACGTACCAAAATTAGGGATCCACACAGAAAGATTATGCTTATCAAGCACACAACGAGAAGCAGAGCCGTGTTCCTAGTCGTTGACACCTAAGTTCAGGAGGAAGAAAACATTCCTTCTTGGCTAAATGGGTGGAGTCATTTGGTCTCCAAGGGAACGGACGTTTACCCCGGTTTGAAGTGACTTCAATAGTGTCTCCAAGGTCTCCCCAAATAATTAAGCCTTATTCAATAAGACAGATAATGTGAGTATTCCAACTCTAGTATTTGTACATAAAGAATAACAGCTTATGACTAAATTAGATATATGCTTGATGAAGAGAAAAACTAACTGAGTTTTTGCGTTTGAGGTACCTCCCTATCATATGCTCCTGACCACCTTCCTGCTCCACTCTTGGCGAGCAGCGGCCCCTGGAAGCCAAGACCATAAGGTGCACTGACCACACATCAAACAAGCAAACCGTTGAGACGTGTGTTTGCTGCCAGTCACTCTGCCGAAACCTGAAGACAACAGACTGTAGATAAACTGAACATCCCATGAATCGGGCACAACAGACAAAGACGGATAAAGAAGCAGATGAATCAAATGGGCGATTTTCACCGAAGAGAAGTTGATTATTCATTAAATATCTATATCTATCCCAAAATACATCGGGCATTACTCATACAGGTCGTCAACCATGCGTCCTCATCTCAGTTCATGTGTTCTTCTCCGTCACGGATATCCGGCGGCCAGGATGGTGAGCATGGCCACTGGCTGTGGTGTACCCGTTTGGCTTAAGCTCATGCAGGCTAGTTGCGCGAGAGCGAGCAGTTGAGGTGGGTGCCATGGGGGCCTCGCTGCTGCCACTGCCATACATCATGTATTGAATGCCAAGCAGGCAGTCGCAGGAACCCTGGAACAGGCCACACAGCTTGAAGGGCCAGGGGATGGTTGTTTTGGAAGTGAAAAACCAAAACATCTTCATGGTGTCTCCCAGCAGCCAGCTGGCCAGCACCGAGAAGCGGAAGCCCTTGCAGGAGCGCACCCGCCGGTTGGCTAAAATCTGGGGGATTGGAAGAATAGCCTCCACTCCCAGACCAAAGTACCCGATAAATGACGAGTACGATTGGTAGACAGTTGGGAATGGAGAAAGAGTGAACTCGCACACGAGAAGGCCGAGGAACAGGCCTGCCAGGAATTGCCAATATCTGGATAAAACAAGCTCACACATTAGCACGGGCCGAGAGGAAGACCCCAATGAAGGGAGCCAATATGTATCGGGTCACTCACGGCTTCGACGACCTCCACTGCCAGAAGTTAAATGGTCGCGGTGTCTCGTGCGCGCGCGCAAAAGGTGTCGCAGCATCTCCTCCGCGGGAGTACGGCGGAGGGCGATGGTCAAGAGCAATCTTGAGGAGTACAATTTGCATGCCAACCATGACGAGCGACTGGATTAAAAGCGCAGTGTCGTACTTGGCGCCTGGGTAGTAAAATATCCTGCGGGGCGCTCCGCGTCAGCACTGAGTATAACGAGCTTTGACACCAGGAACAATGGCGTACCTGCACAATGACGCGACTAGCATGATAAGCGGAATATCGAGCGAAAAGCCCGCGCTCGACCGGTTCCGATGCATCGAAAAGGCCTGGTCGCTGTACGAGAGTATTGGCGACATGATCAAGAATGCCGGCGTCAAGTACCCAGAGAGGGTCTTCAACCAATCCATCAACATCATGACTGTGCAACGCTAGCAGTTGTCGCGACTTTCTTTTTGTTTTCAATAGAGCGCAAGCAATTCTGTAATGCTTTAATGGTTCCTAATCCTCTGTCGACGTGTCTGACGGTTCCCACAGGAATTTAACGACAGAAAGTAGAACGAGAGGCGAAAAGAACAAGTGTCTCGGCGACACAAAAACTGAGAGGACAATACGGAACGGAAAAACGGATGGAAGCTAGAATATGCTAAGCGTTATAACGGGTCTAGGAGCTGTCCATTCCCCTGGGACCGCAACGGCGCGATTATCAACGGGATAGGCTAAAAAAAGAGGGAGGATGAAAGAAGAAAGACGGGATGGGCCGTTGCGGATGGCGGAATGGGCGATCAGGAACAGGATCTGCGATAGGGGTTCGGGCGTCTCGCAAAAATCGGAGTCGGAGGTTTGGATTAGGATCCGCAGCGAAACGGCCTAGCCAAGTCCGACGCGGCTAGCGAAAGCTTGACAAGTGCCGAGGAGGCTGGTGCTGGTGGCTTGCCGGGAAGTGGCTTGATGATAGGTCGTTCGGCAGGAGTCCCGGTCAAGTGCCAAGCGGCCTTCAGTTATGTGGTCACATGACAACCAACCAGACATCGAATACCTGGTGCCCTCTCTGTGATGCTCATTGCGGAATGATCAGGCATGAAAAGCACCGAATTTTCAACCGACAATGCCATCATTTGTCAAGTCGGTCAGATGTACGTTATTCACTTACTGCAATACAATAAGCTTCCCACAGCATTTCCGCGGTACATTTTGCATCATCATGCCTTTGGGTTGAGCCATCAAAATTATCCCCATGCCTGTGTGTTCCCAAGTATGCTGTCAAGACAATATACCCGTTTTATAAACTCCCTGCTTCACCACTTAATGCTTCAATTTATTCCCAAACTCTGTGTGATCAGCAATGAGTAAATGCTCGTGGTCTTGCTGCCACTGACAAATCGCTCTTTACACTCTCCGAGGAAGTTGCTAATCATCTTCCATCGCACATAATGACCATTTACTGACTAGCTATCCATTCCCCAAAATTTTAGAGGCTGGCCCATCAACCTAGTTATTGTGGTGGCATGCAGATCAGTAAACTGATCTCATCATAATGGCCGCACTTCCTACTACTCCTGCGTATCTCTTGTTGCAATACACTTTGCTGACAACAGATCATCAGTCTCTCATATTGGTCAGTCTACCACTTGAGTATCAAGCTACTAATAACACTCATTATCGTAATCAAATAATGGAAGCTTGTTGGAGATATGCAACCAGTCCCTGGTGTCTTTCGCCTTTCACTGTTCGCTGGGATCTCCCTGAACGATGAGATATTACTTTTTCGCAGGAGAACATTGTCAACTCTTGAGAATAAAGACTGGTTCCCTCCGTCGATATTCTTTCCAGATACTAAACAGCATTCAAGCTCTGGGTCTTTGGAAGAGGGCTACATCCCTCCTCCACGGCAGTAGCCAGCTCAGCTATTAGTGTGGCAATGAACAGGACCATCAAAACAGAGACAAGATGATAAAACCATATTTTATGTATTCCTGGTATGACATAGGACAAGGTACCTATGTTATAATTAGTTAAATAGCTAACCATGCCTCAAAGCTGACTTCTTTAGAGCAGATTGTATGTGGCCAACACAAGGCACTCAACAGTAGAGATGTGTGCAACTTCATGGGAACTTCCTAGTCAATGTGATGCTTCAGGGGGCATCCACAGCATCAAAACACTGTTTGTGCGCTGACTAAGTAACTGTTCATCTGTATTTGAACTGCAAGACCGCCATACCAGTCTTCTCGCAGAATATGTTCTTGTCTCTGCCTTCACAGGTAGAAATCTGCTTCACAATATTCAGTGTGTTCTACATTGCTAATCGGTTAGATGCAGGGATTGCTTGATGCAGTAAGCACAAGTATTTCATTGCTCCATGAGACGTTAAGCTGGTATTGATGCTGCATGCATCCCTATTTGACTTCACTCAATGCCTTGAAATGTGAACCTCACTCATGCTTGCCTCTTTCCATATCCTAATGGTATGTTTCACTCAACTTAAAAATTTTGACAAATAATGACTCCGACTAGTTTCTTCATCAGATTAAGCAGATAACACGCTTGCACTATGTCAGACACTGAATACTAATTATGCCATTCCTATACAGTCCACGGACGATGGCAGTTAGTTGTTGAGTCTGAAGATTACACGAAAACCAAAGGATGGAACTCAAATTCTTCTATTCCGTAGTTTCAACTTGCCTGCTAAAAACCTAGTAACCCCAGGAGCCTTTTTCCATCAGATCCAGAACTCAAGTGCTTCACTGACTTGTTAAATGATGTTCCCGCTGTTGGCACCCCGCCTCCAGACCAGACAAAACTCAGCTCCTTGGCTTTTCCCGGAAATTACCACTTATTAGACAACATCAATGAGTCTACAACATGGAAACAAGCGTCCTCTTTCCATATGAGAATTATGAGCTGTTCTGCAGTGTCGAAGGCATTCTCGTTTTGTACGTCATCGGGAACTTTTCCGCTGAGTTCTTAGAATTCTTATGGACATTGTCTGTGTTGCAGCCATCGGACTCGCTAACCATCCTCTGACCTTAAGCGCGAATATGTTTGTCGGAGAAGTCTCATTATGGAAGCCCTTAGCGGCCAAGCAACTTCCATATCCACATGCTTGCAGCATCTGTCGCTCTTCGAGATCCCTGTCGCCGTCACCTGCCCCAGAAGGAACCAACTGACGAAGCGCCGACGATGACATCGAAGCTTGGACTTCTCTGTAGATCCAACATCTGCATCTGATGGTGTTTTGTGGGCAAACTGCTGGTGCCCCTGTCTGGCCACCCTGAACCCCTGACAAGCGACCCGAAATCGTGACCTGTCCGAATGAGAACACTATTGTCCCTTCGGAAAGTCGGGCCTTCAACTCCTGTCGAATTCGGCAATCTGTCCAATGGAAGCTCTAAATTGCTTGGCGTATTCGCAAAAGTTGTAGCAGATCAACGGCATGGGCTGTTTTTGAGCTTACTGCAGGCTTTTGGACATGTAAGCTTGTAGATGAGCTGGAAATTTCCCAAAGGGGCTTCTTAGATGCTTGAAAGTTTAGTTTTCCAAGTTCGGTCCTGCCAACAGCGTTATCCTGATGCACAACGTCCGGAGAACGGCCGATTCACCGAGATATCGGTGCGCTCTCGGCGTCTTTCCTCGCCGCTGACACGCCAAGAGATTCTCTCCACTCGGAGGGATACCTGCTACTGCGGGTTTGACCGAGAGCGTGTCGCATTTTTTGTTCGATTCAAGAGCAGTGTTTCGACAGCATCTTCTCTTGGAATAGGCTGAAACATCTGGTATGTACAATGGTTTTTATGGCAGGTAAGCTCAACATTCCGACTAGCATCGGCCCAGTTCTTGCTGCAAGACCAATTCCTAACCGATGGTTTGATACGACATCACCACGGATTTTGGCACGCTTTGTTGATGCTGACAACCATATCGCAAATCGTGGGATAGCTATTGCTTTCTCACCAGATCAATGAAGACGATGTTTACAACTTATCTACAGCCAAGCCGCCACATACGAGACCATCGCTATGTTTCGGAAGCCGCAAGCCTGACTCTTAGTCTATGTTGAAAATACTCATAGCGGACGCATCATTAAGCCTTACTAGAAGCATGGGATCATCCATGCCTGCGTATGAAAGCTGCTTGAAGAGATCTGAGAGTTGACTTTTTACTGATCCTTGACTGGAACCTGGGAACGATCGCGCATCATTCTTGATCCCACTTTATGCTTTCATGCATGGTTACGTGAGGATCGCCTGTTGTCTGCTATTGGTCTCTATTTTGGGCTCAAATTATAACCGGGCGGAACCTGGCCTATTTAATATGTGCTCCATCATGAGCCCAACTACGCAACACATCTTGGGCGATGTCGCGGAAGGCTCCATCAGGGCCGTTAAAGGAAATATGGAGGGGCTCCTTGCCCATGGCGTGCAATGTAGGAGTAGCATGACCATCCTATCTCGATATTTGTCCGCAGGTTGTCACCGCACCTGCCACGCGCATCGTCTGATTGAAGCAAACTCAGGCATTGGGGGAAGCGTCAAAGGAAGCGGCATCATTGATCGAGAGAAGATCATGTGTTTGTTTTTCTTCACAAGCACCTTAGTTGCAATGACGTCTCATCCTCCCGCTTAAGTTGACAACCTCTTGGTCTATGGATTCAGATGAAGACTGAAGACCTCCTGGAGATGCAGTTCTCGATGGTGTGATCTTCATATCCTATCTTCGCTAGTCTTCGCTAGATCAATATCATCATCGGAGGACAGGAAGGTGAATTTGTTTATGAGTTTTGTTCGCGGCTCATTTGTGGCCCCTGCATAACGAAACAAATATGTTTAGATACTATGGGATGATGGTAATGGGAATAACTGCTAATTCATTAACAATTTCAAGAGCCTACCTGAAGATAAGGTTGATGACACTAATCTTCAGGTGGGATGGATCATAACAATGGTCATTAAGCCCGACGGACGGAGACCTTCTACCGGCGTCATCCCCGGTGCATCCCCAGATTCGGGACAAACCCCCAATGCTACTTTTAATAGCAGTTTGGACGGGACCTGAGAACAATGCTCATCAGCAAGCTGGCATCTCGCTAACACCCTCGCACAAATGAGTCTCAAGATCGGGAGCGTTGTGTGACAAAACCATCGGAAAGAAGAGCGAATAACTCAGAATCTGAGAGCTAATCTCTGTGATCAAAATATTTCTGCCTGACGGAGAAATGACTGGGGAAACAATTACAGCGGAACGGAATCAACATCGTGAACCCCTAATATGTGCTGGCAACAGGACGTTAATTCATCCCAGCCCGTGTGTTGGGCGTTCTCATGCATCCGACTCTGCCCGCAGCGGCAGGCAAATAGCAAGTGAAGGTGTCCTTGAATTTATTGAGCGATAGTGCATCGGTATTATCGTGCAGGCTGTCAAGGTCGGGGATAAACAAGAGGACGGCAATATAGCTAGATTGCGTTTCTCGCATCCCCGCCTGCTCTTCCCATCTTCGGGAACGGGAACGGGAACGGCAGCCAAGCCCTACACTCGTGCAAGGCGCTGCGACAAGCGGGGTTTTGAGGCGCGGAACGAAGGCTGGAAGTGCCGTCCGATCAGAACGTGGACGGAACGTATCGAGCAGACAAGAGCTGATTGAAGCTAGCCTTGACAAAACAGATAAGCACAGGAGCCAGCCTCGCAGGTGGCGTGTGTAAGTTGGGTCGTCCTACGGCGTTTAACTGAAATTCGTTGTTTTCTACCATCAACTTCACCGGAGCGGAATGCCGAGACAAGTGCAAATTGCGCCGCTCTCGATCCAATGACGCGCCTGCCGAGATGAGCTGTAGGGACACCGGGTTGAGCCAGTGCTGACCCGGTCAACGCGCTGCAGGTCCGATCGATGCGAACAGGCTAATTACCGTGGGAATATTGCCCAGGCAACATGAAGCATTTGCGGGCCGCTAGGCAGATGAGACAAGCGGACTCTTTCTCCTTCGGGTCGCTGGCGGTTGGAAAGCAAAGAGCCCCAACCAGATGGAATGGGCTTGCTCTTTCATCGCAGAATGAGTTTCGTTGAGGACCCATTGTTTTTGATCTGTCCAGCTTCCCGACGGCTGACAACGGTCACACCCTAGTCATTTGTGAACCGGGAATGTAAGGATTCTGGAGCAACGCTGCCACTCGCCGACTTCTACTAGGAAGTCGGCGACCACAATCCTTCTCGTGCTGCTTTACGAATCACTAGCAGCAGGTGTGTTGCTCATGATAGTCGTGTCTCGACATGACGGCAACTTCATGGGAGGTTTTTTGGCAAAACAAGCTTCAGCCCAAGGGCCACTTGTGTTCGAATCTGGAATCGTTTGGCATCGCTTGTTGCTTAGGGATCGGCGAGCATCTTCCTCTTCCGTCGCTGCTAGATCGCTGATTGGTGTTGGCCGGGATGACGATGAGAAAATCCCAGAGCGCCACGTCCGCCGCTAAAAATAGGCTGCGCCTCATCGACACTTCGAGTCTACGTAGCTAGCTGCCGCTGAAGCATGGACGAGTCTGCCACTAACGGAGGGCCAACGATCGCCGTTCTCGATGAAACCGGAGGAGAGTCTACCGCGGCCGCGGTGACCGGAAGATCCCTTGACCTTCCTTGCTGCAACGTCTATCCGTAGTTTGGGTATTCGTCAATACATTCTCTGTCTCTAGAACCTACGTAGCTTTGTGGTCAACATTGTTGTCACGGTTTGTCTGAGACAGGCGGGGGAACTTTTAACGATGGAGTCATATGAATCACTGGAGAGCACATGTTTACGGGGTCACAGGGATACTCGTCGGGCCTACACATCAGCTGGCTTGACTATTTTGCAGCGACGAGTATGAAGAAACGGGTAGTTTAGCACTGGCAAGCATCAAAAGGCGACAGCGGGAGAATGCATCGATAACAATTTAGAAGCACAATGTTCTACATGAGCCGTCAGCCACACGAGAATGAATCGCATCGGGTGAATCTCTTCATCATGGCACCTGGTTGTCCATTGCTTGAACTATTACCATCCATCCACCCCTCTATGAGAGCCACTCTGCATTTATTCCTTAATTTGCTGAGAAGCTTCGGGAACTGCTAATAAGTATTTGGACTTACACAAAATATGGAGGTCTTCGGTAATGAAGCAACGCGGGACGTAGTTGGGAAGCTTCCGGAACTGGAGCTCGGACAGAGAATTTTCCGGTGTGCAGCCGTGAAGCAAGCCAACAACAAGCCACCATCTCAACACACATGGACAAACATCGCCTGTATTGACCCAAATAGGAATTCTAGAAGGTCGCAAAGGCTGGGGGCCGCCCTTGCACGCCAAGCTAATTCTCATTGGGATGCCTTGAGCGTAACGCCGCATCGCTGTAACGCAGCAACGCAGCAACGCTGAGACTGACACACAGACACCATTCCTTGGCCCCGTAGTCAGGGTGTGCCATCCGGGTTCGAGCTTCTCTTTTCAGAGGCAGGGGACATCGGATGTGCACTACGGACCTGAGAGCCCCGTGCCCTGCGTTCCATTTGGGTCCGTCCCCCTTCTGTGATCGGCGCAGGTATCGGCAATCAAGTCGAGCCCAAGAGTAATCCGTAGGTACAGGGCTCTGGTGTTGTGTCAGTCTGAGTACTCCGAAGACCGAGATCTCGTAACCGTCAAATGACCAGAGACTGCCAAATGCTTCCAGCTGCTGGCAGAGCGCAATTGAGTGTTCAATCTTCACTGACGCTGTCAAGCAAGAGAAGATGGGTATGGCAAAACCTCACACGGAGAATGCTGCATTGAAGGGTCCCAAGGATGTGGCCCAGGGGCACAATAACGTCGATCTTATCACCCTTCCCCGGCAAATAGGCATCACCTACCAAGCTCAGAAAAGACAAAAGCGCACGAACTGCACATATATCTGAATTAGTTCGAGGTCGATTCCGCACCCACCCATCCGCGCACAAATTCGTGTTAACAGGTAGTACTTCGTAATAAAAGGCTTGCACACCGGCAGGTAGTACCTCTGCTTATACCCAGAGGGAACTGCCACGGCTGACTTGGCGCATGTGGTAATGGCACGGTGCGACACTGGCGGCAAGTCGCTGGCCCAGAAGGATTGTAACGATGACCGTACTGGCGACGATGATGCTCGAGCTGCACCATTCATACATGCTACGTACATGTACACATGCTGCACGTGGAAGATGTTCTTGTTCGCTGCCCAACGTTTTACAAACCGTTCGACAGAACACGCGCGATGCTTTAGACTAGCGGTAGTCAAGACTGGGACCGATGTCCCAAGCCTGTGTTCTAGCGTTGCAGAGTGCAACTCTGCTAGGCCGTCTTTCCGGATCCGAGGGGCTCGTCACTACGGGGAGGGCAGGTTTTCTGAAAAGAAACTCTGGAAGGATGGCTGACCCCCACTCTGGACCACATTTCATGGATCTTTATCCCCCTCCCTCACTCATCACCTCAACGGATTGCTCGGCTAGCCAAGAATTTGCCCCTTTTCCGCCCCCAGAAGAACCAAAATCAGACAGGATCCTTCCAGGTCGAATTCTGACGAAAAACATTCCAACAAGCAAGGACCCGGTTGTTTGCAAAAACACCTTAACTGTGGTGGAGTGCAAAAATGAACAAGATTTTCCCTGAGGGGGAATATGACCCAATTTATGATGCTTGGCAGATGACTGTGTGCCGCTGCCCGGCATCTGTCTTTCTCGGCTATTTTGTGTGCTTTTGGTGGCGTGGAGCCTGAGATTTCAGATTTCTCTCTCTTTCCCCTCTCAAAAACAGACCAAGACGTCGCAGGACTTAGCCGGACCAAAAACACAGGGGCTTTCAACAATGACAAGTTTGTAAAAGTCACTGTTGGCGGCTGAACAACATCATCCTCCGCCCAACATCATGTATAGTCAGAGCTGCACGACAGGGTTGCGGGGTGCAAATCTGAGCGGGTCAGCTGCTTGATGCAGAAGTTTGTGCTTGTTCTCTGATCGCTGGTCTGGCTTCCATCGACTGCCGGCAGGGCACGGCAGTTCGCCTCTCAATTCCCGGACCCCACTTTGGTGGACGGGGACCCCGGGAAACCGGCTGGCTTGGGCCCGTCCTTGTGTGGCCCCTTTTCCCCAGATCAAGGCGGGATCAACAAGGAAATCCCCGATCTTGTGTGGCTTCTGGGCATTGACATCTCGCCAGTGTGCGAAAATTCCGTTCTTGGTCCAGAAGAGAAACCAAGCCCGTGTGTAATCCATCCGTCACGGGAGAGAGGCACGGAGGGCTCGACGTATGCTTGTTTTAGGCCCTCCACAAAGGCGTAATAACTGATTTTTTTTTAAACACTCTCTGATACGGATATCCGGATACCTGGTATGACACCACAACATCTTCAGCAACGTTTTGGGCTTTGCCTGCACAAGTTGATGATGACTTTGCGCACTTAGAAACTGGAGAAAGAGTCGAGACTTAATTTATGAACTACTCGAAAATTTCGCCAGGTGTGATGCTTTGACATCGAGAAACTGTCCTCATATTGCCAAGACATCTAGACCAGAATGAATGTTAGACTGGGGAAGCATAGGGGTGAAAGGAGGGATACAGGTCGAACTGAAGAGCTAGTTTAACTTCACTTGAAGTAGAACAAGACCGGTTCATCAACCCATTTTAAGAAGAACACCGGATTATCCGGCGCTTCATACCCAAGCAAAGTTTACAGTAAATCATAGCGACCCAAAACCCGACGAAACCAAAGCTGCACAACACAACGCAACGCAACGCTGCAGTGCACCTGCTGAACCCTGAGTATAATATGTATCGACGGTGGCATTCCTAGGTTCCATTACAACTCTACAACCGGGTTTGGGAGATGTGCAACGGGAGACACATTCCGGGTTCCTAGCCAAAGGCAAAATCACCTATAAACTCGTGCATGTAGTATCCCATCAGTTGGGACTGCTCGCTACCATTCGTCCACGACAGTCTTGTTATATTGATGGAGCTTAACTACCTTTCTGTTCAGGCAGGTCATGCCTTTTGTTGAATAGCACTCCTTTGTCACCTTCCGCCTTGTGTATGGAGTTGTGGCACCTATGGACAGTGGCCATTTGCAAGTTGTCCTTTCAACATTCTTCGGGTAAAAGCTATATATCTTTCCTTTCCCCTGGGTCAGATCTGCCTGTCCTATTTGTGGGAAGAGAAAGTGTCCATGACCATGGGACAGGCTGTCTCATATAATGTATATGCCTGCGAGGCCATGCTGCACCTATATCGTTAGGTGACTTACTATATAATTGAGGCTGTTAAGATATCGCAGGGTCACATCCGCCCTGCCGCCGCCGTTCCCGAAAGAACGTTAGTTTTGGACTTGCAACAGCCACAATGTGAGGAAACTGCTGGTGGTTGTTGGGTTTTGATTCACCCTGGTCCCTGCAATAGTAATCGCATGGCGGTTTTTATTTTGGTTACCAATCGGTTGACTTCAAGCAAACAACATCAAATCCAGTCAACGTCAGCACTGCTCTTATAGTAGTCATTATAGGACATAGATGTCTTTACAGTTGCGCAAGAGCCCTTGGTTCACAAGCTCGCTAAAGGTTGTTTTGGGATAATTTCCATTCACCGATTGATTAGTTTTTTTTTTTTTTTTTTTTTTTT
>Ga0065720_1020541_pt1 | contig 13949 bp, 14 predicted proteins | sample Thericmetagenome_FD_59107 | JGI IMG/M metagenome (GOLD analysis project Ga0065720, IMG submission 59107) | Thermophilic microbial communities from the Joint Bioenergy Institute, California, USA of rice/straw/compost enrichment - eDNA_2 v2... | ecosystem: Engineered > Solid waste > Grass >... | reverse complement strand
GCGTTCAGCGCCGCGCCGGGCCCGTCGAGCAGGGCGAGGTGGCGTTCGAGCAGTTCGACGGCGGTGACGGCGCCCGACTCCAGATCGGCCAGCATGCGGGTGCCGTCCATCGCCGCCAGCGTGGGCGCGGTGCTCGTCATGCGGCCGCCGCCACCTGTCCCTCGGCGGACATCGCGATCCCGAGCCGCGGCGCGACCTCCTCGGCGAACATCCTCAGCTGGTCCTGCTGCTGCTCAGGGGTGAGGCCGAGCGCGTCCATCGCGACCGACAACCGCTGCAGGTTCAGCCGGTCGCGGTACTCGGCGATCTGCTCGGCGACGGTGTCGAAGTCGCCCACGACGTAGACGCGCTGGCGCATCGACTCCTCCAGCGTCGGGGCGAAGTCGAACGGGGTGGCGTCGAGGCCCTCCGGCGGGTCGTAGGTGGCGAAGCGGCCGTACGGGGAGAGCAGCTTGACCAGCTCGTCGTGGCCCGGCCGGGCCAGCGCCACGGCCTCCTCGTGCGTGGGGGCGACGTTGACGTGCAGCACGAGCATCTGCTCGTCGCCGATCTCCGTCAGCCGCCCGTACTCCGCGGTCAGCTCGGCGTGCTTGGTCCACGCCTTCTCCAGCCGCGCGGGCGACTGGCGGGTGTAGACGCCGATGTGGCCGTGCTCGGCGACGTACTCGAGCGTCTTCGGCGACGTGCACGCCTGGTAGATCTCGATCTCGCGGGTCACGTTCGGCACCAGAACGAGGTCCTCCACCACGCCGCCGCGGTCCGGGATGTCCTCCGGCGGGTACCGGAAGTGCTTGCCGCGGTGGCAGAACCGGTCCTGGCGGAACGCCTTGCGGATCACCTCCATCGCCTCGGCGAAGTGCTCGCGGTTGGCCTGCTCGGCGCCGGGGTCCATGTCGTTGTCGCCGGACTCGATGAACGCGCCGAGGGTCTGCATCTCGCGCGGCACGGTGCCGCGGCCGACGCCGAACCGCATCCGGCCGCCGGTGAGGATGTCGGCCGCGGCGAAGTCCTCCGCCAGCCGCAGCGGGTTCCACTGCGGGACGATGTTGAACATCTGCCCGAAGTTGATCCGCGACGTGAGGGCCGCCGAGTACAGGCCCAGCAGGATCTGGTTCGGGATGACCTCGTAGCCCTCGTACTGGAAGTGGTGCTCGGTGTACCAGAAGGTGTCGAAGCCGACCTCGTCGGCGACCTTCGCCAGTTCGACGAAGTCGTGGTAGGCGGCGACGTAGTCCTCGCGGCCGTACCGGCGGGCCGTGGCCGGCGGGCCGTCGGTGCCGGCGTCGGGCATCCGGACGGCGCCGAGGATGTTCGTGTCGATGCGCATGGGCGAGCTCCCTCGGGAAGAGATGGGCGGGGCCGGCGGACGAGTCGTCGTGCGCTGCCGGCTCAGTCGTCGGTGGCCATGGCGGACTCGTGCCAGCGCCGCAGCGCGAGCACCTCCACCAGCCGGACCACCCCGAACAGCAGCAGCGAGACGCAGCTCGCGGCGATGACGGCGAGGAACAGGCGCGGCATGAGCAGCTGCTGGGCCGTTGAGGTGATGACGTAGCCCAGGCCGCCCTTCCCACCGCCGATGCCGGCGACGAACTCACCGACGATGGCGCCGATGACCGAGGACCCGGCGGCGATCCGCAGCCCGGTGAGCACGTAGGGGAGCGCGTACGGGATGCGCAGGACGGCCATCTCGTAGCGCTTGGTGGCACCGGCCATGGCGAACAGCTGCACCAGGTGGCGGTCGGTCGACTTGAGCCCGGTGAGGGTGTTCGCGGTGACCGGGAAGACGGCGATCATCGCAGCGATCACGGTGTTGGTGACCGCGCCCGCGCCGAGCCACACGACGAGGATCGGGGCGACCGCGATGATCGGGATGGTCTGGAGCAGGACCATGTACGGGTAGAGCCCGCGCTCGGCGACGTTCCAGCGCGCCATCACGAAGGCCACCGTGAAGCCGACGACACCGGCGAGGAGGAACCCGCTGTAGGCCTCGCCCATGGTGACGAGGGTCGGCTGGATCAGCGACCCGATCGCGGGCCCGATCTCGGCCAGCACGTCGGCCGGGGCCGGGACCAGGTACTTCGGCACGCCGAACACGCTGATCAGCGACTGCCACAGCACGATCGCGATCACTGCGACGACGAGCGGGGGCAGCACGAGGAAGAGGGTGGTGCGGGCGGTGCGGTTCTTGCGCGGGGTCTTCGGGCGCGGCGCAGCCTGCGCCGGCGCCACGGTGGACCCCGTGGAGTTGCTGGTGGTGCTGGGGATCTGCTCGGTGATGCTCATGCCGCCGCCAACCGTGCGCCGATGTACTTGACGGTCTCCTCGAGGGCGTCCTCGTCCCGCGGTGCTCGCGGATCTTCTCGCGGCGGGCTGGGGGATGTGACGGTCTCGACGATCCGGCCCGGGCCCGAGGCCATGATCACGATCTCGTGGGCGATCTTCACCGCCTCGCGGATGGAGTGGGTGATGAACATGACGCCGAAGCGCCGCTCCCGCCACAGCCGGATCAGCTCGTCGGCCATGCGTTCGCGGGTGAACTCGTCGAGCGCGGCGAACGGCTCGTCCATCAGCATCAGGTCCGGCTCGCTCGCCAGGGCCCTGGCCAGTGAGACGCGCATCTTCATGCCGCCGGACAGCTCCCGCGGCAGCGACTTCTGCACGTTCTCCAGACCGACCAGCCGCAGCGCCTCGACGGCTCGGTGGCGGCACTCCGCGCGCGGCACCTTGCGGATCCGGGAGACCAGCTCGGTGTTGGCCAGCACGCTGCGCCAGGCCATGAGCGTGGGGTCCTGGAAGACGTAGGAGATCTGCTCGGAGCGGATCGTCAGTTCACCGGTGGTCGGCGCGGACAGGCCACCTGCCATCCGCAGCAGCGTGGTTTTGCCGCACCCGGACGGGCCGACGATGCTCACCACCTTCCCCGACTCGATCGTCAGGTCGATCGGGGACAGCGCGGTGAAACCGTTGCTGTAGGTCTTGGTGACGCCGGCGAACCGAACCAGCTCGGTGACCGGGGGTGCCGGCGTCGGCACGGTTGTCGTCATGGGTTCTCCTCGGCAGGGTGACTCAGGACGCCGCGGGTGCCGGCGGCAGTGACGACGGCGCGGGGACGGCGGGCAGTGCGGAGGTGTCGAAGAGGCGCGCCGGGTCCAGCCCGGGTTCGAGCGCGCCGAGTTCGGTCATCTGAGCGTCCCAGGCGAACCAGTTCGCGACCGGGTCCAGCTGCGGATCCTCCTGCTGGAGGGTGGTGTTCACCTTCTCGGCCAGCGCGGTGTCGGACATGGAGGCGGCCCAGCCGCGCAGCGTTGCGCCGAGGAAGGCGCGCACCTCGTCGGGGTGGTCGCGCAGGTACTCCTCCGTGGTGAAGATGACGTCGTTGTACGGGTTGTATCCCGCGCTCGCGTAGCTGAGGAAACGGGTCTCAACGCCCGCCTTCCGAGCTTGTTGCACCTCCTTGGTCGGCCATCCCTGCTGGCCCGCTGAAGGGTCGTGGAGGGCGGCCGTGATCGAGCCGTTGTAGGCGACGGTGGTGAAGTCGGTGCCCCCGTTACGCCGCACCCATTCCTGTCCCGGTTGGCCGGTCTGCACGTACCAGGTGCGGCCCGCTAGGTCCGTCCAGTCGGTGGCGCCGCTGTCGGCGTGCACCATCACCCCGACCGGGTTGTCCTGGAACAGGGCCGCCACTGCGACGACCGGGATGCCGGCTGCCCGGGACACGGCGATCGTCGTGGCGTCGGTGAGCCCGAACTCGGTTCGCCCGGCGGCGACCACCTGGGTCTGCGAGACCTGCGGACCACCGGGCTGGTGGGTGACCGACAACCCGTTGTCCGTGTAGAAGCCCTCCTCGAGAGCGGCGTGGAAACCGCCGGACTCGGCGGTCGGGTACCAGCCCAGTACGACGTCGACCGGTTCGGTCCTGCTCTCCGCCGCGACCGGGGCGGACGATCCGCACGCGACCACCGTGAGGGTGAGCGAAGCGCCGACCACGGTGGCCGCGAGCCGGTTCATGACGCGCTCCCGGTGCGGAAGGCGAAGGCGGCCATCTGCCGAAAGGCCGCGGCGAGCCGCCCGGCCCAGTGCTCGACGATCTCCTTGCCGATCTCTGCGGACGCGGCGCGCGGATCGCCGATGACCCCGTTGGTGGTGAGGTCGTCGCTGATCCACGCGGTCGGCAGAGGACCTTCGAGGGTCAGCTCGCCGTCGCCGGGGAAGAGCTCGGGCAGCTGCGCGCCGCCGGGCACCGCGCGGTCCATGTGCACGGCCTGGGGGGCGAGGTGCAGCATCACCGACGTCTCGACGTGCCCGCCGTGGATGGAGAACTCGGCGTCGGGCAGGTCGAGCCCGGCCGGTACCCCCAGCCGCCCGGTCGTCACGGGGAAGACCAGCAGGCCGGTCTCGGTGCGGATGTCGCGGGCGGCCACGTCGAGCGTGGCCGGGTTGCCGCCGTGGCCGTTGACGAAGGCCAGCCGGGTGAACCCGGACGCGGCGACCGATCGGCCGACGTCCTTCAGGACTGCGAGCAGCGTCTCGGAGGACAGGCTCATCGTGCCTGCCCAGCCGAGGTGCTCGGTGGACTTGCCGTAGCTCAGCGTGGGCAGGATCCACACGTTCCCGCCCGCCGCGTCGGCGGCCAGTGCGGCGACCTGTTCGGCCACGAACGCGTCGGTCATGACGGGCAGGTGCGGCCCGTGCTGCTCGACGGCCCCGATCGGCTGAACGACGAGGGCGTCCGACTTGTCGATCTCGGCGATGTCGGTGGTCGAGAGGCGATGCAGCATGTTGGTCACGCGGTACCTCCGAGGACCCGGCGGTCGGTGCCGTCCCACGCACTCGTCGTGCCCGCGGCGACCACCGCCGCGAAGCCGCCGGGCATGGCGCCCGCGTCCTCGGCCATGATCGTGACGGCGTAGAGCCGCTCGGTGGCCGAGGTGTTCTCGATCCGGTGGGTCGAGCCGGGGTGCAGGACCAGCACGTCGCCGGCCGTGACATCCACGACGTGCTCGTCGCTGTGCGCGCGGCCGGTGCCGGCGAGGAACACGAAGATCTCGGTGGACTCCGGGTGGCTGTTGGGCGGCTGGCTGCCGCCCGGCTCCCAGACCTCGAAGAACACGCTGGCCGGCGAGCCGTCGCCCGGCCCGACGAGCAGCGCCAGCTTCACGGTGTCCTGGGGGGAGATGAGCCGGGGCGCCACGTCGTCGAGGTGCCGCAGGATCGGCGGGGGAATCATGATCCGTCCTTCGCGGTCTGCAGTGCTGCGAGCAGGTCCGCGGCGTCGCAGGTGAAGCCGTAGCACTGGCGGGTGTTGTAGAGCGTCGCCTCGTGGCAGTACGCGGGAGACGTGGTGGCCGAGGCGCCGTCGACCAGCACCGCGTCGTAGCCCAGGCACGCAGCGTCGACCAGCGTCGAGGACACGCACTGGTCGGAGTTGACGCCGGTGAAGAACAGCGTGTCCACGCGCAGGTTGCGCAGGATGGAGTCGAGCGGGGTGTCCCAGAAGCCGCTCATCCGGTACTTGTCCACGTGGACGTCTCCGGGCTCGGCGACCAGGCCGTCGACGAGCGCCGCGCCCCACGACCCCTGGGTGAGCACCCTGGAACCGTTGGGCAGCATCGCGCCCAGCCCCTCGCCGCGGCCCTCGGGGTCGTAGACGTGGGCGACGCCCGGCGGGATGTTGGCCAGGTCCTCCCGGTTGCCCCAGTTCACCCACACCACGGGCAGGCCGGCCGCCCGGGCGGCGGGGACCAGCTCCTGCAGGGCAGCGATCGCCGGGGCGAGCGGGCTGACGTCGACGCCGATGCCGTGCAGCCAGCCGCCCTCAGTGCAGAAGTCGTTCTGCACGTCGATGACGATCAGCGCGCTGCGGGCGAGATCGACGGTCAGCGGGGCGGGCAGGGCCTTGAGGTCGGCGGGCCGCGGTGGGCGGTGGGGGCGGCGGAGATCGACCCGCCCCTCGGGGAAGGACCAGCGGTTGGGGTGGTTCATGCGGTGCTCCCCTCGATCGCGTGGGCCAGGTTCAGCAGGTCGAGATCGGTGCCGGGCGCGCCGACGAGGCACAGGCCTGCGGGGCGGCCGTCGGCGGTGCGCAGCACGGGGAGGGAGACGGCGGGGGCGCCGGCGAGCCCGGCGAGGCAGGACATCCGCAGGGTGCCGGCCCGCTCCGCCTCGATCGTCTCTGCGCTCGCGTCCCGGGCCGGGGCGCCGCCCGCGCTGCTGGGCAGCACCAGCACGGCGTCGGCGAGCAGCTCCCGCAGCCAGGTGCGGGCCTCCGCGACGGTCCCGCGGGCGTCGTCGGCCTGGGTGGGGGTGACCTCGGCGGCTGCAGCGAACCGGGCGGCGACGTCCGCCCCGAGCGCCCCGGGGTGGGCGGTGATCCACTCGCCGTGCGCTGCCCAGGCCTCGAACGCCTGCAGCGTGCGGAACGCGGCGAACCAGGTCTCCACCGTCTCCGGGGCGAGGTCGGCGGGCTCCGCGGCCGGCAGCAGCCCGTCGGCGACGAGCGCGGCGCGCCGGTCGGTGCAGGCGGTGGCGACGTCGGGGCTCGCGTGGCCCTCGGCGGTCGGCAGCACCGCGGTCCGCTTCGGAGCACCGCCCGTCGCACCGGGGAGGAGCACCTCGGCGACCCGCTGGACCGGGCCGGTCGTGCGGGCCAGCCAGCCGACCGTGTCGAACGAGGGCGCCAGGGGGACCAGTCCGTCCCGCGGCACCGCATCGTGGGTCGTGCGGATCCCGACGAGGCCCTGGTACGAGGCGGGCACGCGGATGGAGCCCGCGGTGTCGGTACCGAGCCCGACCACGACGTGGTCGAGGGCGACCGCGGCGGCGGGCCCGCTCGTCGAACCGCCGCCGATCCCGCCGGGAACTGCCGGGTTCGGGGCGCTGCCGTAGTGGGCGTTCTGCCCGGCGAGGCTGTAGGCGAACTCGTCGGTGCGGGCGATCCCCGTGATCTCCGCACCCGCGGCGAGCAGCGCCGCGACCGCGGGGGCGGTGGCGGGCTGCGCCTGCTGCTCGGCGAGCCAGGTGGGGTTGCCGGCGCCGATCGGCTGCCCGGCCACCGCGAACAGGTCCTTCACGGCGACCGTCACGCCGTCGAGCAGACCGGAGCCGGTCGGCGGGACCAGGGGGGTGCCGACCACTCGCCACACCGCCGGATCGACGACCGGCTGCGCAGCGGCTTGCTTCGTGGGCAGGCTGACGTGCGCGGCGGTCACCTTCCACCCGTCGGGGAAGCGCTGCCAGAGCTGGGTCTGCAGGCCCGTCGCCCCGTTCGAGGGCTCCACCGTGGACGCCATGAGGAGCGCGGCGTCCTCGCCGAGGGGCCGGACGTGCAGCTCAGCGACCCGGCGGGTCGGGATGACCGTGCGGGCGGTGCGGAACCTCGTGATGGCGTCGTGGCCGACCAGCAGCGCGGTGCCGTCGCCGCGGACGGTGTCCGGGCCGGGCGCGAAGAGCGCGTCGAGGGTGGTGACGTCGTTGGCCAGCAGCGCCGTCTCGTAGGCCTCGAACGCGGCGAGCAGGCCGTCCGGCACCGGTGCCGGCGAGACGACCGGGTAGGTCACGGTGATCATCGCTGTTCCTCGGTGAGCGCGAAGTCGGCGAGCCGGATCAAGGCGTGCGAGCCCTTGACCACATCCACCACCTGGGAGATCTCGAAGTCGGCTGCTGCGGACAGGTACGCGTAGGCCAGCTCGGGGGCCATCCCGTAGACGGCGCCGAGCAGTGCGACCGCGTTGCGTCCGCACTTCTGCACCGCGACGTCGAGATCCACGTCGAGCCCGGTGGGCACCAGGAACTCCGGCGTGCGGGCGAACGGGCCGGTCACCCCGCCGAAGCGAGCGGCGGCGTCCGCTGCGGGCACGACGTCGACGGTCAGGGTGGCGCGCAGCGGCGCCTCCAGCGCGGTCAGGGCGATCTCACCGTTGCCCTGGGCGAAGTGCGGGTCGCCCACGTACAGGCCCCCGCCGGGCACCTGGACCGGCAGGTAGAGCGTCGTGCCGGTGACCAGCAGCCGGATGTCGATGTTGCCGCCGTGCAGGCCGGGTGGGGTGGAGGGCAGCCGTTCACCGGGTGTCGCGACGCCCATGACGCCGAGGAAGGGCGCCAGCGGGAAGCGGACCGGGCGGTCGGGGTCACCGGGGCGCAGCGGCAGCGCGCCGCGGGCGGCTTCGAGGCCGAGCTCCAGCCCCTCGACGCGGCAGAAGACGCTGGCCAGCGAGCCGTGGGCGGGGAAGGCGTCGGGCAGCAGGCCCTTCCCGTGCCGGCTGGAGATCACGCCGTAGGGCGCGCGGGGGACGAGGGCGTCGATCCGGACAGCGAGCAGGTCACCGGGCTCGGTGCCGCGCACCTCGATCGGCCCGGTGACGACGTGCGGGCCGCCTGTGACGTCGTGGTCGCCGTGGGCAGCGACGGCGATCGCGTCGAGCAGGACATCGGCGGGATCCACTCCGTGGGCGCCGAAGAAGGCGACCGGGTCGCGGCCCTGGTCCTCGAGGATCCCCTCGTGGCTCACCGTGTCGACGACGACGGTGGTGCCGGGGTCCACCGAGAGCGCGGGGGCGTCGTCGGCGCAGGGCAGCCGGCCCCAGGTCGTCGTTTCCGGGGTGGCCGGCAGGTAGTCGTCGCCGGCGTCGGTGAGGGGCTGCAGGACGAGCGAGGGCGGGTCGGCCGCGGTGAGCTCGGCGGTCACGGGATCTCCTCATCTGCCGCCGCGTCCTCGAACCGGTCGCGCGTGAGCTCCTCGACGTCGGCGAGGTGGCGGGTCATGGCGGCACGCGCCTCCGCGGGGTTGCCCTCGGCGATCGCGGCGAGGATCGCCCGGTGACCGAGGTAGGAGACCTCGCGCGCGTAGCGGGTGGAGTGCGAGAGGACCCGCGTCGAGGAGGTCCAGGAGCAGACGAGCGTGTTGATGGCCGACATCAGCGGGTTCTGCGAGGCGTTGGCGACGAGCATGTGGAACTCGAGGTCGAGCCGCAGAGACTCCTCCGGCGTCGCCTCCGCGACCGGGTGGAGCAGCACGTTCTCGAGCTCGATGAGGGTGGCGGGGGTGGCCCGCTCGGCGGCGAGCTCGGCCAGCCGGGGCTCGATCGTGGCCCGTAGCTCGGCGATGTCGCGCAGCTGGTGCTCGGCGTCGGACAGTGTCGAGTACAACCGCTGGACGTGCTCGGGCGCCGGGAGGACGGTCGTGCCCCGGCCGGGTCTTCGGGCGATGAGGTGCTTGGCCTCAAGCTCGTGCATGGCCTCGCGCAGCGACGCCCGGGACACGCCCAGGCTCGCCGCCAGCTCACGCTCCGACGGCAGCCGGTCGCCCGGTTTGAGCTCACCGACCGCGATCAGCTTCTCCAGGTGCGCCGAGATCTCGGTGCTGATGCTGCTGCGGTACGCGCCCGATGAGAGCCGCGGGAGCTCGAGCGCGGAGACCAGCACCGGGCGGCGGTGGCCCGGTTCTGCGGTGGTGCCGTCCACACCCGATCCTTCCTGAATTCCGGCGCCGAACCACCAAGGGCGGTTGGCCTGACCAATCCGACCATAGGCGGCGAAATGGCCGGAGGACAGCTAGGAAACCAATTGTTCACAGACGAAATCTGTGCGACACGAATGGGTGATCCGGTATGTCTGCAATGTTCCGGTCACCGTGTTTCGGGTGCGTGAAGTTCGCGTCCGGACGGTTGACGGAGAAAGCTCCGACGTCGGATGGTCTGGGAGGTCCGCTTGGTCGGACCAACAGGACCGGTACCCGTCCGGAACTCGCGGCTGGCCGCTGACCAGGCAGTACGGCACACCTCGCCGAGATGCCGGGTCCGGCTGCTCGGGTGCTACCGGGCCCGGAACCGGTTCGACCGCACCCGTGCCCACGGGACACCGCCGTCCCGCTCCCCGACCCGACCGGCAGTCGGTGGTCTCGCACCCGCCGACGCCGCCATTTCCGCGTGCCCGGAAATGGTCCGTGCCCCTTTTGACGACGTCGTTCTCGGCCTCGCCGGCCGCGAGATGTTGGAGCCCCCATGTCGATGTCCCTCACCCGCCTGGCGCGGTTGCCGTTCGTGCTGATGGCACTCGCGGCCGCGCTCCTCCTCTCCGCGTGCGGTGGCGGCAGCCAGGCCTCGTCGTCCCCCGGCTCGACCGGTGGCGACAGCATCACCGTGCAGCTGTCGTGGTTCAGCAACGCCCAGAACGGCGGATGGAACGCCGCCGTGACCGAGGGCTACCTCGAAGAGGCCGGCTTCACCGACGTGACGATCCTCCCCGGTGGCCCGAACGTCTCGGGCATCCAGCTGCTCGCCTCCGAGCGCGCCGACATCGCCGTGACGACCACCGAGGCGTACCTGCAGGCCAAGGCGCAGGGCATCCCCGTGATCGCCGTCTACAACGAGTTCGACACCCCGCCCACCGGTGTGCTGGTCAAGAAGGAGACCGGCTGGACGACGTGGGCTGATCTCGCGGGCAAGTCCTGGACCGTGGCGCCCGCGAGCCTCGGTTGGCAGTGGGTGCAGCGCAGTCAGGGCATCCAGTTCACCACCCAGAACTTCAACGGCACCTACGCCGCGTTCTTCGCCTCGCCCGACGGTGTCATCCAGGGCTACCCGACCAACACCGTCTACGAGGCCCGCAAACAGGGCATCGAGCTCAACTACTTCAGCTACGCCTCCGCCGGGTTCAACCCGTACGGCCAGATCATCGTCGTGCGGGAGCAGTGGGCGAAGGACAACGCCGACAAGCTCAAGCGGGTCCTCTCCGCGCTGTCGGAGGGCTGGATCGCCTACCTGACCGACGTCGAGGCCGCCACCCGGGCCAACGACGCGATGCTCGCGCAGAACGACCAGCTCGCGCCCGACACCAACTGGTTCACCTGGGCCGGCCAGCGGCCGTTCGTCATCGGCAGCCGGGGCGGCCAGCAGATGGGCGCCATGGCTGACGAGCGCTGGAACACCGTCGTCGACCAGATGAAGCAGATGGGTGCGCTGCCCGCCGACTGGAACCCGACCGGCCCGCTGTACGACAACTCGTACCTGTCCGATCACGTGATGCCGAAGCTGGAGGACCTGCCCGAGGCGCCGCCCGGGTCGTTCCAGGGCGCGCCGCCGGACATCACCGTCCCCACGACCGGCAGCTGAGCCCCGCACACCGACACCGGGAGGGACCGATGACCTCGTCCGCTGAGCTCACCGCGCGAACCGTCGACACCGCGTCGCTGCCCGTCGTCGACGTGTCCGGGCTGCGCTCGGCCGATCCGGCGGCGCGCGCCGCGGTGGGCCGGGTGCTGCACGAGGCGTGCGTCGACAAGGGCTTCTTCTCCATCTGCGGGCACGGTGTCGAGCCCGAGCTCGTGGCGGCTGCGTTCGCCGAGGCACGGGCGTTCTTCGCCCTGCCGCTCCAGGAGAAGCGCCGGGTCGCGATGACGAAGGACGACTACGGCCGCGGCTACGAGGAGATCGGCGGGCAGGCCCTCGAACCGGGCGCGCCACCAGACCTCAAGGAGGGCTACTACCTCGGCCGGGAGTGCCGCTCCGACGGCACGGTGCCCGAGGGGGACGCCGGCGCCGGGTTCGGCCCGAACAAGTGGCCGGCGCGCCCGGAGTTCCGGAAGGTCCTCACCGAGTACCACGCTCGGCTCACCGAGGTCGCGGTGCTGGTCATGCGCGGGCTCGCGCTGTCGCTCGACCTGCCCGAAGACTGGTTCGACGGCTTCTGCTCCGAGCCGAACCCGACGCTGCGGCTGCTGCACTACCCGCCGCAGCCACCGAACCCGCGGCCGGGGGAGAAGGGCGCAGGCGCGCACACCGACTGGGGCGGGGTCACGCTGCTCGCTCAGGACGGCAACGGCGGTCTGCAGGTCTTCGACGAGGCGCAGGGCTGGATCCACGCCGCCCCGATCCCGGGCACCTTCGTGGTGAACCTCGGTGACCTGATGGCCCGGTGGACCAACGATCTCTACCGATCCACGCTGCACCGCGTCGTCAACCTGTCGGGCGCCGACCGCTACTCGATGCCGTTCTTCTTCTCCGGCCGGCCGGACGCCGAGATCGTCACGATCCCGACGTGCCGGCGGCCCGGGGAGCCCGACAAGTACCCGCCGACCACGCCCGCGCAGCACACGCGCGAGCGGCAGCGGGAGACCTACGAGCTGAACCTCGCCGGATGACGCTCGTACTGGACCACGTGGCGCTCGCCGTGCCCGATCTCGAGGCCGCGGTCGGGCGCCACGTGGCCCTGCTCGGGCACCGTGTCCTCCGCCGCGGCACGCACGTCGTGACCGGCGCCGGGATCGCGATGCTCGCCGGCGTCGACGGCGCCAAGGTCGAGCTGATCGAGGGCAGCGACCCCGATCTCGCCCACGTCGCCTACCGCGCCGCGGACCGGGCCGCGCTCGACGCGGCCCACGCGCGGCTGTGCGCGGCCGGGTACGCGGAGCTCTCCGCCCCGTTCCGGCTCGAGCCCGCCCGGGCGTGGACCTCGTTCGTCCGCGACCCGGCCGGGCACCGGGTGCAGCTCGTCGTCTACGACCCCGACTCACCGGATCTCGTGCCCGGGGGAGGAACCTCGTGAACCTGTCCGCCTACACCGCCCTGCTCGGTGCCGAGCGCGTCCTGCCCGCCGGCCCGCGCGCCAGCGGGTACCTGCGGGACTTCTCCTGGTACAGCCCGGTGCTGGAGAATGCGCTCGCCGACACCACCGTCGACGCCGTGCTGCGGCCCGCATCGGTCGAGGAGCTGCGCGCCGTCGTCGCGCAGGCCGTGCGCGACCGCACCCCGATCACGCTGCGCGGCGCCGGCACCGGCAACTACGGCCAGTCGCTGCCGCTGCGGCAGGGGCTGGTGATCGACACGAAGGGCGTCGCCGGTGTCCTGGAGATCGGCTCCGGCCGGATCGCCGTGCTGCCGGGCACCGTGATGAAGGACGTCGAGGCGGCGGCCCAGCAGACCGGGCAGGAGCTCGCGATCATGCCGAGCACCTACCGCGTCGCCACGGCGGCCGGGTTCGTCTGCGGCGGCTCCGGCGGACTCGGTGGCGCCGCGCACGGCGATCTGTGGGACGGCAACGTCCTCGCCGTGGAGATGCTCACCGTCGAGGAGGAGCCGCGGACGGTGCGGCTGGAGGGCGACGACGTCCGCCCGGTCCTGCACACCTACGGGACCATCGGCGTGCTCACCCGGGTGGAGCTGCGCCTCGTCCGCGCCCGCGACTACGTCCCGCTGCTCGCCCAGTTCCCCGACTTCGCCGCGACGGCCGCGTTCGGCTACGACCTCGTCGCCTCGCCGCAGCACGCCCGCCTCGTGTCGCTGCACCAGGAGCCGATCGGCGTGATGCTCCACCCGCTGCGCGGCGCGATCGACCCGGCCGCCCACCTCGCCCTGCTCTGGGTCGCGGCCGAGGACGTCGACGCCGTCGAGGCGCAGGTGGTGGCGCACGGCGGCCGACTCACTCGCGAGTGGCCCAGCAGCACGCACATCAGCCAGTTCCCGTTCAGCCACACGATCCTCTGGAGCCGCAAGGCCGACCCGGCGTCGTCGTGGCTGCAGTGCGAGTACTCCTCCGACCGCGCGGTGTTCCTCGACCAGGTCGCGGCCATCGCCGACCGCTATCCCGGCGTGTTCCTGCAGCACGTCGAGTTCGCGTTCTCCCGCGGCCGCGTCCGCCCCCTCGGCATCCCGCCGATCGTCGGCCTCCCCGACCACGAGGCCGCTCTCGACGACCTCATGGCCTTCTGCGCATCGATCGACATGTCCGTGCTCAACCCGCACAGCTACGTCGTGGAGGAGGGCGGGTTCGTCGGCGACACGGCGCAGGTCGTCGCGCTGAAGACCGGCTGCGACCCGATGAACCTGCTCAACCCGGGCAAGCTCGGCGACACGTTCTTCACCTCGCGCGGGCTCACCCCACCGAGCGGGCGGGCGATGGCGCGGACGGGCCGGCGTTCCTGAAGGCCCGGCCGGGGCGCGGCGAGTCTCGCGTTC
>Ga0065720_1020540_pt1 | contig 13951 bp, 10 predicted proteins | sample Thericmetagenome_FD_59107 | JGI IMG/M metagenome (GOLD analysis project Ga0065720, IMG submission 59107) | Thermophilic microbial communities from the Joint Bioenergy Institute, California, USA of rice/straw/compost enrichment - eDNA_2 v2... | ecosystem: Engineered > Solid waste > Grass >... | reverse complement strand
CTTATCATATAGACTTCTCTTCCATTATGAGCAATTTAATTGTGTATATGTAGCAATGTTGAAAATGAAAGATATTACAAAGAACATTTTTTCTCTCAGTTTTTAAATTACTTTGTCTATTATTAAGGTATTCTTGAGAGAGATACCCTGTAAAAACAGAGAATATTGTCTCCGGTAAATTAGACTTGCTTTAAGGAACCTTTTCTGACAAAATTTATTTCTCATTTGAACGTTGAATTTCAAATTATGCACCAGCAAAACCCTTACCCAACATTTCAAGACGAGAAAGAGAGCATAATAAAGAATCAGCTTTCTCAAATCAAGCTCCTTCAGGCCGATAACCAGCTAAAAACCCAACAAGTCGAAATTCTCAAGGACAAGATCAGAGAAATTGAGGAATTCAACACAATCTACAAAAAACAACTCGCTAATGTCGAGGCTAAGCTCAAGATGTATGATCAAGAGCTCAAGCTTAAGCTCCAGTCTTCAGAAGAAAAGAGTTATAAATTACTAGATTTGAACCAGGCCCTCACCAAGAAAAATCAACAAATGGCCTTCCACATTCAAGAGCTTCAGGAAAAGAACAACAGTTATGAGCAAGAATTAAACGCCGTACTCAAAGAAGTCCGAGAACTGAGGGCAAATTACCAAGAAATGGAGGAGGAAACCACTAAGCTCAAGAACAAAATCAAAGCAAAGGATGAAGAAATCGACTCTCTTTCAAAAAATTTCCATGAGGCTACCGTCGAGAACCAAGAATTGCATGAGAAGATTGCCCATCTTACTAAGGACAATGAAAAGATTATCAAGGTCTTGGAGGAGAATGAGGAGCAGCTGAAAAGAGTTTCAAAATTCCAGCAACAGTATAAAGACCTTCAGTCTCAATATGAGCAGGACTCTATTGAGCTTGAGACCGTTAGAAAGAGTTATGATAGCTTAAAGAAGAAATATGACGACTTGTTCTATGACTATAACATTATTCTGTTAAATAAGAAGGAATACGATGACTTTGTGGAACAAGGAGGAAAGCAAAGACTTATTGCTGCTGAGAAGGAAATGGTCGAATTAAGAACCTTGTTGGCCCAAAAAGAAAGAGAAGTAGCTGAACTAAAGGATCAGAACCTTGACTTGGAAAATGAAATGAAGGAAAAGACCCTCAAATTCGAAACTGAAATCAAAAGAGCAATCAATCTGATGGATGGTGAAACCACTACTTTCCCTATTAAAGGTGATACAATAGCCATACATCTTCTCCTGGAGAATATTGCTAGACAGAACAGAGAGCAAGTCAGTCTGAATGAGAAGCTCAAGCAGGCTCTTAGCGATATCAAGGAGTTGAAATTGCATATAACTCAGCTTATGGACGAGAAGAATGAAATTAGAACAAGATGCGATGACTATGCTAGGCAAAATGATAATCTTCTGCATCAGATCACACTTATCAAGGATGAGTCTGCAAGAGCCCTCAGTGCTTCAAGAATAGATTTTGAGGAGAAGCTAAAGCAGATGGCAAGAGTCAATAAGGACACAGAAGACCACCTTAATGGCATCATTACAAAGAAGGAGGATGAAATTAAATACCTAGAAGAGTTGGTTGAGAATACCAAGACGAAATTGAGCAAAGCTGAGGAAGAGAAGAAGAGGGCTATAGATTTCCTGAGAGAACAAGAGGCTGAAATCAAGGAATTCAAGGAGAAATTCTTCCAGATTGCTGAGGAGACCAGCCAGCAAAAGGTCAGAATCAATAGATCCTCGTACATTATTGCTACTCTCCTGAAGATCTTGTTCAATCTTCTCTCCAAGTTTGACAGTCTTGTACATCAAAAGGCATTCCTCTCACAAGGATTCAATGAATATACCAGACTTAAAGAAAAATTAATCAGTCTTCACTTAGTAGAGGCCAGAAGTTCATTCAGCACCCGCAGAAAGCCCGAAATCTGGAACAAGTTCAGAAAGGTCGGCTTTGTAGTCCTTGCCGCTAATAGACTTAGACGTCTACAGCTCAAGCAAATTGGACTCAAATCTGACAGTTTTGAGGTTAGACATGCCTTAGAATTCTTCCCTGAAGGCCTCAAGAGATTCTTTATTGACTTATTCAGAAGCAATAAGTTCATAGTTGACAAGGACCTCGTCACCGAGCTCTCTGAAGTCCTGAGATCACCCGAAACAGAAGAAGAAAATGCCATTGTTAGCAAGTTGATTGCTACAGCACATAAATTTAACAGAATTCCCTTTGATCCTAGCTCCAGCTATGCAGTCTTCAAGTCTCTGGGCAGAGCTAACTTAGAAGAGCTCAAGGAAAATGTTAGACTTAGAGAAGATCTTCATGATAAGCTTATGGATCTGGAAGTTAAGCTCAAAAATGCTGAGGACTATATTAAGGACCAGGAGATCAAGTTTAATCTCGAGCTCGATAACTTAACAGGACAGCTGAGACAGGTTCTTGATGAAAATTCCGGGTTGAAGAAGGAGCTCGAGAAGTTGAATAAAGACCTTGAAGGAGCATCTCAATATGTGGATGAGATGATTGAGCTTGTGGATGACAAGAGAACCCTTGCTAGCTTTGGAAGAGACAAGAGAATTACTGAGAGATGTGGGGCCCTTAAGGATCAGGTGCTAACTGTTGTTAAGAGTAAGGATTACCTGGAGAAGGAGGTTGAGGCAAAGAATCTGAGAATCCTTGAGCTGGAGAAGGAAATGCTGCAGAAGAGCATTACTAGTGATGATATGATCCATGTGGAGACAATGACTTCAGGCCCTAGAGATTTGGCTAAGGCGCCAGGAAAGATCATGAGATCCAGTGATAGAAAGAATACTAGTAGGGAATTTTATCTATCCAGTTAATTGTTACAGCTTATTGTTATAGATATGTGTATGTATGCACTTCTTGAGCGATAACTTAATGTTCCAATTCTTCCGAATTAAGTCCTGTAAAAATCTATGCTATCACAAAAACTCAAAAATAAGAAAGATTTTCAGTGATATGGTTTCTCTTGCTTCAGGTTGGTTAAATAGGACATACTGTCATAAATTTTTTTAAATAATGCATTTTTTACTCGATATTAACATACTTACTTTTCATGAGCCTTACAGAAACTAACCAATCTCTCCAAAGAATCCTTAGTCACGCTCTCAGTATGAGAGGTCAAGATGCAGATACCTCCCTTCAAATGGAAAGCTGTTGTAGGGAGAACGAGGACATTTTCTTCAACGAAGAACTTCTTTGCAAAGTCCTCTTCACTTGTAATATCCTTGAAGGCCTCTAATTTGAGCATGGCTATTAAGCTCTCTCCTCCCTGGGCCTTGCAGACCTCAAAGAACTTACCAAGCTTAGATTCAAGGGTGGAGCAGATAAGATCGTGATTCTCCTTGATCTTGACCATCAAGTTAGGTAATTTATTCTTATTAGCTCTTTCAAGCATGTCAGGAATTGTGAATTGAAGATATGGGGCGGGATGCAGCATCAATTGCATGACGTTTTGGAAAGCTGGGATGAACTTCTTGAATGCACCAACTCTGTCATAGAATACAATCCAGCTGATGTTCCAGCCTGGGAGACAGTATTGCTTCATAGCTCCAGCAATTTGAACCACGGGGACTTCTCCACTTATGGATGGCAAAGAGATGAATCTGTTTCCAGGGAAGACGAAATCGGCATAGACTTCATCAGAAACAATTGGGATTTTATATCTCTTTGCAACTTCAATGATTTCTTTCAAATGGCTTTCAGAGAAGACTGCTCCAGAAGGGTAGGCGGGGTTACTCACAACTATAAATCTTGTTTTTTCATCAATCTTTGACTCCAAGTCCTTGAGGTTAACCTCCCAGTTCTTGTCTTTTTGGACTTCGTAAGTCTTGGCAATGAATTCATATCCAGGAGCAGTTTCTATCCAGTAATTGCGGCAAAGTGAAGGGACAAGGAAGTTGTCTCCGGGATTACAGAAGGCTCTCATGATATGGTTAACGGCCATATCATCTCCTTGGAAAAGAATGATATCATTCTCGGTAAGCTTGCAATCAGGCAATGAATAATGTTTTGCAAGGGCTTTTCTGGGTGGAACTGCTCCACAAGAGTGAGTATAACCTGACATGTTTGGATCTTTGGCTTTTTCTTTTCCTAATTCGAGAATGACGGGGTCGGGACGTAAGATATCATTAGAATCGGCAAATCCGCTTTGATGACGAATGAAAGACTTGTTACTGTTTGTCTTTTGTTCAGTGATTTCACGGACGACTCTAACGTGATTGAACTCGGGAAGCCCAGCGAGCTCTGAGACTTGAATAGGTTGCCAACTTTCCATAGATATCTCAAAATTTTTATTTTATATTTATTATTTTAGGAAGTTTGCTGATTTTAAGCCTTGGAACTTGACAAGGATTCTTAGATCATATTTTCAATGAATTCTATCAATTATTTCATACACATATAAATCATTATCATCCCTTAACTGGCTAAGAAGATGGCCATTAGGAGGATCAAAGCAGCGAAAGGAGTTAATCTCGAGCCTTCATTAATATCGAGCCAAGGAACTAGCAAATTACTAACGAAATAAGAATTTCTTACTAACTTTTGGAGGGAGAGTTGTGAAAGTGATTGTCACGATACTGCTACTCTTCATCAGGTCTGGATAACCAGGATGGGCACTTCCTCCAATAACATAGGCATTATACTCAGTCTCGGGTTCAAGTCCAGTAATATTGATATAGAAGTCCTTGAATGCTTGTGATACTTCAACACTTCCAGAGGGGGTAATCAGATTTCTGCTGTCAAATCCTCTCCAAATTTGGTAGGGGGAGGGCTTACCGAAATCCTGTGAAGCCTTAACACATGAGATAAAGATCCAGCCATAGTTGTTTAGCTGACCTTTGAAGTAGGCCCACTCGATGTCAAAGGCTTCTATTGAAGGGGTAGTAGGGAAAACTGGATAGTATCTTGTGAACTCAGTCGCAGTGATAACATAACTGGTATCGAAATTACTCAAGCCAGCATCAAGCTGCTCTAACTTATTATTCAAAGACAAGGCAAGTTCATATGGAGAGGGGAAGACAGATGAATCAGGAGTAGCAATGATTTGAAGATCAATAACGATAGTGGATGACTGAAGCATACGATCTTGGCTATCAGAATCATTTGTAGCCTGCTGGGTAATCTTTGGATTCTCCACTGGGAGGAATCCATGGTCGTTCTTGGATTCTTCTACAGGAGCTTCTGCGAGTAATCTAGCGTTACTAATATCATACTTCTTTTCTTGCACCCTAAGAAATTACAAACCATAAGACAATGATGTACTTGTTGGGGAACAAACTTAGCACAAACGCAACTTGGTTAATAACGACTAATCTTTCAGCACTGTTCAAGAAAGCCTGTTTAAATCTCAAGCTGAAATCAGCAGCATTATATCTATCAAGTGTCTGGAAAGACTTCACTTTAGGATCATTGGTGTTTCCTCCTCTGTCTTCGGCATATACATACACAGCATATGGAGTTTCTGCAGTGAGACCATCAATGGTGAAACTGACTCTGTTTTCTCTTCCAATTTGAATACTTCCATAAACAGAGGATGTTGAGGCATAAGGGGCGGGGCCACCACTCTTTATCTCTTCGAAAGAAGGAGTTACAGTACCATCGAGTGCAATCATGTAGTAAGCCATACAGATTTCTGAAGATCCGATGGTAATGACTGCACTGTTCTGTGTAATATCACTGACGCTCAATTCGGTGATATCAGGAGGGGTGAGGTCGGGGTCAATAATCTGGAAGTCAATGACGTTTGTAGGAAGAGCATAAACTTCCTTATTCACACCTGTTAGTGAGAGGGCAATAGAACCTTTGGTGACTGTGTTTTCAGTAGCGTTGCTTGAGTAAAGAGTAAAGTAGGATGATTGCTGGCCTGCTCTGAAAATCACATTTCTTCTGTCCAGTGAGATTCCTGGGTATGTCCCAACGAAGCTCAGAGCAATTTCGAAACCAATGTCTGGTCCGTAGCTCACAGTGAATGGTGTGGCTAAGGAATTTCCTCCATACGGAATTTCATACAAGGTTGGGACATTAATTCTAAGATCTAAAGGATTAGCAAAAATAACCTAGATTTTACTTTTAAGCTTGGTAACGATGACTTGAGTCTTCTTGATCGGGGTGTAGTAGGGAGGAGTAAGCTCATTGAGGGTTTGCCATTCGATGTAATATGTCCCATCAGGGAAATTTTCGGGTACAGAAACTCTAAACTTGACCTTAATTTTACCAAGAGATAAATCAAGAGTATAGGGGATGACACTGAAACCTGGAGTATAAGGCTTAAGGGTCAAGTTAAGAGCCGAGGGATAGTCAAGTGTAATGTACAGATCTTGGGTCTGAGTGCCTCTTTCAACTCTGATTGGTTGTTCGTTATTCACAGTGATCAGAGGTCCTGGGTAGGTGTAGGTAAATGTGAAAGGGTCAAGATTTCTGAAGGATCTTTCAACGATAAGCTTGTTGAAACCGTCATAAGTCTTGATTCTGATGTTTCCAGCCAAACCTGGCTCAACAGGATTTTCAACTCCGTGTACAGTGAAGATAATATTACCAGTGTAGGCATTGGGGTTACCAACAACAGTGATTTTGTTGCTCTTGACGTTACAGGTTAGACTTGCGGCGAAGCTTGTGGTAACTGGTGTGCAAGTGAGTGAGGAATCAGCAACGTCAAAGTCTGTAGGCAGATCGATCAGGATAGCACCCTTTGAACTCTGTTTGGGGATGGCTGCGGTTGTAGTAATATTGAATTTGTAATCACTGTTGAGTCTTGTGTACAAATTAGTTGCGCTGATGTTGTAGAGAATGGACCAACCAGGGGCAGGTTCCATAACCAGAGCTCCAGCGTTTGCATTATAGCCGATATAATAGTTGGTATTCTTCTTGTAGATCGCAATGGTAAATTGGCCAGTGTCAGACTGGATATTTCTGTTAGGATTAGTAACACCATAGACATTGATAGTAATAGGATTATCAGAATCTGGGGTATAGCTGTCAAAACCAGTAATAGTGACAACTCTATTAGAAACAGTACAAGCTAATTCTCCTGTTAATCCACTAGTTGCATCACAATAGACTCTTGTTCCCAGCAGAGCATCATATACACTTGGGAAGATGATTCTTATCTGTATATCTCCGTATAGACTACTTTCGGGTAGGAAGGTGAAGGTATAGGTAGCAGGTTCTCCTTCGTTTCTTGGATCAAAGGACAAGCTCTTCATAGCAATATTCTCAGCGGCAGGCAACAATGTAATAGTTCTTCCAGTGAGATCTGAGGAATCGGTGTTATCAAGAAAGACTCCATCGTAGTAGGTCCTCACAACGAAGCCGCTGGTTGTTCCCTGAGCTGGATTCAAGATATTATAGATCTTGACTTCTATAGTTCCAGTCGAGTATTCCTCATCCAGTTCAATGACATAAGTATATCCACTTAGCACACACTTCTTGTATGTGGTAATCCCTCCTGAAACCTTACAGACGGGTGGGGTGGGCAAGCTTGGATAATTAGCACTAGGGAAAGTAATTCTGATCTCTCCTCCAACTGGGATCTTGGTTGCAGGGACAAAGGAAATAGTGTAGTCAGCATAGGCATTAGCATTCATTGGGAAAGCTTCTATGGAGTTGAACGTGATGGTACCGGAGCTCAGGGCAGGGGTAAAGGTAAATTTATCGAAATCATCATGATAGATCATCAAGTGAGTTCCGAAGTAAAGTTCTGCACGCCAAGTTTCTGACATAGCAAGATTTGAAGGATTCTTGAGACCTTTCACGAAGATCTGAATGCTTGTTTGCTCTGGGATGGTTTGATAGTTAGTAATTGTCAAAGTTTGTACTGAAGGGATGTAGGAGACTTTCTGAGTAGGGGAGATATCGACCAGTTCAGGAGAGTAGAATTCCACAGGTGGGTAACTGGTTAACAGGTTGTAGCCAGTCGGGAAAGTAATGACAAGACTAGATCCTTCTGGGATTTCGTTCTTGGAGGCAAAGGTGAGTCTATATTCACAATCGACCATACCCTTGGCCTTTTTGTTAGCGATCAAGGAAGCTTTGATAAATGTGGGGATGGTGGGGACCGGCAAGAATTCCTGAGGACGATTAACGGTTTCATGGGAGGAAACTGCAGAGATAAATCTCACCAGAGGTCCAATGCCTGATTTCTCGTATCTGGGGTATCTTAGGTTCATGAGGGTTATTGTTGTGCCTGTTGAGAATGTAACTCCAGCTGGAAGAGGGATTACAACCCAGTCAACAATATCATATCTTGTGCATGGGTAGTAATTATCTCCTAGCTTACAGGCAATAGTGTTCGAGGTTGGAATCCAACCAATATCATAGTGAGGGAACTCGATAATAAAGTGTCCCGGCCCTGCAATGTTTGTGGAAGTACCTGGCTGGAATGTCAAATTGAAGAAGGCAGCAATTTCAGGGTTGGAGAAGACGTAAGCTGAACTTGTAACAGATCCGCTTTCAGTCACTAAAGATTATTCAAGTAAGATAGAGAGAATATTACAGGCAATAGGATTCTCAGTAGTAATTGTCAGTTGAATACTGTTCAGCTCAGTTCTTATACGATTGTACAGACTGATGGTTTTTAGCTTCACATAGTAGTCATCATTAGCATTTAAGATCTTAGGGAAGTCGATCATAACAATAGTTCCTGCTGGGATCGTCTGGAAATTTTCTATCCGGATGAAACCCGGGTCGCCTGGATATAAATAGCATTTGACTGTTCCACTAACTATAAAGATCAATCAATAACAGATAATATTCTCATTACTTGGTGATAGACCGGCACTGGGTCTACAAGCAATCTCATAGGGTGCTGTGGCGCCTGTGTAACCTAAGTCAGGTACGTGATTTGTGAACTCTAGTTCGATGAATCCCTTCTTATCTGTAGCGGAGGTTTGAGTAATACCTGCAGGAACCTCCTGTTGTGTGAGGAAAGTGAATGAGAGGATTGTAGTTTTTCCTCTGCCAAGACAGAGACTGGAGACGCTGGCTGAGGGGAATTCAGGAGGGGTGACGAAGAGATAAACTGACCAAGATTCAATAACTGTAGTCCCATCTGTATCGTAGGCAGTCACATCAATCAAAAAGGATCCATTGTAGGGAGGAGTGGTAACCACGTTATTTATTGTGAAAAGACTTGTTGATCCTAGAACCATAGTCTTGGAAGTCTTCATTGTAATCAAGTTATCTACTCTAGTACAGCTTTGTGAGGCTGAATAAGTTCCCAGATACTGTTGGTTCAAACAGTTAGAGGCTAATGAATTATTCACACTTGCAGGTTATCATTACCTGTGATGGTTCCAAGGGTAAATCCAGTAGGAATGTTCACCTTTATATATCCTCCACTAGGGATTGTTGTTGCAGGGGTGACAGTGAATTCCAATTCAGGAATTAATGTGGAGGTGGTATAACTGGTAGTTGTGAGAACATTTCCTGTGCCGGAGTCTATAGGTTTATAAACTTAGAATATATTCCTTACTAATTGGAGAAACAGTAACACTAGCAGAGGCATCATAGTCAATAGCGTTACCATTGGCATCAAAAGTGGCAATAGTAACTGAGAACAAGGCAGTAGGATTATTCAGACGCATTCTTAAGGAAATCATTTGAGGAATACTAATTGGCCTAAAGTTAGTAATCTTAAAGCTATTCACTGTTGCTAATAGTCCAACCGGGCTAGATTCTGAATAGTCATCCACACCTGAGATAATATAATAGTTCGGAGCGGTAAATAGTTCAACCACATTATATGAGAAGGTAATCATGATATAAGACCCTTCAGCGAGAGAGTTCTTTGGAAGGAAAGACAGGTCATATTCCATCATTTTTCCTCTGGCAATCACAGCATTACTGTCCACTTTTGTAATAGCCACATTTGAGATTTTTCCTCTTGTGATAGGAACTCCTGGAATATTCGTCACCTGATCGTAGACATAGGTTGTTCCGGCTCTTAGAATTGAAATTCCAAATGGTTTTGTAGTTCCGGAGACTTGTGGATTGGTAACTGAGACCGAGATACCTACATCCTGCTTGGCTGGAATATCAGCAGAAAGACCTATTACTTTAGCGAATGACTGAGAAGTGTACCTGTGATGACAATTTCGTTTCCAACAGTTTTGCAGGATAATTTACCCTGAATAATCTTTCCATTAATTGCGAACTGACTGCAAGAAGGGTTGGCTGAGAGCCCAAAATTGGAATCTTGGAACTGGAATTTCATATAACTTCCTGCTGGGATATTCTGGCTTGTTTTGAAATAGAAGTTATACTTTGTGAGCTCTCCTGCAGCATCAGTTCCGGAGCTATCACGAGAGACGATAGCGTTGGATAGAGGCCCAATTGTGTCTGCAATACCTATGACTCCAAAAACGAGATTTTCATCCAGCAAATTGTTTCCTTTGTAGGTGGCTAATTGGAAATTTCCTGTTCCTCCTTTTGAAGCCGGGTTGAGGACAGAATAAATAGTGACACTATTCTCTATACGATAAATTGGGTTTTGAATTATATACCAACTCCACTCAGAACATCGCTTGTGAATTGAAATACAACAGTATATGCACTAATCGAGCAAGGAACTGAGCAAGTAGGGGCCACAGGGATTCCCAAACCATAATCATATTGCGAGGGGAAGGTCACATGAAGTGTCCCTCCAGCTGGGACAGGTGTTTCTGGCTTAAAGTAAATGGTATAGTCAGCATATTGTCCTTTATTGGATATTGAAGCGTAAATGGGGATATCTCCAACAGGAGAAATGGTACCTTTTGGTTACAGGGGAAGAAAGGAGGCTTACCGGCATATGCTTCTCGGAAAAGAGATGAGAGATATCCAAAAATTAAGAGGATAAAAGTAGTTTGTGAAAGTTGGTACATTTTATATACTTGATTATTTGTAATTATTCAATGCTAAGCTATATTTAGACTTCTCACTATACCAACCTATTCACGAGTGCATCTGCCTCAATTTATTCCTGTCAAGTCTTCGAGAATCAAAGAAGGCAGTGACATTCTTTATAGTCATCGACTCATTGCAACTCCTAAAAAATCTCCCTCAGTTATTCTTTCCTATATTTTTATATATTCGTTTAATTTAAATATGGAAGAACTTCTGGCAGCCTTGCAGGAAACTGAGAGTCAATTCAAGTCTTTTCAGAAGGAGCTCTCTGTAATTCACAATCACAACCTTCCTAATTATTTTTAGGCCGCCAAAAGCCAAATTGACGGAGGAAGCTCCACGGATTCGAAAAAAAAAGCGAAGCGATCAAGTTCTGGCTTCATAAACGCCAACGAAGCCAAAAAAGCAGTCCAAAAAGCCGCTCCTGCTATCTCCTTCCCTAAGAGCGGAAGATTCAAGAGTCCTAAGAAGAGAGAAGTAGAAGATGATCAGCTTTCTATTCAAAGTTCCACAGATACAGCCAGTACTGTGGAAAGTGTCTCAAATCTAGAAGTTATAAGACGAAGACCTCCTAATATCCTTTTCCCCAAGGCCCCTCGTTTCGAGGAAAAGAGAGACATAGTCACAGAGTTCAATTTGAACCCTAATTATGAAGCTATTGAGAAAAAACGTCCCGTTGCCATCATTAAGAATCCAACCGAAAAGAATCTCAAGGCCAAGCTCATTCAGAAACTCGCACAAGAGTATAACAAAAAGCCAGAGGCCAAGAAAATCGGAGCTGAATCCCAAAAACTCCCCGCAGCTGAAATGGCACAAACAATGGAAAATCTCCAGCAAACTATCAAACTTGACGCCCGCCTTCCTGAGGCCGACTCAATAGAAACTGTTAGGCTAAAGGAACTCCAAAAAAGAGGCGACATCTCAGACCTGTTTAGCGATACAACAGAAATAGTTGGTCCAGGGAAATATACACCAAATTATTCTGCTATCGAACCTAGGAGGGGTGTCGCCTTTCCAAAGAGTGAGAGATTCAAGCCTGCTAGGGCAGAATCCGAGGAAACTCCTATCAATCCAAATTACGATTTTGTTAAGAAGACTATTCCCGCTGTAAAGATCGCTCAAGAAACTCCTGCCACTGAGAAACTTTTGAAGAAGAAGGCTCAAGAAGAGTTCTTGGCGAAGTTGAGTGCTGAGCTCCGATTAGCTGAACGTCTGGACAAGGATGCTGCTATTCTCCCACATGTCCCTGCTGCGATAATAAAAGATAACTGGCAGAACCTTTCCGACAAAGAGAAGATCTTCAGATTGCTCCATATGGTAACAGAATATAGAACATTATTAATGTTTGTAGTTACATAAGAAACGAGAAGCAGAGAGAATTGGTCCAGGCCTGTATAATCCTAAGGATCTATACGAGCCTACTTGCCTGGTGAGATATGCTAGAAGCACCTCCCCAAGAATAGTCAGGCCACCGTAAGTCCTGAGTATCATGAGCGTAATATTATAGTGATCGTATTCCAAGTCCAACCAGATACTATCCCAAGGACGATTTGATATATCCTTCACCATTGGCCTTTACGTTCTTCAAAGAAGGAATTGAGAAGAAGACTAAGATCGAGGATTTGGATATGAGAAAGCCTCTTAACATTAAGTTTGACCTTGTCAAGCCCAGAATTCCAGCAGCTCATATCGTTCTCCCCGAAACTGAAAGCAGAAAAGTACCAGATGTTGCTGAGCTCAAAAGAGGCCCAGGCTACTACGATATCAAGCATGATCTTGTTGAGAGAAGACCTGATATTGGCGTGCTGAAAATGCAGGACATTACTGAGAAGAATGCTAGAGAAAATCAAATGGATCTTGCCAATAAGGACGTTTTCGATGCTCCTCTTGATGTTAACTACGACCAAGTCCTGCCTAGAGCTCCTGCCTATAAGATCCACTCTCCTGTCAAGCTTGGTAATCCTCCTTATTTTCTATTTCTGATTTGATTAGAAGGACCTAAGCACATTCCTGAATCTAAGCTCCACCCTGAGAAATGGAGATACTATGATGTTAATCTTGATGCCGTTAAGCCTGATGTTCCAGAGGCGGTGATAGCAGGAGGCCTTACTATGGAAGAATACAGAAAGAAAGAGGAGATGTTCAACTTGTTCCTTAGACAAAAGGCTAAAAAGGTTAAGCATCCTGAGGCTGGGCAATACAATGTCAGCTACAAGGCCATCGAACCTGAACCCAAGGCTCCTGACTTCGATAGATATCCTGAGAGAGCTCTCGAAGAAGAAAAGGTGAATAAGCTAATATTGATTTTAATTCTGTAGGCCGAAGATAGAGATATTCCTGGAGATGTTCTTATTTTGAATCCTCAGCTCCCCAAGCCCCACCTGCCCGATATCAGATTCGACAAAATGGTATATAAAAATCATGAAATTCTCATTCTTTTAGCAAGGAAGAGAGGAAATTGAGAAGGATAATGAATACAAGGAGGAGCTTATTCTGGAGCCAAAACGTACATTGGTCGAGCCTAGAACTATTACTCTTGTGGATATGACCAAACAAACCGAGAGGAAAGATCCTTATGCTGTCAAGGTTGATGAGAATAAAGAAGAGCTCATTCTTAATCCTAAATTCGAGGCCATTGAGCCTAGAGTTAAGGGAATTCCTCTGCTTTCCAAGATCACTGGAAGAGAGGACCTTAATCCGCCAGTGGAAGAAAAGGAGGAATTGATCTTAAATCCTACTGACAAATTGATCAAGAATGATCATTCACATGCTATAACTATGAACTCCAAGACTCAGAGATTCAAGAGCCCGCCTAAGGAGGATATCAATGATGGAAGGATTACTACAGAGCAGAGGATAGACTATAATAAGGCCCTTGATGCTATTAAGCCAAATAAGATAGAGATTGACTTTAATAGATATGATAAGAGAGACCATGAGAAGGAGGCTGCTAAGAAGAAGGCTTTGGAAAGAGCCCTTAAACTCCAGAAGGAGAAAGAAGAGAAAAATAGACAATTGGCTGCAATTGAAGAGGAAAAGGAA
>Ga0065720_1020538_pt1 | contig 13958 bp, 9 predicted proteins | sample Thericmetagenome_FD_59107 | JGI IMG/M metagenome (GOLD analysis project Ga0065720, IMG submission 59107) | Thermophilic microbial communities from the Joint Bioenergy Institute, California, USA of rice/straw/compost enrichment - eDNA_2 v2... | ecosystem: Engineered > Solid waste > Grass >... | reverse complement strand
CCGTATGCTAATGGGCGTATCATTCGGCAGGCAATAATAGATTTCTACTATTTCGACTGCACTAACTTCACCTTTTCGACAACCACGCCAGCATGATGAATCGCCAAGCCGTCTGACTAATGCTTTTTAGTTATTGTGGCCCGTGAAGAAGCACTGTTAGAATCGGGTCCCTCTGGAGGGACATGAAAGTCAGATTTGTGGTGGGATTGCTCGCCTTCTGTCTGGGTGTCTTGGGTCAAGACCCGGTCGCTTCTTTAGAAGGCGAGATTCGTGACGTCTCCGGCGGAGCAATTGCTGGCGCCTCCGTCACGGTTACGAACCTGGACATGGGCTATCAGCAGACGCAGACAGCGTCGCCAATGGGCCTCTACAAGTTCTCGCAGTTGCCTCCGGGGCGCTATAAGATTTCGGTTCAGCGGGACGGGTTCGCGACCTTCGAGCAGCAGCCGATACAACTCAACGTGAGCCAGGTTGGAAGGCTCGATGTCGTGTTGACACTGGCTTCCCAGCAGGAGGCGATCACGGTCGAAGGGGAAGTACAGCTAGTCGACACAGCCAGCAATGCTTTGGGAAAAACGGTGACCACGAAGGAAGTGCTCGATCTTCCGCTAAACGGGCGCAACTTTACCCAGCTCGGTTTACTCCAGGCTGGTGTCGCTCCCATGACCGCCGGAATCCAGCAAGCAGGCGGCAGCCTTCGCAGTGGTCATGGTTACGCCGTCAACGGGCAGCGGCCGGAGTCGAACATATACCGTTTGGACGGAGCAAGCAATGTCAACCGGATGGACGGCGGCTTTGCTTTGCGAGTTCCGGTGGATGCGATCGCTGAGTTTCGAATCCTGACGCACACAGCCTCGGCGGAGTATGGCGGCACCAGCGGATCCACGACAACTGTTGTTACACGGTCGGGGACAAACTCGGTTCATGGCTCGCTGTATGAGTTCTTGCGCAACGACAAGCTGGATGCCCGCAATTTCTTCTCCGAGAAGGTCGAACCGCTGAAGCAGAATCAATTCGGAGGGACGCTAGGCGGTCCGGTTCGGCGTGATCGCACGTTTTACTTTCTCTATTTTGAAGGTTTCCGGAACCGTCAGGGCGTGACGCGCTCCGCTGTGGTGGCTACCCCATCGCAGCGAATGGGCGACTTCTCGGCAAGAAGCCAGCCGCTAATCGACATTTCAAGCGGAGGTACACCGTTTCCCGGCGGGGTCATACCGGCATCGCTGTTGAATCCGGTTTCCCAGACTGTCATGGAACGCTACATTCCTCTCGGGAATGTGTCCCCGTCCATCTACACGACCACCGTCGTGACACATAATGACTATGACCAGGGAGGTGGCCGCCTCGATCACCGCTTCAGCGACCGTGATCAGCTCGCATTCCGGTACTCCTACTCGAATGGAACCAATTTGAATCCGATTTCTATCCGCGGCTCGGATTTGCCCGGCTTTCCTGTTCAGGACGACCTGGCAACCCATTCTGTAGTTCTTTCTGAGACGCATCTGTTTTCGCCCAACATCGTGAACTCGTTCCGCGTGTCCTATTTCCGGCACAAGTTCTTCTTTGACCAGCGGCTGAACAAGACATCGCCGCGTGAATTGGGCTTTCAGTATGACTCCGCGTCAGAGGCCGGCCAGAGCGTGCCATTCTTCAACATCAACGGGTACTCGCCGGTTGGCGGATCGATCGTCGGGCCGCGGACCTCCGTGCAAAACGACTATGAGCTCTACGACGCACTCTCAGTGGTATCCGGGGCGCACAGTATCAAGATCGGCGGAGATGTGCGGCATACGCGGATTGCAGCGTTCCAGGCCATCGCGCCGAACGCCTTCTTCGTCTTTACGCCTTCCTTTCCATCAAACGACGGATTTGCGAATTTCCTGATGGGACGGCCCCTTGTGTTTTACCAGGGCCTCGGGGATCTCTCTCGGGGGCTCCGGAACCAAAGCTTTGCGCTCTTTGCTCAGGATGAGTGGCGGGCGAACAGCCGTCTCACGATCAATTACGGACTTCGCTGGGAAGTAAATCCGCCGTTCACGGAGGAACGCGACCGCCTGAACACCTTTGTGCCAAACCAGCAGTCGACGGTGTATCCGGACGCGCCTCCCGGTGTCCTCTTTCCGGGTGACAAGGGCGTAGCGAAGGGACTCGCACCGATCCAATGGACGAGTTTCATGCCGCGGGTCGGTTTCGCGTGGAATCTGGACGGGAGCGGCAAGCTGGTGATCCGGTCAAGCTACGGGATCTTCTTTGACACGATGGCGAACGGGCAGGGCACAGCGTTTCAAGCCCCGGTCAGTTCTCTTCCGTGGACGCAGTTCATTCAGTTCAGCGGTCCCGGAACAACGTATGTGAATCCCTACGGAAATCAGCCCAAGCCGGAGCCGGGCACGTTCCTGCGGCCATCGACCGTGATCGCGATGTCGAAGGATGCCCAGCCGCCTTACGCGCAGAACTGGAACTTCTCGATTCAGCGGTTGCTGGGGAACAGCTACGTGCTCGAGATGCGGTACGTGGGGACGAAGGGAACCAAGCTGCCGCGCAACATCGAGGCGAATCCCGCGGTCTGGGGGCCGGGTGCGACCGCACAGAACGCTGATCGCAGGCGCATCTATGCGAACTGCCCGCCGGATGGCTCGCCTTGCCGGCTTGTTCACGTGGCGATGCTGTCGAATATTACGAATTCGACGTACCACGCCGGGCAAATCTCGCTGTCCCGGCGGTTCACCTCGGGCCTCGGCTTCAACGTCTCGTATTGGTTCTCCAAGACTCTGGACTACCTCTCGTCAATGAATCTGACGGGTGCGGCGGCGCGGCCCTTGTCCGGGGAAGTGGACATCGCCCAGAATCCGTTCAATCTGGCTGCCGAACACGGTCCTTCGCTCTTTGACGCCAGGCACCGCTTCGTTGCTAGCGGAAGCTGGGAGATTCCAACACCGAAATCGATGAGGGGCGTCGGGCGAGTGTTGCTTGCTGGGTGGCAATTGAACGGCATCGCGACTGCCTCGACCGGCACGCCGTTCACAGTCTTCGACAGCACGAATGTGTCTGGACAAGCCTCTCATCCGCCGATTTCGGGCTTCGCTGGAAGCCGGCCGGATGTGATTTCAAATCCGAATAAAGGACCGCACACCGTCGAGCAGTGGATTTCCCGGTCTGCGTTCCGCCGGCTGGATCCGGTGCTGGAAGCTGGAAAATTTGGGAACGCTGGGCGGAACATCGCGCGAGCGGATGGTGTCGCGAATGTGGATGTTTCGCTGTTCAAGAACTTTGATCTTGGAGAGCTGCGGCGGCTGCAGTTCCGGGCGGAATGCTTCAACATCGCCAATCACGCAAACCTTGGGCTTCCGGTGTCTGATTTGGCGTCGCCCAGTTTTGGCCGGATCCTCGAGGCAGCGCCGCCGCGCTTGCTGCAGTTTGGACTGAAGTTCCTTTTCTAAGGAGTGTGACGAAATGAAGCCGATGTACTTGCCCGATGTGGAGAATAATCCTAACGCCGAGGGAGCCTACGCCGACTTGATCAAGGCGGCGCGATCCGCCGGCCAGGAGGTGCCCCAGATTTGGCATCTTTTCGCGTACAAGCCGGATATGACGCAGCATCTGGAGCGGCTTACACACGCGGTGATGCGCGGGCCCTCGCCGTTGAGTCCTGGTTTCCGCGAGCTGATTGCGACGCTGACTTCCAAGCGCAACCAAACACCTTTCTGCGCGACGACACACGCCGCCTCTACGACCGAGCTCCTCGGCAATCGGGAACTGGTAGAGGCCGTCCTCCAGGATCCGCGCTCTGCGCCCGTGACTCCGGCTGAAAAGGCTTTGCTGACTTTCGTCGAGAAGGTCAATCACGAGTTCTGGAACATTGGAGAAGAGGATTTTGAGGCTTTACGGGCCGCCGGCTGGTCCGACGAAGCAATCTACGACGCAATTACTGTCTGCGCCCTGTTTAATTTCTACAACCGTTGGGTACGCAGCACGGGAGTGTCTCAGATGGGAGAAGAGGGCGTCCGGATCTCGGGCGAACGGATTGCCCGGACCGGGTATTTGCGAACGGATGCAGACGCCGCTATTGCATAACGAGTCCTTGGCTCTTTCGGCGGAGGAAGAAGTAAACACTTTGCTACGGCCAGAAGGCAGGTGCAGGCGGAGCGTCAACTGTTTGAAAAAACATTCCGCTCTTTTCCGGTAACGGATCTGAGCTGAATCGTTCCTTCTGCGCTTCGCCTCCTCTCTGGCCGCTCTCGTTCGCCAAACGTTGCGGCCCCCGGCTCAGCGTGTTGAAATGATATAGGACACCTTCCCGGAGGAGCTTTCGATTTGAGTCAGGCAATTCTCGCCCTGGAGGACGGGACCGTCTTCGAGGGCAGGAGCTTTGGTGCGCCTACAGAACGCCAAGGCGAGGTCGTTTTTAATACCTCCATTACCGGCTACCAGGAAATTTTCACTGATCCATCCTACGCCGGCCAGATCGTCGTCCTTACAAATCCCCAGATCGGAAATTATGGCGCGAACGCCGGCGACTGCGAGTCTGTCCGGCCCTTCGTCGAAGGCGTCGTCGTCCGGGAATGCTCCCCGCAAGCGAGCAATTGGCGTGCGGAACAACGCGCCGAGGCCTTCCTTGCCCAATACGACATCCCCATCATTTCTGAGATTGACACTCGCGCCTTAGTCCGCCACCTGCGAAGCCGGGGCGTGATGCGCGGCGTTCTGTCCGGGATCGGTGGAGACCCGAAGGAGCTCGTCGAACGGGCGCGCAACAGTCCGTCGATGTCCGGGCTCGACCTTGCAACTCGGGTTACCACAACCTCTATCTATGAATGGCGTGAGGGGATTACCCCCTGTTCCCCTTCGGAAGTTGTTCCTCCTGCCGCGAATCACGGTCTGCGGGTTGTTGCCTACGACTTCGGGATCAAGCGGAATATCCTCCGAAGGCTTGTCCATGCTGGTTGCCAGGTGACGGTGGTTCCTGCATCCACTCCCGCCGAAGACGTCCTTGCCTTAAAGCCGGACGGCGTCTTTCTCTCGAACGGTCCGGGTGATCCTGAACCCCTCGAATTCCAGGCGGCGCAGATTCGAAAACTAATTGGTAGAGTCCCCCTGTTCGGCATCTGTCTGGGCCAGCAGGTTCTCGGTCTGGCTCTCGGCGGCCGGACCTATAAGCTCAAGTTCGGCCATCGCGGCGCCAACCACCCGGTACTGAACCGCAAGACGAACAAGGTGGAGATTACCTCTCAGAATCACGGGTTCGTTGTCGACCCGGATTCGCTAAACGCCAGCGAGATCGAGCTGACCCACATCAACCTGAACGACCAGACTCTTGAAGGCTTCCGTCATCGGAGCCACCCGCTCTTCTGCGTTCAGTATCACCCAGAAGCCGCTCCCGGGCCGCACGATTCTCACTACCTCTTTGATGACTTTGTGAACATGATGAAAGAGCACAAGGCGGGCAAGCAGTAGATGCCGAGACGTAACGACATTCACCGCATTCTGATTGTTGGATCCGGCCCGATCGTGATCGGCCAGGCCTGCGAGTTCGATTATTCGGGAACCCAGGCCTGCAAGGCCCTCCGCGCCGATGGCTACGAGGTGATCCTGATCAACTCGAATCCGGCCACCATCATGACGGATCCGGAGCTTGCCGATCGTACTTACGTCGAGCCGCTCACCGTCGAATTCGCGGAAGAGGTCATCCGGCGGGAACGGCCGGACGCGTTGCTCTCCACCGTCGGCGGGCAAACCGGTCTCAATCTGGCTGTTGCCCTCGCCGAGGCGCAGGTTCTTGAAAAGTATGGCGTCGAACTTATCGGCGCGAAGATTGATTCGATCAAGAAGGCCGAAGACCGGCTCCTCTTCAAGGATGCGATGCGCAAGATCGGCCTCGAAACGCCGCAGTCGCAGCTTTGCAACAGCGTTGAAAAGGGACTCGAGTTTGCGGCGCGCATCGGCTACCCGCTCATCCTCCGGCCAAGCTTTACGCTTGGCGGCACTGGCGGCGGCATCGCCTACAACCGCGAGGAGCTGATCCAGATTCTTGAACGCGGCCTCGACCTTTCACCCGTCGGAGAAGTGCTCATTGAAGAGAGCGTCCTGGGCTGGAAGGAATACGAGATGGAGGTGATGCGCGATCTGGCGGACAACGCCATCATCGTCTGCTCCATCGAAAACTTCGATCCCATGGGCGTTCACACGGGCGACTCCATCACCGTCGCGCCTGCCCAGACGCTCACCGACCGCGAATATCAAATGATGCGCGACGCCTCGCTGGCCTGCCTGCGCGAAATCGGGGTCGATACCGGCGGATCCAACGTCCAGTTCGCCATTCATCCCGAGACAGGCCGGATGGTCATCGTGGAGATGAACCCGCGCGTCTCCCGGAGCTCCGCTCTCGCTTCCAAAGCTACGGGCTTCCCCATTGCGAAGATCGCCGCGAAGCTGGCGGTTGGATACCGTCTCGACGAGATCAAGAACGACATCACGAAGGTCACTCCCGCGTGCTTTGAGCCGACCATCGACTACGTTGTCGTGAAAGTTCCGCGCTGGCAGTTCGAGAAGTTCCCCGGTGCGGAGCCGGTGCTCAACACGCAGATGAAGTCCGTCGGCGAGGTCATGGCCATCGGACGGACCTTCCAGCAGGCGCTCGGCAAAGCTCTCCGCAGCCTTGAAACGGGCAAGAGTTCTTCCGCTGAAACTTTCGACGAAAAGCTCATCACTCCGAAGCTCATTACGCCTAATCCGGATCGCCTCAACTACATCCGGTTCGCCTTCGAGCGTGGCTGGACCGTCGAGCAGGTGCGCGAGCTCACCTCAATCGATCCTTGGTTCCTTGAGCGCGTTCGCGATGCCGCACTGCTGGAGAAGAGTCTCGAAAAGGAGAGCTTGGAAACGGTCACTCGCGAGACCATGCTTCGCGCCAAGCGCGCCGGAATCTCGGATTCCCGATTGGCGCGTGCCTGGAATGTCGATCCGCTCGAGGTGCGAAAGAAGCGCAAGGAACTCGGAGTCACCGCTGTCTTCAATCGCGTGGATACCTGTGCGGCCGAGTTTGAAAGCTTCACTCCCTACCTTTACTCCACGTACGAGTCTGCCTGTGAAGCGGAGCCGACCAACCGGAAAAAGGTCATGATTCTTGGCAGCGGTCCGAACCGGATCGGGCAGGGAATTGAGTTCGATTACGCCTGCTGCCATGCCTCCTTTGCGCTGCAGGAGTTCGGGGTCGAGTCCATCATGGTCAATTGCAATCCGGAGACCGTCTCGACGGACTACGATACCAGCGACCGGCTGTACTTTGAACCCCTGACCCTGGAGGAAGTGCTCAACATCGTCGACACGGAAAAGCCGGATGGCGTGATCGTCCAGTTCGGCGGTCAGACGCCCCTGAACCTGGCGCTTCCGCTGAAGCGAGCCGGCGTTCCCATCATCGGAACCGATCCGGAAAACATTGACCTGGCCGAGGACCGGAAGCTTTTCGGAAAACTGCTGGACGATCTGGGTATCCCCTCTCCCGCAAATGGGACCGCTACCAGCGTCGAAGAAGCGTGCGCTGTTGCCTCGCAGATCGGCTACCCGGTGCTTGTACGGCCCAGCTATGTTCTCGGCGGCCGGGCCATGGTGATCGCCTACGACAGCGACATGGTGCGGCGATACATGCAGGAGGCCGTCACGTTCTCCCAGAAACGGCCGGTTCTGATCGACCGCTTCCTGGAAGACGCCACGGAGGTCGATGTCGACGCGTTAAGCGACGGCGAGGATGTGCTGATCGGCGGCATCATGGAGCATATCGAAGAAGCGGGCGTTCACTCGGGCGACAGCTCCTGCGTGCTGCCGACGTTCTCAATCGCGGAGCAGGACCTGAAGACCATTGAGGAGTACACGACCAAGCTGGCTCGGGCGCTCAATGTCGTTGGCTTGATGAATGTCCAGTACGCCATCAAAGACGGCGTCGTCTATGTGCTTGAAGTGAACCCCCGGGCGTCCCGGACGGTTCCTTACGTCAGCAAGGCAACCGGGGTTCCTCTGCCGAAAATTGCCGTCGGCCTCATGCTCGGGAAGAAGCTGAAGGACTTCACGCATTTGACAGGCGGGCTGTCGAGCGGGCGCCTACCAGTGCCGCAGTATTTCGTCAAGTCCCCCGTCTTCCCCTTCGCAAAGTTCCCGGGCGTCGATCCCGCGCTCGGACCGGAAATGCGATCGACGGGTGAGGTGATGGGAGTAGGCATCCACTTCGGGGAAGCTTTCGCCAAGGCGCAGTTGAGCGCTGGAGTGCCGTTGCCCGACCGCGGCAGCGTCTTCCTCAGTGTGAATGATCGCGATAAGCCCGCGGCGGTAGGAGTGGCCCGCCGTTTCGCGGAGCTCGGATTCGAACTTGCTGCGACCCGTGGGACTGCCTCCGTTCTAAAAGCTGCCGGATTGAAGTGCAAGACAGTCTTTAAGGTCAATGAGGGCCGGCCCAATGCCGTTGACCTGATGAAGGCGGGCAATGTCCAGCTCGTGATCTATACGACGAACGGCGCTCACTCTTTCAGCGACGAGCAGGCGATCCGCAGGACCGCGGTTAATTATCGCGTCCCCTGCATTACGACCATGAGCGGAGCGAGAGCCGCTGTCGAAGCTGTCGCCAGCCGCCGGCGTGACCCGATTCGCGTGTGGAGCCTCCAGGAGATCCACCGCGCCGGTGAGACTCAAAAGATCGCCGCATCAGAGCGGACGAGCCCAGTATAGGACCGTGTCGTATTCCATCGTCACGCGGCCCTCGGCATTGCAATCCGTGAAGATCTGCTCCAGTTCGCGGATCAGAGGCTCGTGGTTCGGATCGCCGGGCAGCGGCACGTAGGACGCAGAGAGCAACCTTCCCTTCAAACCTTCCAGGTCCAGGCTCTGCGCGTATCGGAAGGTTCGCTTCCGTACCGCGGCTGTGCCGAACAAGTCGTGAATGGCCAGGATCGCTTTTTCGGTATCGCCGCGGACCTGGTTCGCATAATTAGGGCAGTAGCGAAGCAGCAGGCTTTCTATGCGCTGGTTGAACTCGGAGCCCTCCGTCCGCCGGAGATTCCAAAGCACAGCGACTAAACCCTGCGGCTTGAGGATTCTCAGGAACTCGCTGCGAGCCTCGGCAGGCCGGAACCAGTGGAAGGACTGTGCGCACAGCACGAGGTTGATGGATGCAGCAGGAAGGCCGGTTGCTTCCGCCCGTCCTGATAAGCTCCAGTAGGCCGGATTGCCGCCAAGCCGCCGCGCCGCCTCCGCACGCATGCTGGCGTTCGGTTCAACGCCGATGACTGCGTAGCCCCTGCGAAGAAAGAGCTCCGAAGAAATGCCGGTGCCTGAGCCAATGTCGGCAACCGTTGCTCCAGGAGATAGACCAGCCTCGGACTCCAGAGTGTCGACTACCTCCTCGGGATACCCAGGCCGGTAGAGCGCGTAGTAGGCAGCTCGCGACGAGAATCGTTCTGTTGGTTCCATTTACCGGTTTACAGACTCATCACCGAGCTCGGGATCAACTGCTGCGTTGATAACGAAGCCAGGCAAGAGAGTTTCATTCATGCTTCCCTCATCATTGTAGATACTCAAAACATGGCTTCGATCTTCCTGTGCTATGGAGCCGCGGATTCGGCGGCCGCAGAAGAACTGGCCGCATGGCTCGAACGAGGAACGCGATTTTCGGTTGAGCTGTCGATGATTCCGCCGGGGGAAACTGCGCTGACGTGGTTCGAGCGCGGCCTTGGGCTCACCGCAGTCATCGTACTGCTGTCCCCCGACGTCGTGCCCGCGGAGCCACGATTTGAGGAATGGGCGCCGCTGCTGAACGAACCGTCTCCGCTCGCTACAGTGGTAGTGCGGAAATGCCATTATGCTCGGCTCTTGGAACGACGTCAGAGCCACTTCACGCTGGTCGAACGGCGCCGGCTGAAGCAGTGGCTCCAGAGCCTGATCGCCGGGGAAGACCGGATCCTGGGAGTGCCTGCGCATGTCCGTGCTGACCTGCCTCCCAGATACCTCGAGGCGCTGCGCGAAGCCATCTGTGACCGTCCCGGCGCAGCCAGAGTTCCTCCCGAAGATGCTTTGGCTGTCGCTCGTCACTTTGCCGACGACTTCGAACGAGTCATTTGGATCAACACACATCGCCGAAGTCTTGCAGGAGTCCTGGGCGATCTTGCATGGCGTGCAGGGCTCACCCTGGTGGAACGGCCGGAGGATGCGCTCGCAAAGGTCGAATCGCACTACGATGGCAGCCGCCACCTGCTCATTCTTGACGGCCCTCCTGTGGAATTGACAATCGGAGGGCGGACCTCAGTGCTGAATACGGACCTTGGCGCTCCCGCGCACGAGGACCCGGAGCTTGTGCTGAAAGAAGCGTCTGCCCGCCGGGCTCATGAGGATCTGGGCCGCCTGGAGCGCGCACTGTATCCGCTGCTCGAATCCGGCGGAGATTGGGATCTGGCTTCGCGGCTTGGATCGCTGGGCGCAACTATCTCCCGGGATCTTCAACGCCTTCCGGAAACCCAGCAGTTCCTGACGGTCCTCTCGGCTGCGGCGCGGGCCAGAAGCGACGCAAAGGTGATGGCTTTTTGCGAGCAGGAACTTCGGTGGCTGCATGCATGGTGGGGGGAGCAGATTTCCGCCTCGTCGCCGCCTCTTCCCGGCGAGCAGCTCGGGCTGGGGTTCTTCTAAGTACGATATCCTGATCCTCACATGCCCCTCCGAAGTCAAAAGTGGTTCCGTGGACGCGAGTACTATAACTTTTCCCGCCGGGCCAGTCTGCGCGCGGAAGGCTTCAACCGGGAATCCTTCGACTGCAAGCCCGTGATCGGAATCTGCAATTCCTGGAGCGAGTTGAATCATTGCAACCTCCATTTGCGGCAAGTGGCGGAAGCCGTAAAACGAGGGGTCTGGGAGGCTGGAGGGTTTCCCGTCGAGTTCCCGACCATCTCGCTCGGGGAGCAGTTTCTGCGGCCCACTGCGATGCTTTGGCGGAACCTGATGGCGATGGACGTCGAAGAGATGATTCGCGGCAACCCGGTGGATGCCGTGGTTCTGCTCTGCGGCTGCGACAAGACAACGCCGGCGCAGCTAATGGGGGCGGCCAGCGCCGACGTTCCCGCCATCATGGTGCCTGGCGGTCCCTCCATGAGCGGAAACTACCGCGGGCAGGCCTTCGGTACGGGGACTGACGGCCGCAAGCTCTTTGACGAGTATCGCGCCGGACGCCTCACGGAAGAGCAGATGCTCGAAATTGAGGGCTGCATGGTGCGCAGCGCCGGCCATTGCGCCGTGATGGGCACGGCGTCCACGATGACCAGCATTGCGGAAGCGCTCGGCATGACCCTCTCGGGCGCCGCCAGCATTCCCGCTCCCGATTCGCGGCGAATGGCCATTGCCGAACGAAGCGGGCGCATCGCCGTGGAACTGGCGCTCGCCGGTCTCAAGCCCTCGATGATCATGACTCGGGAGGCATTTGAGAACGCCATTACCGTGAGCATGGCGCTTGGAGGATCCACGAACGCAATCATTCATCTGCTGGCCATCGCGGGCAGACTCGGCGTCACGCTGACGCTCGACGATTTTGACCGCATTTCGCGGCGTACCCCGTGGCTTGTCAACGTCCGCCCATCAGGCGAGTTTCTGATGGAAGATTTCTTTCACGCGGGTGGCCTTCCTGCCTTGATGAAGGAGCTCCTGCCGCTGTTGAACGGGGACTGCCTGACAGTTTCAGGCCGGACGCTGGCCGAAGAGGTCGCCGGAGCCGAATGCTTTCGCCGGGAAGTGATTCGTCCGATGGATCAGCCGTTGCATCCGGAAGGCGGCACCGTCGTGCTGTATGGAAACCTTGCGCCGGATGGCGCAGTGATCAAGCAATCCGCAGCCTCTCCTCACCTGTTGAAACATCGCGGGCGGGCGTACGTCTTTGAAAGCCACGAGCAAATGCTCGAAGAGGTCGACCGTGAGGATCTTCCGGTCGACGAGAACACGGTCTTGATCCTGCGCAACGCGGGGCCCAAGGGCGGCCCTGGCATGCCGGAGTGGGGGCACATTCCGATGCCTCGTGTTCTGCTTGATCGGGGAATCAAGGACGTCGTGCGAGTCTCTGATGCACGAATGAGCGGCACGAGCTTTGGTACTGTGGTTCTGCACGTTGCGCCTGAATCGGCAGCGGGCGGACCGCTGGGCGCGGTACGGACTGGCGATGAGATCGTCCTTGACGTTCCTAACCGCCGTATTGATGTCTGCCTTACCGAAGATGAGATTGCCTGCCGGCTAAAAGAATTTACACCTCCTCCGCCTCACTTCGATCGAGGGTACGGGCAGCTTTTTGTGGAACACGTCACGCAGGCCAATCTCGGATGCGACTTCGACTTCCTGATGTGCGCCCAGAGACAAGTCGATGCGAAGGGGGCATGAAGACCGCGCAGGAGGTGTCCGTGCACCGGGCAGCCCTCTCGGAGTTGAGGATTTGAGGCCCACCCGGTCCCGTTGTGTTCGCCTGGTCTAGGCTGAGGAAGCTCTCGTCATCCTTTGCCGCAGGAGCTCCTGCTCCGCCCGGATCCAGTCCTCCTCGGCTGTGCCTTCTCGACGGCCGCCTTCCAACCAGTATTGGTAAGCGAGGGCCGCGATTTCCTCTCGGTCGGGCGGTTGAATTGCCGGTTCGAGTTGCGATCCCGTAGATGCTGCGACTTGCGTGGCCGGTGTGCCGGGCAGCATCTCGGTTTTCGGTCGAGCCTGTTGGGCCATGTCCTCCTCCTTCCAGAATTCTCAACCATGGATGCTCCTGAGAAACTTACGTGACAGAGGAAAGGCAATTTTCTAAACGCGTGACGGGGTCTGGTATAAACGGATTGGCGGCTGGAAGACATGGCGAACACAGAACACGTAGAACTCTTATTGCGCGACGTTGATGAATGGAACCGCTGGCGCGAGGAAGACCCGTCCCTTGTTCCGGAGCTTGACGGCGCTGATCTCAGCGGAGCCGACCTGGCGCTCGCCAACCTTACGCACGCGCTGCTTCGCGGGGCTAACTTCACGCTGGCGAACTTGAAAGGAGCAGACTTCCGTGGAGCAGATTTACGGGGTGCGAATTTCGTTGGAGCCCGCCTGATCGGAGTGGAGTTCGCCGGGGCAGATTTAAGCGGCGCGGACCTTTCCACTGCAGAGGACTTAACTCTGGAGCAGTTAGGAGAGACGTCCGGAGACGAAACTACACAACTCCCTGATGGCTGCGACCGCCCGGCTCACTGGTCAAGTTTACATCGTCTACGCTAGGCACGGTTTTTGATTTACAGATGTAGGCGAATCTTTTCCATCTGTTCGTCTGTTCAGTCATGCCAAGCGACGGTTTAAGGCTGCTGCAGGGAAAGTCCAAACGTAAACCGGAAGCGGGGGGAGTCGTTTCCGAGCCCTTTCCCGGCGCCCGAGCAGAGGAACAGGCTGCGGAACAGGGCGACGCAGGTCCCTACTTCGGCGAGCCTGGAGATTGCCCCCCGTTCGTCTGCTTGCGACCAGACGAGGTCTGCGACTACAAGAAAGCGCTGCGTCAAACGGATCATGTACCCGCCTGAAAATGCATAAATATTCCTCCGCTGCTCTTCCCTGGGCTTATCATTACGAAACCATTCGGCGTTGAAAATGAATCGGGGTGCTCTTTCCCCAGATCCGGCGGAAAGCGCAGTGAGGAACCGCAAGGAGGTATCGTAGCCTTCGGACTGGTCACCGATGGGAAAGCTCACTTTGCCCAGGACCGCGGTCGAAGGAATCAGCCCTTTTTGCTGGTTCAGAGTCCGAAAGAAACCAGCCGTGGTTATCTGTATGGTTCTTTCCGCCGGGCCTGTGAGCCGTAGCCACTCCACCTGAACCTGAGAGTTACCCCACCCGTACTGCAGTTCCGAAGACAGGAGATAACTGTCTTTGTCTCGCTTTTTGTCTCCCTCGTTCACCCGCTTGCGATCGTAGAGGGTGGCACCCTGGAGTGC
>Ga0065720_1003655_pt1 | contig 13960 bp, 11 predicted proteins | sample Thericmetagenome_FD_59107 | JGI IMG/M metagenome (GOLD analysis project Ga0065720, IMG submission 59107) | Thermophilic microbial communities from the Joint Bioenergy Institute, California, USA of rice/straw/compost enrichment - eDNA_2 v2... | ecosystem: Engineered > Solid waste > Grass >... | reverse complement strand
CCCCCGCCGCGGGCCGGCCGGCTGGGCAGGACGTGCCGGCCCGAGCGGCGGCTGCGCGAGCGCCCGGCCGCGCTGCGGGTCGCCACGTGCGGCTGCGCCGCGGATTCGGCGTCGGTCCGGTCGTCGGCCTGCTCGTCCTCGGTGTCGGTGACGGGCTCGGTGTCGGTGACGGGCTCGGCGTCCAGGTCGGGCTCGACGACGGGCGCGATCCGGGAGGTGACCTCGGTGTCCGACTCCGGGTGGAGGTCGGCGATCCGGGAGGTCGTCTCCGCAGCCGTCGGCGCGGCGCCCGCCGCCCCGCTGTCGGCGGCGAGCGCCGCGAGGACCCGGGCGCGAGCCCGCGCCTTCGACGCGGGATCCGGCGCGAAGGCCGATCCCGCGGCGCGCAGCATCGCCACGATCTCGAGTTCGCGAGCGAGTTCGGCGTCGATGGAGTCGGGGGATCGCCCCTGCTCCAGCGCCGCGGCGAACCGCTCTGCGTCGTTGCCCCGTCCGGCGGGCATGTTTGCCGTCCTCACTGCAGTCTCGCGCTCGTCGGCGCACCTGCGCGCGGTTGCTGCGGGTGCCCGAACCTTCGTCGTCCATCCGCACAACGAACCGCGGTCGCAGAGGTTACGGGCTGAAGACCGTTCACCGCATCGAGTCGTTCATTCGTCGCTCGCGTAACGATCGGGGCAACCTCGGCGATGGTCCTTGAACCGGTCATCGCAACCCCTCCGGAAGGAGTTGCGCGAGCCGCCGGACGGCGCGGTGCTGCAGCGCCTTCACGGCGCCCTCGTTGCGGTCCATGATCTGGGCCGTCTCGGCGACCGAGAGCCCCTGCAGGAAGCGCAGCTGGATGCACTCCTGCTGGTCGGGGTTGAGCTTGCGGACGCAGCGCAGCAGCTCCTCGTTGGTCGCCCCGTCGAGCACCTGCTGCTCCGGCCCGCTCGTGGTGGGCGAGAGCTCCACGAGGTCGCTCGTGGCGTGCTCCAGCCGGTACCGGCTGGACTTCACGTGGTCGAAGATCAGGTTGCGGGCGATCGTGATGAACCACGCGCCGATGTCGCGGCCCATGTAGCTGACCGAGCTGATGCGCCGCAGGCCGCGGACGAACGTCTCCGAGGTCAGGTCCTCCGCCAGGGTGCGGTCGCCGACCCGGAACAGGACGAAGCGGAAGACGACGTCGTAGTAGCGGTCGAACAGCTGGCCGAAGGCGTCCATGTCGCCGTTCTGCGCCGCCTTGACCAGCGTCCAGCCGCCGGTCGACTCCACGTCGCCGGCTGCGGTGTCGACCTCGTCGGCGGGGAGGTTCGGCTGCGGGAACGGCACCGCGGGATCGGCGTACTCGGCGGCGGGATCGGCCTGCTCGGGAACCGCGGCGCCGGCGCGGCCGTTGGGCGAGTACGCGGCGGCCCGGGGGCGGGGGAGCGCGGGGCCGCCGGGGACGGACTTCCGGGGCGAGCCGACCGAGCCCTGGGGTGGCCCGACCGGTGCTGCGGTCGTCGGTGTCATCGGAACCTCCCCACCCGCCGGGGTACGGGTGGTGTCGGTGCGGAGAAGCCGGTGCGGTCGCATCGGGCGAGTCATGACTCCGGGTCGGTTTCGCAAGGGTGCCGGTCACCACGCCGAGGATCGGCTCGCGGTGCTCTGCACAGAGGCTGCATGCCACTCCCTCGGGTGAGTCGGTGCGACGTCCCGGAGCGTCGTCGCGTCGAACTGTCTGTAGCGGCGGAGCATACGGGCGGGGAGGTGTCGGGAGGGACGGGGCAGCGCCCCTTCGCCGGTTCGTTCCGGTGAGCGGCTGACTACGCGCGGTCAACGTAACGAATGGGGCGTGTCGGCGTGTCGCGACCGACCGGTCGACGCACTCGGCACCGTCCGTCGCACATGACAGACTCGGATGGATCCGAGTGCCCGGACGCCACCGCCGATGACCACTGGAGCACCGTGGACCGCACGCCAACCCCTCCCGCCGACGGCCGGCCCGAGCTGATCGCCGATCTCGTCTCCGCCGCAGCGGCGCGCACTCCCGATCACCTCGCGATCATCGATGTGACCAGCGGGAACAGGATCACGTGGGCAGCGCTCGACGCCGCGGTCGACGCGGAGGCGCTGCGGCTGCGGGCGGCCGGCGCGCTCCCCGGGGAACGGGTCGTCGTGCGGTTGCGCGGCGGCGCGGGCTTCTGCATCTCCGTGCTGGGGGCGCTGCGCGCCGGCGCGATCGCCGTGCCGGTCGGAGCGGTGGCCGTCCGCAGAGAGCTCGACATCGTCTTCGGCGACTGCCGTCCGAAGGTCGTGGTGACTGCGGAGGGTGACGACGCGGCGGTCGGCAGCGCAGCCGCTGTGGGGGCCGCAGTGCTCGGTCCGCCGGCCGCCGGCGCGCCGAGCGGTCCGCTCGCGGAGCCAAATGACAACGCTGTGATTCGGACTGCCGGCGACCCCGAGGACGTCGCCCTGCTGATCTACACGTCCGGCACCACCGGCACCCCGCGCGGCGTCTGCCTGTCGCACCGCGCGGTGCTCGCCAACCGGGCTCAGGCCGCCGCTCTGCGGCCGTCCCCGGTGACCCCGGTCGACCGGGTGCTGCTGACGATGCCGCTGTTCCACGTGCTCGGGTTCGCGGCCGGCGTGCTGCAGGTGTGCTGGTCCGGCGCGACCGTCGTCCTCGCCGACAACCCCGACGCCGAGACGGTCCTCGACGTGCTCGTCGCCGAGCGGATCAGCGCGCTCGCCGGGGTGCCGTCGATGTACCGCGCGCTTCTGGACCTGCCCGGCGAGCGGCTGCGGTCGGCCACCGCGGGCCTGCGGGTGTGCACCTCGGGCGGCGCGCCGCTGCCCCCGGAGTGGCTCACCGCCTTCCACGAGGCGACCGGCCTGTGGATCGTCGAGGCGTACGGGCTGACCGAGGCGGGGCCGGTCGTCACCAGCAACGCCTTCGACCGGCCGCCGAAGCCGGGCTCGGTCGGGCGGGTGCTGCCGGGCATCGAGCTGCGGCTGGTCGACGCCGAGGGGCGGCCGCTGGAGTCGATCGCGCCGGCGCAGGACGCGGGCGTCGACTGGGACGAGTGGGCCGACGACCCGGCCGACGACACCGGGCGCGTCGCGCTGCGCGGGCCGAACCTGTTCTCCGGCTACTGGCCGGACCGCACCGGCGGCCCCGACGCCGACGGCTGGTTCCGCACCGCCGACGTGGGCTTCCTCGACGCCGACGGCGACCTGCACCTGGTCGACCGCGCGTCGGACGTGGTGATCGTGAGCGGGTTCAACGTGTTCCCGCGCGAGGTGGAGCAGGTGCTCGCCGAGCTCGACGGGGTCGCCGAGGCGGCGGTGGTCGGCGCGCCCGACGAGCGGCTCGGCGAGGTCGTCAAGGCCGTCGTGGTGCGCAAGCCGGATGCCGAGCTGACCGAGGCTTCGGTGCGGGCGCACTGCGCCACCCGGCTCGCCCGGTTCAAGGTGCCCGCAGTGATCGAGTTCGCCGAGGCGCTGCCGCGCACGCCCACCGGCAAGGTCGCCCGGCGGGTGCTGGCCGGCGGCAACCGCTGAGCCGGCGCTCTCGGCGGGGACGGTGGGGCGAGGATGATGGGGCCGTGCACAAGGTGACCGTCTACACGCGCAGCGGCTGCGGCCTCTGCGTCACCGCGGAGCAGGACGTCGAGCGGATCTGCGGCGAGCTGGGCGTCGAGTGGGAGGTCGTCGACGTCGACACCGATCCCGAGCTGCGCGCGGAGTACGGCGACCGGGTCCCGGTGATCGCGATCGACGGCAAGGAGCACGGTTACTGGCGCGTCGAGGAGGAGCGCTTCCGCGCCGCACTGGTCTGACCCGAAGATGGGGTGATGCGCATCTCCCGGCCGGTCGCCGCCCTCGTCGGCGTGCTGGCGGTAGCAGCGGCGGTCGGTGCGGGGCAGCTGGTCGCCGGCCTGCTCGGGCCGGGTTCGGCGCCCCTGCTCGCCGTCTCCGACGCGGTGGTGCGGCTGGCGCCGGCGTGGCTGGTGCGGTTCGGCGAGGCACTCGGGCCCGAACGGGACAAGCTGGTGCTCCAGCTCGGGGTGGGCGTCGTCCTGCTCGTGGCGGCGGCCGTTGCCGGCCTGCTCTCCCGTTCGGCGCCGCAGCCCGGCGTCCGGGTGCTGATCGGGCTGGGCCTCACGGGGTTCGCGGCGGTGCTGTTCTCGCCCACGTTCGCCCTGCTGGACCTGGTCACCCCGCTCGTGGCGCTGGGGACCGGGATCGGCGTGTTCCGGTGGCTGCACGGGCTCGTCTCCGCACCGGGTGAACCGGCGGCCGACGGGCCGTCGCGGCGGGCGGTGCTGGCCGGTGCGGCGGGCGGCGTCGGGCTCGCGGCGCTCGCCGGGGGAGTGGGCGGCTGGGCACTGGGCCGCCCGGCGGTGAACTCGCGGGCCGACGTCACCGCGATGCTGCGCGCCGCGCCGGTCGCCACCGCCCCCGCGCTGCCGCCGCTCGCCGACTTCCGGGAGAGCGGTACACCGTCCTTCCTGACGCCGAACGCGCAGTTCTACCGGATCGACGTCGCCCTGCGGGTGCCGTCGTTGCAGGCGGCGGACTGGTCGCTGCGGCTGCACGGGATGGTCGAGCGCGAGCTGACGCTGACCTTCGCCGACCTGATGAGCCGACCGCTGGTCGAGCGGGACGTCACGCTCGCCTGCGTCTCCAACCCGGTCGGCGGTGACCTGATCTCCACGGCCCGCTGGACCGGCGTCGAGCTGCGCCCGCTGCTGCTGGAGGCCGGTGTCCGGCCCGGTGCCGACCAGCTGTTCAGCCGCAGCGCCGACGGCTGGTACACCGGCACCCCGCTGGACGTGCTGCTGGAGCCCGATCGTGGCGCGCTGCTGGCCGTCGGGATGAACGGGGAGGCGCTGCCGCCTCAGCACGGGTTCCCGGTGCGGATGGTCGTGCCCGGCCTGTACGGCTACGTGTCGGCCACCAAGTGGGTCGTCGAGCTGGAGGCCACCACCTTCGTCGGGCAGCAGTCGTACTGGCTGCAGCGCGGCTGGGCCGAGCGCGGCCCGATCAAGACCGGGTGCCGCATCGACCGCCCGCGGCCCGGGGTCGACCGGCCACCGGCGGGGCCAGTCGTGGTCGCGGGCACCGCGTGGGCGCAGCACACCGGCATCTCCCGCGTGGAGGTGCGCGTGGACGGCGGCCCGTGGCAGGAGGCGGAGCTGTCGGCCGAGGTCAGCCGCGACACCTGGCGGATGTGGCGCACGACGGTCGTCCTCCCGCCCGGCGAGCACCGGGTCGAGGCCCGCGCCACCGACGCCCGGGGGGTCGTGCAGACCGAGGAGACGGCCGATCCGCTGCCCGACGGGGCCACCGGGTGGCCGGCCGTCGTCGTGTTCACGGGCTGAGCGGTGTGGATGGGCTGAGCGCGGCGGACCGGGCCGCGGCTTGGCAGGATCGGCGGGTGCGGAAGATCCAGCGCATCACCGTCCTCGGCGCCGCCGTCGCCGCCGCGCTCGCGCTCGCCGCCTGCGCCGACGCGAGCCCCGCGCCCGCACCGGCCCCCACGCCGGCGGCCCCCGCCACCACCGCCCCGCCCGCCGCCACCGGAGAGACGACGACCGCCCAGGTGTTCGGCCCGGCGTGCGGCCTGCTGCCGCAGGGCGAGGCCCCCGGCTCGCTCACCGCCATGGCCGAGCGGCCGGTCGCGACCGCGGCCGCCGACAACCCGCAGCTGTCCGCGCTGACCACCGTCGTGCGGGCCACCGGGCTGGGCTCCGCGCTGGACCAGCAGAAGGCCGTCACCGTCTTCGCGCCCGCCGACACCGCGTTCGTGGCGCTGCGCGCCGAGCTGGGCGAGGCCGAGTACGCCGAGCTGCTCGCGGACACCGACGCGCTGAGCGCTCTCCTCACCCTGCACGTCGTCGGCACCCGCTACGACGCGAGCGGGCTCGTCGCCGAGCAGACGGTGATGTCGATGGGCGGCGCCGAGCTCACCGTCGGCGGCACCGCGCAGGCGCCGACGATCACCGGCCCGGCCGGCACCGCCGCGGCCGTCCTCTGCGGCAACATCCCGACCGCGAACGCCACCGTGTTCGTGATCGACAAGGTGCTGCTGCCGAAGGAATGACGGCGCCGGGCGATCGGCGTGAGTCAGGGAACGACGTACTGAGGGAAGGACGTGACGTCGACCGCACGCCGCATGCACCGTTCGGCGGTGTCCGGTGCCCGGCGGCGGTCCGCCGCGCACCATCGGCTCCCGGCTCGCGTCGAGAGGCGAACGGGGTGATGCCCGAGGTCCGGCGCCCGCGCGCCGGGTGCGCCGAACGGCCCGTCCCCGGCGCCCACCGGTTCCGCCTGCGGAGGGGCCGCGGCGTGAGCACGATCTCGACCAAGATCGCAACTTTGTGCGTGTCTTCACAAGCGGCTACCGTGTTCTGCAGCCGCCGTCAACCCCCCCGTTCTCTCGGGGACTGACGGCCCCGGGACGAGCGGCCCCACGCGCCGCTGCGCCCGCCCACGGCCCAGCCGAGCGAGGAGACAGACGTGACTGCGCCGCCGGATCCCGCACAGGGTCCCGCAGAGGGTGCCACCGCCACGCGGCGGGCCATCCCCGAGGCCAGCGTCGCCCGGCTCGCGGTCTACCTGCGCATGCTGCGCGAGCTGGCCGAGCAGGGCGCCGAGACGGTGTCGAGCGAGGAGCTCGCCGTGGCCACCGGCGTCAACCCCGCGAAGCTGCGCAAGGACCTGTCCTACATCGGTTCGTACGGCACCCGGGGTGTCGGCTACGAGATCGCGCCGCTGCGCCACCAGCTGGAGGAGGCGCTGGGCCAGAACCACGCCCAGTCCGTCGCGCTGGTCGGCGTCGGCAACCTCGGGCACGCGCTCGCCGGGTACGGGGGCTTCGCCGGTACCGGCTTCCCGGTCACCGCGCTGTTCGACATCGACCCCGACCTGGTCGGCATCCGCATCAACGGCATCGTCGTCGAGCACGTGCGCGAGATCCCGCGCGTGTGCGCCGAGCGCAAGGTCACCATCGGCATCATCGCCACCCCGGGCCCGGCCGCGCAGGGCGTGTGCGATCAGCTGGTGTCCGCGGGTGTGCGCAGCATCCTCAACTTCGCGCCCGTCGTGCTCCAGGTCCCCGACGAGGTCGAGGTGCGCAAGGTGGACCTGGCCGTCGAGCTGCAGATCCTCGCCTTCCACGTGGCCCGCCGGCACCTGGAGGCCAACGCCTCCACCGAGGCGAACACCGGGGCCGGGGTCAACGGCCACACAGTGAACGGAACCGGAGGGCTCCTGCAGTGAGCGTGCTGGTCGTCGGGATGTCGCACCGCAGCGCCCCGGTCGGCGTGTTGGAGCGGGCCGCTGTCGGCGCGGAGGACGTGCCGAAGCTGCTCGACGAGATGCTGCGCAGCGCGCACGTCTCGGAGGTCGTGCTGCTCTCGACGTGCAACCGCATCGAGACCTACGCCGTCGTCGACGCGTTCCACGGCGGGCTCGCCGACGTGAGCGAGGTGCTGGCCCGGCACGCCGGCGTGCCGGTGACCGAGCTGACCAAGCACCTCTACGTGCACTACGCGGGCTCGGCCGTGCAGCACCTGTTCGCCGTCGCCGCCGGGCTCGACTCGATGGTGGTCGGCGAGGCGCAGATCCTCGGCCAGCTGCGCGCGGCGTACGCCACCGCGAAGGAGCTGGGCACCGCGGGCCGGGTGCTGCACGAGCTGTCCCAGCACGCGCTGCACGTCGGCAAGCTCGTGCACTCGCGCACCGGCATCGACGCCGCGGGCGCCTCGGTGGTGTCCGAGGCGCTGGCCGACGCCGCGACCGCGCTCGGCGGGTCGCTCGCCGGCGTCCGCGCGGTGCTGGTCGGCGCGGGCGCGATGGGCTCGCTCGCCGCGGCCCACCTGCGGCGGGCGGGCGCGAGCGAGATCGTCGTGCTCAACCGCAGCACCGACCGCGCGGACCGGCTCGCCGAGATCACCCGCGAGAACGGCACCCCGGCGCGCTCCGGCGGGCTCGACGAGCTCACCGCGGAGCTGGCCGGCGCCGACCTGCTCGTCGCGTGCACCGGCGCCGTGGGCAGCGTGGTGGGGCCCGCCGAGGTCGGCGACCGTTCCGGCCGTCCGCTGGTCGTGTGCGACCTCGGCCTGCCCCGCGACGTCGAGCACGCCGTGGGGGAGCTCCCCGGGGTGACCGTCGTCGACCTCGCGACGCTGCAGCAGCGGCTGTCCGCGGGCGGCCGCGGTGCGTCCGTCGCCATGGCGCAGGAGATCGTCGCCGAGGAGGCGCAGGCGTTCCTCGCGGCCCAGCGCTCCGCCGAGGTCACCCCCACGGTGACCGCGCTGCGCAAGCGGGCCGCCGAGGTGATCGACAGCGAGCTGCTGCGGCTGAACTCGCGGCTGCCCGACCTCGACGAGAAGGTGCGCGCCGAGTTCGCCAAGAGCGTGCACCGCGTCGTCGACAAGCTGCTGCACACCCCCACAGTCCAGGTCAAACGGCTCGCCGAGGGCCCGGACGGCGACACCTACGCGCAGGCGCTGCGCATCCTGTTCGAGCTCGACCCGCAGGTGCCCGCCGCCGTCGCCGCGCAGCGCAGCGGCGACGTGCTGGCCGCGCTGGAGAACCGGCCCGATCGCGAGGATCGCCGATGAACCACGAGAAGCTGCGCATCGGCACCCGGGCCAGCCGACTCGCCGTCGCCCAGACCGGGCTCGTGGCCGAGCGGCTGCGGGCCGCGGGCATCGAGACCGAGCTGGTCGAGATCACCACCCCGGGCGACCGCTCGTCGGCGCCGATCCCCGAGGTCGGCGTCGGGGTGTTCGTCTCCACGCTGCGCGACGCCCTCGCCGCGGGCGAGGTGGACGTCGCCGTGCACTCGTACAAGGACCTCCCCAGCGCCCCGGACCCCCGGCTGGTGCTGGCCGCGGTGCCTCCCCGGGAGGACCCGCGCGACGCGCTCGTGGCCCGCGACCGGCTCGTGCTCGGCGAGCTGCCGCAGGGCGCCCGCGTCGGCACCGGGTCGCCCCGGCGCACCGCGCAGCTGCAGGCACTCGGCCTGGGCATCGAGGTGGTCCCGATCCGCGGCAACGTCGACACGCGGATCGGGAAGGTCACCTCGGGGGAGTTGGACGCCGTCGTCGTCGCGGCCGCCGGCCTGCGCAGGCTGGGCCGGATCGACGAGGCCAGCGAGCTGATCGACCCGCTGCAGGTGCTGCCCGCACCGGCGCAGGGTGCGCTGGCCGTGGAGTGCCGCGTCACCGACGTCGAGCTGGTCGGCCGGCTCGCCGCGGCACTGGAGGATCCCTACACCCGGGCGGCCGTCGCCGCCGAGCGAGCCCTGCTGGCGGGGCTCGAGGCCGACTGCAGCGCGCCGATCGGCGCACTCGCCGACGTCGTGTCCGATCTGGACGACGACGGCCGGCCGGTCGACCGCCTCTCGCTGCGGGGCGTGGTCGGCACCGTCGACGGGGCGCTGCTGCGCGCCTCCGTCACCGGAGAGATGGACGACGCCGAGAAGCTCGGCGCGGCACTGGCCGCCGAGCTGCTCGACCTGGGCGGCGACGCGTTGCCGTCGGGACCGCCAACGAGGACCTCTGGATCGGGAGCTCCCTAGAAGATGACTGCACCAACCGCACCCCCGGGACGGGTGGCCTTCGTCGGCACCGGCCCCGGCGACCCCGGCCTGCTGACCGTCCGTGCCCGGACGGCGCTGACCACCGCGCCCGTCGTCGTCCACGACGTCGACGTGCCGTCGCCGGTGCTCGCGCTCGCCGCCGAGGGCGCCGACGTCCGGCCCGCCGTCGGTGAGCCCGAGGACGTCGCCCGCGACCTGGTCGCCGCCGCGGCCGACGGCCGCACCGTCGTCCGCTTGGTGACCGGCGACCCGATGTCCACCGACTCGGTCGTCGCCGAGGCCGCCGCCGTGTCGAAGTCCGGTGTCCCGTTCGACGTCGTGCCCGGCGTGCCCGCCGGCACGGCCGTGCCCGCTTACGCGGGTGTGCCCGTCGGCTCGGCGCACGTGGAGATCGACGTGCGCGCCGGCGTCGACTGGGCCGCGCTCGCCGCCGCGCCCGGCGTCCGGGTGCTGCACGCCACCGCAGCGCACCTGGCGGAGATCACCACCGGGCTGACCGAGAACGGCGTCGACGGGCAGACCCCCGCCGCGATCACCGTGAACGGCACGTTCACCACGCAGAAGACCGTCGAGACCACGGTCGCGCAGCTGGCGGCCGCCGGTGGCGAGCTCGAGGGCCAGCTGGTGGTCACCATCGGCGAGCCGGTCGCGCGGCGCGGCGAGCTGTCGTGGTGGGAGTCGCGCGCGCTGTACGGCTGGCGCGTGCTCGTGCCGCGCACCAAGGACCAGGCCGGGGTGATGACCGAGCGCCTGGCGATCCACGGCGCCACCGCCGAGGAGGTGCCCACGATCGCCGTCGAGCCGCCGCGCTCACCCGCGCAGATGGAGCGCGCGGTCAAGGGCCTCGTCGACGGCCGCTACCAGTGGGTGGTGTTCACCAGCACGAACGCCGTCCGCGCCGTGTGGGAGAAGTTCCGCGAGTTCGGCCTCGACGCCCGCGCGTTCTCCGGCGTCAAGATCGCCTGCGTGGGCTCGGCCACCGCCGACGCCGTGCGCGCGTTCGGCATCAACCCGGAGCTCGTGCCGAACGAGACGTCCCCGGCCGAGGCCTCGTCCGAGGGCCTGCTGCAGATCTTCCCGCCGTACGACGACGTGCTCGACCCGGTCGACCGGGTGCTGCTGCCGCGCGCGGACATCGCCACCGAGACGCTGTCCGCCGGTCTGCGCGAGCGCGGCTGGGAGATCGACGACGTCACCGCCTACCGCACGGTGCGCGCGGCCCCGCCGCCCGCCCCGATCCGCGAGGCGATCAAGACCGGTGGCTTCGACGCGGTGTGCTTCACCAGCTCGTCGACCGTGCGCAACCTCGTCGGCATCGCGGGCAAACCGCACGCGCGCACCATCGTGGCGTGCATCGGCCCGGCGACCGCCGAGACCGCCCGCGAGTTCGGCCTGCGCGTCGACGTGCAGCCGGAGCAGCCGCGTGTGCCCCTGCTCGTCGACGCCCTCGCGGCGCACGCGGCGAAGCTGCGGGCCGAGGGTGCCCTGCCTCCGCCGCGGAAGGTGAAGGCGCGGCGGCGCTGAGGTGACAGGTCCCGCCCGCCCGGTGCCCGGAGGCGGGATCCCACAGCCCCGACGCAACGAACGGCACTTTCGTCTACTCAGAGTGGACCAAAGTGCCGTTCGTTGCATTCGGGGCGGCGAAGCAACCGCCAGTTGTCCACATCGGCCCTCGGCCATCCACAGATCTCAAGATCATCGGGGGCGGCGCTCCGTACGCCGCACCATCGAGCACGTGCCTCGGAACGAGATCCCCGCGGAGGAATGCGCGGCCCTGTGCGGTGCCCTCATCGTGCACGTTTCCCGGTTGGAGCGGCTCGGGTTGCCGCGCAGCACGATCGCGAAGCGCTGCCGGCCCGGTGGCCCGTGGCGTCGGCTCCTGCCCGGCGTGGTCAAGCTGACCAACGGCCCGCCGACTCGCGATGACCGGCGCAGGGCTGCGCTGATCTACTGCGGGGCCGGGGCGCTGCTCACCGGGGCCGATGCACTGGAGCTGCACGGGATGCAACGGATGCCGAGCCCGTGGGGTCCGGTGCACGTCTTGGTCGACGAGGACTGTCGGCGCTCCGGATCCGGACGCGTGCTGGCCGAGCGAACGTCGCGACTGCCGGTTCCGGCACCGGGCCGGTGGCCACTGGCCCCGATCGGGCGCGCGGCGCTCGACCTCAGCCGTCGGCTGACCGATCGGGACCAGGTGCGGGCCACGCTGGCGGAGGTGGTGCAGCGCGGCAGGTGCACGGCGATGGAGCTGTCCGCCGAGCTGGAAGCGGGCAGCGGCCGCGGTAGTGCGTTGCCGCGCAGCGTGCTGCGGGAGATCGGAGTCGGAGTGCGCTCCGTCGCCGAGGCGCAGGCGCGCGAGCTGGTCCGCCGTTCCGGGCTTCCGCTGCCGGTGTGGAACCCGCAGGTCTACGACGGAACAGGGCGGTTCCTCGCCATGCCCGATGCGTGGTTCGACGATGTGGCGCTGGCCTGGCAGATCGACTCCGTCGAGTGGCACGCGGATCCCGTCGGCTACCGGACGACGCTGGAACGGCGTTCCGCGCTCGCCGCGGCCGGCATCGTCGTGATGCACACCCTGCCGAGCAAGCTCGCGGTGAACCGCGACGAGGTGCTCGCGGAACTCCGCGCGATGTACCGACACGCCTNGTCGAGGCCGCGACCGAACGTGATCGCTGTGCCTGCTTGAGCTGAGCCCCGGCGTGGTGCCGCCCGAAGGCNACGAACGGCACTCTCGTCCACACCGAGTGGACGAGAGTGCCGTTCGTCGCGTCAGGCGTAGGGTCACAGCATGGGATTCCCCCTGCACCGCCCCCGGCGCCTGCGCTCCACCCCCGCGCTGCGCCGCCTCGTCACGGAGACCGATCTCGCGCCCCGGCACCTGGTCCTGCCGCTGTTCGTCAAGGAGGGCGCGACCGAGCCGGTGCCGATCGCGTCGATGCCCGGCGTCGTGCAGCACACCCGTGACTCGCTGCGGAAGGCCGCTGCAGAAGCGGTCGCTGCTGGCGTGGGCGGGATCATGCTGTTCGGCGTGCCCGCCGAGCGGGACGCGACGGGATCGGCCGGCGTCGACCCGGACGGCGTGCTCAACGTGGCCCTGCGCGACGTGCGGGCGGAGGTCGGCGACGACACGGTCGTGATGGCCGACACCTGCCTGGACGAGTTCACCGATCACGGGCACTGCGGTGTGCTGGACGAGCACGGCCGGGTCGACAACGACGCCACGCTCGACGTCTACGCGCGGATGGCGGTCGCGCAGGCGGAGGCGGGCGCCCACCTGCTCGGCCCGAGCGGCATGATGGACGGCCAGGTCGGGGTGATCCGGCAGGCGCTGGACGAGGCCGGGTTCCACGACACCGGCATCCTCGCCTACACCGCGAAGTACGCTTCGGCGTTCTACGGCCCGTTCCGCGAGGCCGTCGACTCCCAGCTCAAGGGTGACCGCAAGACCTACCAGCAGGACCCGGGCAACCTGCGGGAGGCGCTGCGCGAGCTGGCCCTCGACCTCGAGGAGGGCGCAGACATCGTCATGGTCAAGCCGGCGATGTCCTACCTGGACGTGCTGCGCGCGGTCGCCGAGACCGCCGACGTGCCGGTGGCCGCCTACCAGGTGTCGGGCGAGTACGCGATGGTCGAGGCCGCGGCGGCGAACGGGTGGCTCGACCGGGACCGCGCGATCCTGGAGACGGTCACCGCGATCCGTCGGGCCGGCGCCGCCATCGTGCTCACCTACTGGGCCACGGAGCTGGCGACCCGCCTCCTCCGCTGAGCGTGGCCAGGGGGTGTGTACAGCGTCGAGACCACTGCGCTGCCCGACACGCCGCTCGGTACGCCACCACCTGGTGCGGCACGGCCTCGCCGAGCTGGACACCGACCACAGGGGCAGGCTCGGGCGGTGTCTTCCCGAGCGTCGTCCTGAGCGAGCCAGGATGTCAGGCCGGTCGAGGCGACCGGGCTGAGCCGCCGCACGATCGTGTTCAGGTTCGCCTCCAGGTGCGCGCGCAGCTCGGCCTCGACCTCCGTGGGGTCGTCGCTGCGGCAGGCGGCGATCAACCCCAGGTTGGCTCGATGGCGTTCGGCGCTCATGTCGTCGCTCCAGTCGACGGGGTCGAACACCAGCCGGGTGCACCGCTCGGCAGCGTCCCAGAGCGGGCTGAGCAAGCGCAGGTCCCACTTGCTCGCCGCGGGGCGGATGAGTGCGGCGTGGAACTCGCGGTGGATGTCCAGGCGCTCCTCGCCCGGCGGCGCGGCGACCACGCAGCCACGGACCTCGCCGCGCGCATCGGCGCCCCGCGGATCACGCAGCGGCTGCGCGCTCGGAGCACGCTCACCGAAGCCCGGAGTGCGCCTGAGCCGGGCACCACCGCACCCTGACCACAGCGCGCA
>Ga0065720_1020537_pt1 | contig 13963 bp, 11 predicted proteins | sample Thericmetagenome_FD_59107 | JGI IMG/M metagenome (GOLD analysis project Ga0065720, IMG submission 59107) | Thermophilic microbial communities from the Joint Bioenergy Institute, California, USA of rice/straw/compost enrichment - eDNA_2 v2... | ecosystem: Engineered > Solid waste > Grass >... | reverse complement strand
TTCTTATATCTTTTTCCTTCTCTTTTGCTTCCCTTTCCTTGGCTCCAACGGATCTCATAGGTGTGTTGAACATATTTGCAACTTCAGCAATACGCTGGGAATTAGCGAAGTCACAGTACTCCCACAGGGGAATATCCAAATAGAGCTTTGAGCCAAGGAACTTTTGGTCTTCTAGGCAAAATTGCATGGTAGGTAGATAAAGAGGGTCATCGTGAAGTTTTACATCTGTGAAGACAACCTTGGTCAAGAAGTTCATGTTCTTGTATTCTTCTTGGCCGGGATATGCAATGGGCTTAACTGTTTGTTCTTCGGGATGGTTAGCGATATTGAGTCTTAATACAGGTTTTGACATAGGAGGATTCACATTTCTGACTCCCATAAGTGCGACTTCGACACTGTATGACTTTGAGGAAACAGAAAATACTCTGGTTCTTTCTAGTTTCTTTATTCCCTTTATCAAGGTGAATGAAGCCAAAAGTCTTCCTTGGGGTTCGCCATCCTTGTAGAGGACATAGAGCTTGGGCTCTCTCTTGTAGTCTTCAATTCTCTTTAGTTGCTGACATTCCATCGCTGGAATGGAGAACTCTCCAATAAGGTTATTGAAGGTGAGGAGCTTCTTATGGCTATTGGTGACGGTGACCACAATATTAGATGCGAATTCAATATTCTCACAAAGTTCGACTTCTCCGGTTAGATCCTCTGCCCAGATTGGGTTCTTTCCTCTTTTAACATTTTTTTCAGGCTTGAATGAGTATCCAGGAGCGATCTTAACTTCAATTTCCGGCATGATGTCTTCAGGAGCCATAGAGGGAGCAAGATCGTAGGCTCCATAGAGAAAAGCGATGAATTGGAATTTGGCATTGATATTTCTTCTCTTAGGAATACGGGAGGCTCCCTTCTTTTGTGTGAAGTAGGCGTTGACAAGAAGGAATCCTGCCTTAGTCTCGTCGATATTGTTTTCGGCTGATCTAAGAGGGTACCATTTAGGGTTATTGTCACTCAGGCTTGGGTCAGTGATAGGGAGTCTGATGTAGCCAATTCTTCGGGAGCCGAGGATTCCATCAGTGTAGACACTGATGAAGACGTCAGGGATTTGGGTCTGATCCACAGGGAATTGTCCTGTAATGTCCTTTATACTAATTTTGTCGTTTTTCCATATGTAGGAACCCTTGACTGGGATTCTGTCCTCTCCTTCCTTTTTGTAGAATTGAGTAGCTCTGGCGGATTCTTGATATAGAGGACCAATTGAAACCTTGACCCAGACAGTATCTCCACAATTGACTCCTTCTTGGAGCTCATATACATCTACTAGAAGGGAATATTCAGTCGTGGGGGGCTCTCTATAGGAGTTAAGAGGGAATCTTCCCTTGATTGGCTTCTCATTATGGCTCATCGTTATAGACATAAGGACTCTTCCAAGATATCCTGTGCCCTCAAAGACCTTTTGCTTCCCAGCAAAGAATTTGTAGAGATCTGAGGAACGTTCTTCAGCAGGAATACCATAGAGATTGATCCATCTGTAGGCCATGACTCCTCCTTTGGCTTGGAGGGTATTGATGTTGAAATAATCGCTTTCAGAAGGGATTTCTGGAATGCTAGCAATTAAAGTGTCGGGAAGACCTTTTCTTCTGTCCCAAACTCTTATGACTATTTTATCGTTTAAGACGGGGATGAAGACAGGGAATTGAAGCTTGGAGTTGTAATTGGGTTTCTTGGAATTTTCTATTATTGGAGTTGTCAAGGTTATACCCTCACATCTAACTGAAATAAAGGAGTCAACTGTTCCAAAGCTGAGCTGAGGAAGGTCTTCGGCCTTGGCAATCTTGACGCTGAGTTGATATCCTCTATTCATGATGAGAGGTTTAGATATAACGGCAACATTTCCTAACATCTCTTTTCTTTTCCTGTAATCTTCTACAGTCATTTCTTCCTCGTTAAGATTCAAATTATTTCCATCGTCCACCTTTTGCATATAATCATTTATGCCATGAACGGGTGGTTGGTCGTTTTTACCAATAATGTAGCATGATATTAGCAAATAGCCCTGGGGTTCGGATCCCTTATCAGGGTGTAGCAAGACAATCCACTCGTTGAAAAACTCATGATTCATGTTGCGGTACAGGGTCGCTAATCCTATTGAGCGACTTCCAATCAATTCATTTACAGCAAATTCATTATGATCAAAGACCTCAATTTGGATTTCCATGTTTTCCAACTCGATATCAGTGAGTTCTAAACCTGTGAAGGTAAAACTTTGGTCCCAGGTGACTGTGGAAGTTGTTTTATATGTTTTAGTTGACTGGGGAGGCAAATTACCAACAGTAATTTTAACAAATGGGTCAGAGGTACCTGACTCATCACGTCCCACAAGTTGACGAGCTTCGACTATTGTTACTTGGACAAGATACTCCTTCTTATAGAAATAGGACTTCATGTCAATTTAATTTATTTTTGAATTATCTCATACAATGTTGTAATAGTCGTTTCTTTCACTAGGTAACCGCAACTCTTTCCTTATAATACACTCTCGGACTCTCCCAACACATATTTAGCCTAACTTAGCTATAATTAGAGTATCTAGATTGTGACCATCCCTCAATAATGAAATCCTAATTAAATAAAGTAGTCTCAAATCTTTCTATGAAATTTCTTCCAAATCATTTCAAATGCAAATATGCTATAAGACAGATTTTATGTGTCATTGTCTCTACTTGACCAGCAAAAGCATCCGTTTTACTTGGTATTTCTAGTTCTTTCTAAAAGAACAGGTTGAAATCACATTTTACATGCTATCTCTATAATTTCTAACTCTATAAAAAGTAAGCTAGAAATCGAAGTGAATGTCTTTTAGGTCGGTTTAGAAACTGATTAAGAAACGATATTACAGTTTCATGAAAAGCTAAGGTCACTGTCCATAGGTATTTTTTACGAAGCAAATCTATTAAACTTAGAAAAGCCTACATAGGAAGGCTCAATAGTACCTCAGGTGGGCATGATAAATTATTATATAAAGATCTTATCTGGTCAGAAGATAGAAATATGAGATAATAAATGCTTTTTTACAATGTTTTTAACAATCTGTATAAGAAGAGAATTCTCGTATCTGGCACATCCTAATCTAATTAAGTATGGGAATAGAAGCTTGAAGCATTTCTATCAAAAAGATGCCTTGGGTTCGGGTAAAATAACCTGAATTTCTTATCATGAAGTCATTGTAACCTTCAATAATAGCTATAATGATAATCAGATTATCATAATTCTAATTTCGGTGAACAGAAAAATTTTCTAGCATTGTTATGAAACATATTTTTTCGAGATTTTTGATTACCCCAGGAGGGCACACTTTTTAAGTTCACCAATAGATATCGGGTTTCATAAATTCTGGGATCAGTTTGGCACCAAATTTTGAAATTTTATTTGATTTTTGGACCCAATTCCTAATTTAAAGAAACAATTCTTTAAAGTTAGCAGACACACAATCTTCAATGGACAAGTCAGACAGTACACAAAACAATGGTCTTGTTTGATAATGCATTAGCTACTCCACAAGGAACCGAAGGAAATAGCCAAAAAAAGAGAAGAGTAAGAGGAGATCAAGCTGAAAGAAACTACACATGCGGATGCGGCAAATCATATTTGAGTTATCCAGCCCTTTACACCCATATCAAGACCAAGCACGACGGAATAACTCCTGCAGGCACATCTCAACCACAAACCAATGGAAAGAGTGGAAGAGGACGCCCAAAGGTAAATTTTATTCCTATTACATGATTTTTCCTTTTTGGAACATCTCTGACTCTATTAGAAAGAAGAATCTGCCAACAAACTCAAAGAAGAAGATAGAACTGACCAGCAGGATAGCCACGATGCCCAGGCCGCAAATGATCTAGTCCTTAATTTCCTCAGAGTGCTAGGCAGCCAGATTAAGTATGATGACCAAGTAATATTCGATATTGTGGGTCTAATTATTTCAGGAAATGGTCAAGGAACCCAACGCTATTGTTTGTTCAACCCTTGATACTTATGACATGCTTGCTGCATTCCCAACAAATATTCTCCATCCAGGAGATTATGAGCCTGTGCTCTCAGAATTGGAGGCCTTTGTGAAAACAAAGAATATTAATCCAGAAGAACTGGATAAGGACAGTGATTTGAAAATTACAAGCATGAATAAGATTTTTGCCTTTTTCGCATACATTATTGGAAGGCATATCAGAGAACCTTTCTTCAAAGAGCTCGTCTTCTTCTTGATGATGTATAGAAAATGCATGAACGAACTTGGCTGGAGAAAGAAATGCGAAATTGAAGATGTCCCATATGATGAAGCTCTTGAAAAGAACGAATTTTGTGCTTTAAACAATGGAGAATATGCTCCTGAGTTCTCTAATGATTTTATCATAGACAAGTGGCCCGAATATGTGTCTCAGTATAATTTGGAGGGTTTCAAAGTGCTTGGAACAGATATAGAATGCACAAAAAATGCAGTTTTTCTGGTCCAACATTTCTGCAATTGGATGAACACCTTAAGATATACAAACTCAAGACTGGCCATAAATGAGGATAATAATTGAGTGAAGAGCTATTTTATTCAGGGTTAGAATTTATGTCAGTTATTGTAGGAGTATAAATTTTCTATGTTTTGTAGCTAAACAGCCTTCCTGTATTTCGTCATTCTCGATATAAGTCCCAGGAGCGTCTCAACAAATTTCTCTCAAATAATAATAAACAAAAAAATTCATTCTAAATTTTTCTAATTCAAAATGATCCGATCACATTTTACCTTATAACCTTTCTTTACAACAAAATATGAGTATCTATGGCTTAGCGTATTTAGATCTTATCTTTGAAGATTTAGAGGAAAGGTACTTTGGAGATAAAAGTATTATTACACTTTTGTAACTCTCATCGGGCAATTATTAACTTTATTTACTTGCCAAGATTCAATGCAAACTCAAAACAGACAAACAGACGACGAAATACTCGGTAGTGACCATAACATTCAAGGGCAAATTGACGATGCTGTTCAGGAGGCCAACAGAGAAACCACAGGAAAAACAGATGAGTAAAACCGCCTATTTTGGCAATTTCATCTAATAGAGAGATGATCAAGCACCTAAGAGCCCAAAATACAAAATTGAGAAATATGCTAAAAGACTTAAGTGATAAGCTTACCTATTTCCTCGAGAAGCAGAAGACAAAGAGAACTTTGCACGCTTCTATCACTCATACCAAGCCAACGATCCAACCAGGTATTAAATTGGTGAAAGTTTTCTAATATTGAAGACGAAGAAAAGCTCAGAGAACTTCATCATACCTATAAACAAATAGAGCAATATAAAAGGGAGCTAAAAAACCTCCAACAAAAATATGATAAAAACGTTAACCTTGACAAGTAGCACAAAAAAATCCAGTCCTCTAAGTGTATAGGCTGAACTCTGTTAACGACAAGATCATCGAAAAGGATAAAGAATTAGCCAAGGTCTTAAATAACAAAAAGATCTTAGAAAGACTCTACAAGGAAAAGGAAATGGAACACGAGACTCTAAAGTCCGAGATCAATTTAGACTCCAAAATAGCAAATCTCAACGAGCAGGTCAAGCAACTCAAAGAACAACTAAGAGAATTAACGAAGCAAGAAAAGCGCATGGAGCAATATGCCAAGACCAGGAACGATTATCTTGTCAGTCTTGAAGAGAAGTATAGAATTGTTCTTGAGAAGACAGGCTACATACCTGAAGAAGACAGATTCGTGCAGAAAACAAAATGGGACCCTAAGAAGCTAGATGCTTTGAAGAGAAAGAAGGCTGTCATGGATATGAACTGGAAGCCCAATCCTAGCGAGAAAGAAGAAGAGGACGAAGATCTAGGTCCACTCACTGAACAAAAGATGATTGAACTTAGAGAAAAGATCAAGAAGATCAAAAAGGAAGAAAAAACTAACGAAGCATATTACAAGAAGGATCTTGCTGACTTGAGAGAGCAGCTCAAACAAGCTCTTGAGAAAAGAAAGGAGGCTGAGAAGAGACTCAGTGACCGTGAAAAGGTATATTTTCAGAAAAAATTATCTGAAATTATAGCAATCAAATATCCTTGCTTCAAAGGTCAGGGAAGCTAACAAGCTTGCCCGTAACAATGCAGTCATTCCTTCCATTCACGAGGATGATTTGAAGGTCAAGAATGCTCCCTACAAGGGATATAGAAGAGGAGATTCCTTCCTGAAGAGCACCTTGCTCTACAAAGGATTCAGAAAGGATGAGAGAGGAAGCTCCAAGTACGGAGTTGACTTCGATGACAGAGAATATTTGCAAGACAAAAAGGTCAGAATTGCTAGTATTAAGGTCTGGCATGATGGTAGCAAGGTCGTTGGAATTCAGGCTGAGTATAGAAGCGTTGATGGGTCTATAGTAAAGGGAGGGCAGCACCTTTCGAAGAACATAGAGAGCCAAAATCCAGCTGAATTCAACCTTGAAAAGGATGACTATGTTAAGGAGATTAGTGGGTTCCTTGATAAGAAAGAAGAGACTATTGAATGTTTGATCTTGAGATCCTTCACTGGAATGAGCCTGAGAATTGGACAACCTAAGAATAATAGCAAGCTTTTCAAGCTTGATATAAATGAGTTAGAGTATCCTTCGATTTTGTTTGGAACTATGAGAGGTAAGTGCTAGTTAAACTTGAATAATATATTAGATGAGTGGCTGTCAAGAATCGGAGTATTCATTGCTTCTGAAGAAATTGAGGAGAAGATTATCAGTTATAATAATGAGAAAGCCAAAGCCACAATTTAGGGTAAATGAGAACACCTTAATGATTAAAATTTGGTTTGGACTTAACTTCGTTTTGAATAAGTATATTGTGTATCATCTATAAGTGGCCCTATTACTTTTAATCTCAAAATTTTCATTCTTCAATCAACGAACCTGAGAATTTAGCTGTAAGCAAAGATATATAAGAGTAAAATTTCAAAGCAAGTTAGAGAAAGGCTGAAAATTGTGAAGAATTTGAATGTCAGTAGATATAAAGTCAAGGTTGGGAAAGGTAAACACTAAATAGAAAGTTGTATTTTTGAAGGTTCTAAAATATTCTTAATGAGCGTCTCAAGACCTATGAATCTAAAATACTGAGCTATTTGTAAAAATCTTTTTTTGTTAGTTTCTCATTAACCTTGCAGAAGCAGATTCACAAAGAAAAGGATAAGTTATAAACATGAATTACATGATTCAAATTAATATTCATCTTCATCAGGTTCGGCGAAGTCATTGGTCTTCCATCCTCCCTTCTTTCCATTCTTAGCTTCATCTTCAGCCTCTCTAAGAATAGCCAATTGTTCATGTCCCAAGGGCATGGTCTCATCGAGTCTGACTAATCCTTCCTTAAGTAGCTTATAGTTAATACTATCCTTAATATTAGAGCTCTGCTTCTCATAGATTAAGCAATATCTAGTAGTGCTATCCTCATAGCAGAATTGAGCAACAAGCTTCTTGTCGAACAACAAGTCTCTGACTCTATCACAAGAATCGTCATAAGCATTAGTATCCTTATTAGCAGCTGCAACATAAGCCAAAGCACACTTCTTAGCCTGGGGTTCAATAGCCAAGAGATTGCTTGGTAACTTTCTGATATCATCATAGCTAACATCTTCAACATTACCATAATCAGTGAAGATAACTCCAAACTTGTTGTTACTTCCAACCTTCTCAATCTTAGCTCTGTACCACTTGCCGTCAGAGAATCTGGCCACACAAGGAGTTCCCTTCTTAACAGGGGGCTCAAGCTTGCTGTCACTCTTGAAGTCAGCTAGACTCTTTGTAATGGAATCAAGAGTCTTTTGGTTCTCAGTGTATTGGAGATAGAATTCTTCAGGTTCGTAAGCTTCACTGCAGATCACAGTCTTGGTTTCGTTGACAGTCTTGAAAGCGCTGGATCTGCTGCTAGTTCCAACAGGAATACCGGCTCCCCAGATACCAGCCTTGTTATTTTGGGCAGTTTTTTCATATCCCTTGTATTCAGCAAGATATCTTTGTTCTCCTCTTCCAAAGCCTTCAACATAGGCAAGACCGCTTTCCAACAAGCCTTGGGCATAGTTCTTCTTATGGATGAAAAGAGCTCCCTGGAAGACTCCCTTAGGGCTGATGGATGAGAAGTCGAGGTCGACGTCTCTTTGGAAGGCATTTTCCTTGGAGTACTTGATGGCTTCCTTGGCAAAGTGTTCGTATTGAGGAATATTCTTGTCAGCGGAGAGGGTTCTGACACCGGCAAGTGAGAAGAGGATGAAGCAGTTTTGCTTGTCGAGTCTGATCTTGAAGAGGGATCCACTGAGGACGGCTTCAACAACACCAGCAACTCTGGACTCATCCTTGACGAATTCGAAGAATTGCTTTGCCTTGGCACCCATCTTGGGGGCAGAGTAGTCATTATACTTGTCGAATTTGATAGGGTTTTTGCTGGAATATTGGCCGACCTTCTTGGTCTTGGCGAGTTCTTCAGCATCCTTGAGGGTCTTCAAGTGTTGGGTGAATTCTTCGTCGGCTCTGGGGATGTTAACGACAGCAAGACCGTTTTCGAGGAGAAGTTGAGAAAGGTTCTTGTCATTTGGCAACCAGACGGTAGCGAAGACAAGGGTTCTGTTCTCTTCCTTTCCTTCGTCGTTTTGGATCTTGAAGCTTTTGCTGAATTCAACTTCAACTTTGACTCTTTTGCCTAGAGAATTAGAAAAATGGAAAAATTAAATACCCATAACTTGAGATCTGACGAATTCCTTGGCTTCGAAACCCCAAGGCTTGGGAAGTTCGTTTCTCTTTGGGTTTCCAACACCAGGAGCTCTAACATTAGATAAGTTGATTCTAAGAACTTCTCCCTTAGCCAAGTTTTCAACAGTAAGGGTGTCTCCTGAGTGGACTTCAAGGACTCTACCATAGAATTCCTTGTCTCCTGTGATGGCAGAAGTGGCGGATCCTTCCTTCTTGCCTTCGAAGTTGGACCACATTCTGAGTTTTTTGCTTTGGGCTTCATCTTGGGCAGCCTTAGCAGTCTTAAATTCAGCTGCGTCGAGCTCGACAACAGCGCTTTGGGTGAGTCTGGCATAACCGTTCTTGAGGAGTTCAACAATAGGATTGTATTTGGGGTTGTCATTAACAGTAATAGTTCCAAAGAAGTAGTTGTATTTGTCATCGTAGTTAGTGATGTTGATATTCACATCTCTATGAAGATATGTGGCTTCCAAGAACATTCTGACATCTTGAGAGGCCTTGAAGTTACCGACCTGAATGAAAATTCCAGGGAAAGTAATTCTGATGATGCTTTGGAGCTCAGGGACATAGACATGGAACAAACCATTTCTAAACTCCTCAACAACACCAGCAAGCTTGGTTCCCTTATACTTGTCGAGAACTTTCTTGGGGTTTTCGATAGGGGCAAGAGTTCTTACACTCTTTTGGGCATTTGCAGACCAAACTCCTTTGGACTTCTTCTGAGCACTGTCTTGAGCCTCTCTATACTTGTCATAGTTGTAGGGCTTATTCTTCATATCTTCAAGAAGCTTGGCAAGACCTTCTTGGAGAAGAAGGGCACCAACATCTTCATCGTCAACAATAACACGGCCGTATTCTCTGTCGTTGAACTTGTTTTCGATGTAGAAGAAGACCTCTCTACCGATGAGTCTTTGTCTAAGGAATTCACGGGCTTCGTAGGCAAGAGGTTCGTCTTGTTTTTCATTATCTCCGAGACGAGGAGCGTTAATTCCGTTTAAACGAAGAGTCTTTTCTAAGGGAATGCCGTCTTTGCCTGGTGGGCCTTGGAAAACAACGGTGTCACCAGAAGGAACTCCTTTGATGGTACCTTTTTTCTTTTGAGTAGGGTCGATATTAGGATTCATTTCAGTTTTGTAAAAAGATTTTTTTATTTTAGATACACGTCGGATTAAATCTTTGAGTTTTCAAATTAAAAGGCAAGATTAATTAGTTTAGTATATATACGTTATGTATCATCACGGGCTGAACTCCAAGTCCAGACCCAAACTATCATCTATCTACATTCAACAGTGTTACATATTATAAAAAAACAATGATCTTCTCAAACTCCCACCTTCTCTGCCTTCACTTTCCCTTGTTCTCATTCGCTTCTTTAATTATTCTGGTCAGACTGTGTGTGGGTCACAGAAGAATGTCTAGCATATTGAGTTGGTCTGTACCCACTTTGTAATGACAAATTCAGGTTATTTTTCGCATGGCTGTCGGAGCAAGCCCCTGTTGAATACATAGGGTGATAAGGACTTTGAAAATCAAAGTTATCACAATAGTTCCCAACATCAGGGGATTCGAATATCCTTCTCTTTTGCTTGATGAAGTTCTGCAGATTAGCACAGTTGCTTCTATCTATTTCTCTAGTATAATCCGCAGGTTTCCTAAAAATTCTGCTCATATCAATGTGGCATGTCTGAGCTTGACCATTCTGGCCAGGTTTTGCTTGATTTGGCTTGGAATTTGCTGCATGAGCGGCCTGGGAGCGAGAACTAATTGGAGAAAGATCCTTACGCTCGAAGCTTGTAGGAGATGTGATTGCACTGAATTTCATTGGAGAGACCAAACTGAGGGGATCCAGGGCTTGTTTAGGTTTATTTCCGAAGGAACTGCTTTTTTCAAGAGAGCGGCTTTTTTCCTTAGCTTTAGCGGCCTTGTATTTCTGTATATTCTGAGCGACTTTTCTTAGGGTTTGAGTTGGATTTTTCGATGCCTTTTGCATTATTTGCTGGGCGATTGACTCCTGGAGGGCAGATACTGAGGGCTTATACATCATATCTTCATTTGGGGTTTGAGACCTGACAGTTCTTGTGCTGTTGAATTTTCCTGTGCCCTCAAAATAGTCTTCATTAGGCTTGACTTCAGGATTTTCTTGGGTGCCTAGAGTACCAATAAAGTCCTCTTGGGTATTTAGAGGCTTGGTTAAGTCGTCATCTGAGCCCTGAGTTCCAAATAGAATTTTCTGCAGGCTGCTAAGACTGTTAGATTTTGAATGTTCCTTCTTATTGAAACTAATTTGTTCAGTCAGGTTCTCAGTTTTTAGCCTGCTCATAGCTGACTCTTCAGGCTTGAAGGATTCAGTATGTAAGACTGTATAGTATTGGGACTCAGGGGGCTGAGCAGACTTTTCCTGGCTTGCATCCGCATTGCTCTTTATTAGTTGGTAGCTGTCCTTGGATACCCCAGCCTTTTTGCTTGTAACTTCCTTGATCTTCTCTAGAAGGTCTCTGCTGACCTTGGAATTAGGTTTCTTGTCATTATTCTTTGTGCTTTGGGTAGATTGGTTAGTCTTCGGATTTTTAGTGAAGGATGTTGATTTGTTAGGGTTAGATTTTTGAGAGACGTTGGTCTTGTTGCTAAGGTTGGAAACATTAAGAGTCTTAGATTGTTGTTCGATGTTGTGGTCGGTTTGGTTTTGAGGGAACTGGAACTTTAGTTCCTCGGGTTCTGTCATCTTGTTTTCATTTGCTATGGTCTGTTCTTCGACTATCTTGATATGGCTGTCGTTACTTTCAGTCTTCTGCACTTCTCCAATGGTAAATTCGGTCTTTTCTCCCTTGGAAGAATTAGCACTGAAGTACTTATTCATATCTTCGGCAGTATCATCTTTGGCGATTGAGCTCACTTCTTTGAGACTACTCATCTCCTTGACTGTGCTCATCTCTTGTCCTTCAGTCTTCAATGTAGGACATTCATTATTAGCTTCCTTTTGAATGAAGACTATTTCAGGGGAATCAATTCCAGGTCCTCTGAAGGTTGGAGATCCCTCATATTTCTCTGAGAGGAGCTTGTAGTCCAAGATGACCTTCTTGAGCCCTTCACTCAGTGCTGCGTTCTGCTTGACAACTTCTTCAAAAGAGGCGGCCTGGGCGTTGATGACCCACCTGATCTGGGTTGTGAAGTCTAGCTGATGTTTATCGATAACTGAGTGGATTTTGTTGTTGATCTCATTGAGCTTGACCGTATTGATGTCAACAAGGTCGGCCAGATCCTGTAAGGTTTTCTCATAGCAGCGTTTTTCTTCCAACATCAGCTTCTGAGTTGTGTCGAGGATACTCTTATAGGAGGAGATATCGCTTTCGTAGGATTTCTTCATTTCTTTCATTTGAATTTGGAGTTTTCTGATCTCGTCTGAATGGGCATTGTTCTTAGCCCTCTGGACTTCTTGGAGTTCTTCTTGTAAAGATTTTATAGTTGCATCTAATTAATAAGTTCAAAAAAAAAAGATTCTTTTACCTTTCTTTTTGCATTGTTCACAGACTTTTGGTTGAGCTTCCTTAGGAGTTTGTGCGTCCCAGGCTTGTAGGCAAAGTCCTGTAAAATCCATATTTTCTTTTTCTCCATTTCTATTAGTCGATAAATCTCTATGGATTGGGGTTAAGTTGAGCTCTCCTTTGAGTTCCTGATCAATGGATCCCTGGAATATGAAGCTCTCTTGACCAGAAGTATCTAGATTTCTAGCAGTTTGATTGCCATGAACATGACTATTGGAGTGGCTAACCCCTCCGAAGTAGAACGGCTGCTGGCTTTGGGTTGAAGGTCTGTGCTTGGCCTGCTTGGATTTATTCAAGGGATTATAGGATCTAGATGTGAGGGCGTGCTTTTGGGAATGAATAGAGGATTCACTGTCAGATGCTCTTCTAAGAGCGTTCTCTTTATTGTTTCTGGGCTCGCCGATAGGTGAGATTCCTCTTTTGGGTTGGGATCCTCGTCCAGATGCTTGGAAAGTCTGGAATTCTGCTAGATCTGCAGTTTTTGTTGAAATAAGAGCCTTGAATAACTTGAGAATGTTATGACTGTGGATCATAACGTTGTCAAAGAGATTGTCTTTGTGAGTGAGATCTACTTCAAATTCATGGAATTTGGTGCTCAGCTCCTTGAAACGGAGATTGATGGCCATGTCTTCAGGTTTGAATTCGTCATCGTGGTCAGGTATGGATGACAAGGATTTTATCTTAGATTTGATGCTGGCTTCAAGCTTGAGGATCTCCAGGCTTAGGTTCTCAAGTTCTTGGTGAGAGGATAAGATATTTCCCTGATATGATTCGACCTTTCTTTCAAGTTGTTGAAGAGTCTTTTGCAATTCATTTTGCTGAAGTCCTTGAAGAGAGTTAATTTTAGCCTGTATTTTAAGAAGATGTAAGCGAAATTTACCATGAGCTCATAATATTCATTCTGGAACTTAACCTCTTTCTCCTCAACGGAGAGAAATTCCTTGATCCTTTGAATGAGCATAGAACGACTTTTCCATTAAAAATTATCAAAAGATATATTACTTGACTAAAACATCCTTCTTTTCTGGGTTGAGATTATAATCCTCGTTGGCAGAGGTCATTATTTGGCAAACTTGACATAAGATATTTATGGCATGAACAATATGTTGTCTAGAAGTTCAAGAAAATTTTCTCAGTATTACTTCTTAGGTTTCATAGATTCTTGGAGTTGATTATAAGCTTGAAAAACTTGATCCATCTTGTCCTGCTCCTTATTCAAAGCTTGTGTTAATTCCTTAGCTTTAGACTGAGGATTTTCCTTCTATTAGGGTTATAAATCAATACCAATTTTACCTCTTTTGGGAAGATAAGGGAATTGTTCTCGTTTGCATCATGATAAATAGGGGTGACATTATCAATCGAGCTAATATTAAGCTGAGAGGCTCCCATGGGGTTGTTATTGGTTTCCATATTGGAATTAGTAAATTGAGTGAACTGAGTAAATAACATTTCTTGGGTGTCCTCTTTATCACTATATCTGTGATTTCTCCCTCTCTGAGCCATTAAGGGACTTGTCTTAGACTTTTGATCAAAGATAGTCTCTGAATAGTTGTAGAGGGTATTTTCGCTGATATCTTGTAGGGGTCTGCCTCTTTCTGTGATGCTCCCATCAATCAGATTCTTCATTTTCTGTTGGCCGAGACCTTTCTTGGGGATTTCTGAAATGACTCC
>Ga0065720_1020536_pt1 | contig 13964 bp, 7 predicted proteins | sample Thericmetagenome_FD_59107 | JGI IMG/M metagenome (GOLD analysis project Ga0065720, IMG submission 59107) | Thermophilic microbial communities from the Joint Bioenergy Institute, California, USA of rice/straw/compost enrichment - eDNA_2 v2... | ecosystem: Engineered > Solid waste > Grass >... | reverse complement strand
CCCCCCCTTTCCTCTCTCAAGTACTTACGACTTCGTCAGATGGTGACTCTTGGTCGTGGTCCGGAATTTCTTTTCTAGGATTCGACCCTTTCTCCGTTCGTCCGTCCGTCCGTCCGGTCGTCTCGCCCATCAATCGTTCTTCGGCCTCCTCTTCGACCCGTTCGCCAAGTCATTTTTTTTTGGGGGATGATCATCCTCTCCGCGCGTAAAGGTTCCAGATCTGAGTCAAACTCGTTTTAGGGTCTGTTTACATCTGCCGTCAATGAGCCGGTTTTTTGTCACCACCTACTCTCATCTTAATTGCCTCTCAGATCTGCCTCTGCTTCGTCGAGCAACTTAACTGGGTCACAGTTGCGCCTGTCTGCATTGGCTGCATCGGTTCAACCAAAGTTGTATTGGTCATTCTATAGCTCTCATCTGACGGCCACTGGAAAACAGATCACTTCTCGACCAGAAGGCCTGATTACTTCAAGTCAAGTCGGTTCAACCAGTCACCCACCCGGGGTTGGGCTTAGCGATCGATCAGGCCACTGAGACAGTCAAACCTCGAACTTCTCGGTCGTCTATGATCACCCGTTTGACGGCAGCGTTGCTGATGTGGTTGTAGTCTATTTTGCGTTTCTTTTCTAGGAAGATCATACCGCGACTGTCAGCACGTAGATAGCTACTATCAACAAGCGGACAAAAAAACTGTAGGGTAGAGAACGTAAGATGACAATATCACTCTAAGTACACACGTCTCGCTCGCTTTGTCATCGGTGCTATAACTGTATCGCTGTGTCCCTTACTTTTCCTAGTGCTCGTTGAGCAAGAGTGTTTTATGGTCTTGGAAGCGTACAGTCTGATTCGCCACCCAAGCTACATGAGCTGATAGGATTCTGTAGACGCTCTGTCATGCACCTTTTCATGATCACAAAACCCTTTGATATCAACCGCCACAATGCGAGGGCCATTGATCCCAATCCCCAAATCTTAGATGGAGATGACGTGTACCATGTCTTGAGATGCCTAGCTCGGATGTAAAGATTGACTTGTTTGACCCAGAGAAGCTCTTTCCTTTTCACTCCTGTAGGTGTCTGTAATTATCGTTCTTCTGTTGTTTTCACGGTTTGCCAAAGAGCAGGCTGGAGCTTCGTACCTGACTTGCTTAATCGTTCCCTCACGCACTAATAACAACACGACTCCCACATTTCTACAAGATACTTCACACAAAAACCAATTTTTTTTTCCCAAAGGGAAGTATAAGTTTCTAAATGAGGTGGCGAGGCGACGCGTTCCGGCTTGATATGCATTCATCCATAATTACGCTTGCCCAGCAGTTGTTATTTCCCAAGAGAATTATCCAACGTGCAAGAGAGCATAGATAGACTGGCTGACGCGGTGTGCGAGGAGAGGCAAGGCACATTTGCCTAGGGCACATTTGCAACATTTACTCATGTCCGTCTTTCTTCAGCCGCGCCAGAGCTTCATAAGACCAATCAATCAAATCATATAATAGGACTGTGATTTACTAATTGGTATGTCAGCACTCACTTCCCTCTACTAAAGATCTACTGACATGGTTGTCTGATCAGTTGACATCCTAAGTTTAGTTGTGACTTCAAACTTTCATATTGCTCTCCTTTGGCTTTTTTTTTTTTTCAAACGCTTATCGACATTCGCAAAAGATGCCGAATGCCGATGTCCAAGTGGGGATGACACATTCATAACACGAGCTACAAAAAGTCCAGTCTCAACAAGTAGTATCCTATCAGCAGTTCCATATTCCTTGCCCGTCATTTCACTGTTGAAGAAATGCAGATGAGAACAGCCGCTTGTGTGCAGTTACCATATCGCGGCATACTGCGGGTTAGCGCCTTAGAAATTAGGTATCCGTTTCCCCCTTGCTGGGGGTGCCCCAATTGCTTGGGGCTGCCACGGATTTTTAAAAAGATATATCCAACAAATTCTGTTCCTCGGCATCTTTTCTGTTCAGATGCATTCCTCACACCTCTGCTAGTTTGGCTGAATGTTTTCACATGGAGGATTTTGGACTCAGTACCAGGTTTTTGTTTTAAGTTTCCTCTTCTGGAAGTGTGTTTACCACCTCAAGTGTGGAGTTCGTGAGACTGAGGCTCAGATCCATGCACATGCTCACAATTCCATCATCGCAGATGCAAGTGTGGTTATGGTAGAGAAGTGCACCAACAGTTAAATGTGGTGGTTTTGTGAAACTCTCACAGTATCTAACATCTCTTTATCTGGCAGTTCCATTGTAAGATCACCAAGTGGTAACTCAAAGCAAATGCCTAGTAAAGCTTCCTTGTTTCATTGTTTGTTTCCATCAGACAAGCATCATCCACATATGAAGAAGAAATCATTTGAACGAAGGCAACAGGGGAGCCACATCGATTTCATCTTTCATGCTTTGTGACCAACAGTACAGACTTCCTAAAGCTCAAGTATTTCCTGAGCCGCTTGGGCTCTACAGGTCGCCAGTCGTGCCCTCGTCGTGTATTCTTGTTGCTCATCACTGAATTGATCCGAGTTGATAAGCATGTGAATGAGCTCAAAGGACACCATAGGTTTCGATCTAATCACCCCCGCTTTCCAATATTGATGCTAGCCAGTTGATGTGGGGAGCCTAGGTTCCCGAGCTTTTTCCACATAGCTACGTTCTCCCGAGTTGTTTTGTCTTCTTGAACCTCACATGAGATTCGGATCATGGCTTGATCTGATGTCAATCGCTTGAACAGGCTGATCAGTCCGATTAGGGTTTACAGACGTACTCTGGGAAAATACTCAAAGCTTTTGTATAGCCTCGTTCTCCCAAGTCGCTTTGTCTTCTCAAGTCTTCCATCATAACCGTATCCAATGTCCTCCTTTCATAAGGGTTGTTCATCCGATTCAGGGGCATCGAGACATGTTCGAGATACTCATAGGCTACCTTTGAACCTCTCTTGTGTACCCGCATCCCTCCGAGTTACTTTGTCTTCTGAAGTCTCACATTGTGAGCTCATCCAATTATCGCTCTTTCATACAGAAAGTTGGTCCGATTCAGGGGCACGCGGGCATGTTCCGGGAGAACACAGACCACATTGAGCTTCCTCGATATAAGTACCCTCACTCCTCCCCGAATTCCTTTTCCGCCTTACTCTTCCGCTTGTTTTGTTCCATGAATTCACCACTCATCGAGATCAGTCCTCTAGCTTGTGTTCTCAGCGAGTTTCCTCGCCATCCCTGGATCATCACGATCTCATTGACTGAGTTGCCCTCCCTGTGTACTTCCACGCTCAAGCTTTCTCGAAAAGAGCATTGAACTCAGGGGTAAGTCCCGATCTCAGTTCTTGATATTCTCACTCTCATTGTCCATTATCTCCCTTTGTGTATCGCCAACGCCTTGTACTTTGTTATTCATTTGAAGTTTTCGATCACATGGCTTGAGGTCGGCAAACTTCACTTAGTCGTCCATGGTGATCACTGTCAGCCCAGTCCGGTAATAGACTCAAGAGTAAACACGCGGGTTTCAGACATGAAATTGCGAGGGTGCACCTGTACCCGCGGTCCGGATTCGACTCCTGAATTGCATTTACCAAGTTCCACCATCATAGGGAGTTGTCTCTGGATCGTCAAAAATGGGTCTCAAGCTTTGCCGGCAGGTACAGGATCAATGTCATTTGCTCGATTTAACGTCATCTCTCAGCATGTCCGCGTTTGTCACGTGTTCGGAAAGAATTGCTGTCGCGTTCCTGTTGCTGGTTGCACCAAGATGTTAGCAATGTCTCTAGACGCATGACAAAGCAGATCCTCACCGGGCTTTTGCTAGAACTTGAAAGAACTTCCAACGGGAACTATGCCAGCAAACGACAGATACGAACTGGAAAGCCGATGTCTTCGTTTGTTCAGGATTCTGCACCCAGTGATCTACGTCAGATAGAACCTGCCATAAAGAGAGCACTGCGGCGTCATCAGCGAGTCTTATAGTTTCAGCCCTGGGTCGACCTGAAACATTTGACCTCCGGCAGCTGGTGGAAGTCAAGCTTATTCAATGGCATTCTCATCGTTATTAATGAAAAGCTCGGCCTTAGACCTCACGCTTGTCGGGAAAACGGTCGTTCATAGAGCACAGCTATTTGATCACAACCTCATCATCCAGTTGCTTGGACTCGACTAGGCCTTTCCCAAAGTTTGCTTTGACTTCTAGGTCCTATGAACCTATCTCACGGGAACTCTCTTGGGGAGCATTGTCAGGCTGGCAGCACGTCCAGAATCACCAAGTTCTCTTCTTGAACCGAACATCTATCAGCACTTCCTTTCAAGATCGTCTGGACATCTTCAGGGTGAGACTAGTTTAGTACTAAGATCAGTCAGCATAGGACATACGGACCGAGGGCGATAGCCGTGTTCGGACGACTTTCCTGAATAGTGCTGAAAGATCAGGCTGGTTGCGATCTACACAATATCAATGTTGTCTTGCGATGAAGTCGTTGTGAACTCGCTGCAAGCAAACGAAGAGTGCCTGCCGGACGAAACACAGCAAGACGAAAACGCGATTCTTTGACTCGTGAACTTTCCATCTCACCATCCTGGCATTAAGAGATCAGGGGCTGCGTTCAGCTTGAGAAGGAAGGCATGAGGGCACAATAGGAAAAACGAAGAAGCCAGAAGAATAGGATCGCGCTTAGAAGGGTACACGATTTGGACGTGTTGTGCCCAAGTGGTGTGCCTCGATAAGTGCACGCCCCCTCGCCCCCCTCCCCCAGACACACCTATAAATTTCCCCTCATCTTTTCCAACTTCCTCCCGAAAACTTCTTTCTTCCTACAACGCCAACACGACTAGTCTTCGCCAGCTCCCGCACCCTTCTCATTTCCCCTCTTGGCAGCCCCGGAGGATTCGTTTGGTGTTTTCTTTTTCTTTTCTTCGTTTTCGTTTCCGTTTCCTGGCCGTCGGCAACGACGGGCAGGATGGCTGGGCGACCAGCCAACACGGGGCGTTTTCACGCCCTGCTGTCGCGGGCTGCTTCTAGCAGCTCCGACAGCAGCTCCGAGGGAAGCTCATCCCTCGATTTGCCCACGTCTGCGGGCAAGCCGGCGTTTTCGGGCGCTGGCCCTTCCAAGGCCGCCGCGCCCTCGGCTCCCATGGGCGCTCCCGCGAGTGGGAACGGGCCCTCGCGGCAGGCTCAAGGTTTGCTCCCGGCGACTCCCATTGTGGGAAACGATCGTGGGGCCTCGATCCCGGCCTCTACTACGGAGGCCTTTATCGAGGCCATGCAGGCCTTGAGCCTGCGGCCGGATGAGAAGCTTCATCCGGCCCACCAGGTACGTGCTATCTTTCCCTCCCTCCCCCCATGCAATCTGCTTCTTAATCAACGACTCCCTTCCCCTTCCCCACTGCGATCTGCTTCAGCAACGACCTCGATGACGGCTTCGCCGACTGCTAGTGTCTGTTGTGGTCGCCCGCCGTGGCAGCGATGCCGGTTCGTCTATCTCGGTTTTTACCTCCCCTCCGTTTTTTTTTTTCGCCTATCCTTCCCCTGGTCATCGGCTTCGCCATGAGCTCTTACCTTCATGATCGTCTAGTCTCCTTTTTATTGTCTTTCTTTCACCTAAACTTCTGTCTTCTGGTCCGGTATTGGGCACTTGGGGAAGAAATGAGAGATACCAAGAAGCTTCACGGTCTACAACTGATTTTGCCCCAATCACTGTCACCTCTTCATCATTTCCCATCTATTCACACCAGAACTTTCTCTTTCCCGCTGTTCTCTCTAGCCTTCTTATTTTACTCTCCAATATTTCTTGAAGATCTGCTTATTTTGCCCCCTTTTCAACGTGTTCCTGATCGTTGCGCTACTGTCGTGAGGATCATCAACCATGAGCATGCTGACTGTTTTTTAAGGCACTCCGCGACCAGGCCTGCAAGCTCCAGTCGCGGATTTGGGGTCTGCGCCAGGGCATGCAAGCCCAGTCCTCGGTCGTTCCGGCGGACCTAATTGCGTCCTTCGAGTTCGACCTCAAGCTGTTGATTGGCACCACAGTCACAATCAACAAGCTCGGCGATGACCTGGCCACCGAGCTCAAGAAGGCGCAGGATGATGTCAAGCGCCTCACCGACCGTGTAAATGCCCTGGAGCGCGACGTTGAGAGTCGACAGCGTCGCGAGGAGAACCTGCAACGCCTCGTCTCCAAGGCCGAGGAGGACAAGAAGCTCATAGCTGTATGTCAAAACTGCTTAAAGTTGAATCACTGACGTGACCTGTCTAACTCCGATATCCAGGAGCTTCAAGAAAAGCTGCGTCAAAATGAAGTTACCCGAATGGCAAGTATTTTCTCTCATATGCTCTGCTGAGACACAACGGTCAAGTCTAACGTTGCACAGATGCTTCAAGACCAAGTGGACGGCAAGCGCAGTCTGTGGATGGACGTCCACCGCGACCCCCAGGAGCGTGCTGCCGCTCTCCAGAACCTCGCCCGGTCATCGGCGCTGATCAGCCCAACCTATCCCAATTTCCCTCGGCCAGCAGAGACTAAGCCCTACCAGCCCCGACAGGGAGGTCCTACCCTTATGGGCCCGCCGCGTCCGGTCAGCGCAATGGGCCACATCCCTCCCGCGATGCGTCAGGGCCCTCATCACCCGCCAACTCACTTATCGGGCGCCCAAACCATGCGCGCTCGCACCAACCTAATGGGTTTCGGTCACCCCCCTCACCACCGCCAGGCATCAATGGCGCTGACGCCAACTGGACCTTCACAACCTCCTCGCTTCGCGGGCACGTACCTCGGCAACATGCCGTCCAGCCAATATTCCGTGGCTCCGAAGGGTAGCTTCCAGAACTTCGACAGCCCCGAGTGTTCCAACCCTCCGGCTTTCCCTGCGGCCCCGGGCCCCACTCTTTCGCCGGTTCCGCCGCCGAATGCTCTCATCTCCGATAAGGATGTTCACATGTGGGCTGGTGAATTCCAGACCCTCTTTTCCCTCATTAACGGCTTCTGCAACACTTACTTCCGAGAACTGCCCTGCCTCAACGACGATCTAAGGAACCGCCTACAAAAGGAAGCCAAAGGCGCCCTCTGGGACTACGTTTGCAAGGTCTGTCATACTCTTCCTGGTTCGAGCCAGTCCAATGGCGAGCGAGCTCTTCGTCTTCTTCACGACAGGGTTGCCCGCCCTTATCTCATGGAGCGTCTTATCCTCCAACATATTGTCAACTCCATCTTCCACTATGAGGGTTGGAATGATTACTCCGATGACGTGGATGCCGAGATGGCGAGAATCCATCGGGATCTCAAGTTCATTGAGCGTAAGCGGTTTCTTTATTTTCTTCCTCTCCGGCTCTGACTAACGCTTCGCAGCCGCGCGTACATTTGAGCGCCAAATGTGCGTTGACCGCCGTGCCGAGCTGATCAAGAAGATGACAACCGGCCCCAACGCCCCGGCGTTCAAGAATCACAAGCTTAACCAACATCATCAACACCTCAAGACTATCGTCACGCCCCTACTTCCTTACGACCCTAACCGAAAGAAGTCCGACCTCACTAACGAGGCTCTCTACGACCTGTTTGCCGTCGTCAATGCCGCTTGGGAATTGTCTTCCAAGATGATGATGTCCCGGTTTACCTTCAGCTTTGACTGGGCCCAGGGTCACGATCGCTTCTCTGCCGAGACTCACGACGCAATTGCCTGCGACATCCACCCCACCATCCTCCAACGCGATCACTGGCTCGTCAAGCTCGGCGTGACACCCATCATCACGGCGAGAAGCGATGCAGGTTTGTCCATTGCCACCCGAACCATTCTTAAGTCCGGTGTCCTGGTCACCCGGATGTGATTACCGAGCAAGCGCTCATATTCGTCTCTTCCCACTCTGCTCTCTTCATATGCTTTGGGTTGCGTCCATGGCTTACGACTTTCTGGTCTCTTCCATTTTTCATATTCTCTTCTCTTCCGATGGTGATGACTTCGACGATTTTCGGCTCAGAAAGCTTGTGTCCTGGCCATGCCTAAAAATGCGCAAAAAAAAAAAAAAAAAACACTTGAAAAGCCAGAAAAATTGTTAAAGTATAAAAAAAAGACAAAAAGTGAAGAATGTGTTTGTGCTTAGTTAACTCTCGGCTCTTACATTTTCCGAGTTCACTGCACTTACCTCGGACGCAACCATCATCAGCGTGAAGAACGACAGAAGTCTGCGATCTTCACCAGTTAATGTCTTATTTCCACCTCTTTGCTGGCTTCAGAGTCCTGGACCAGTTACCCTTGGCTGGTAGAGTTTCCGACACGATACCGACAAGGCTTCGGCATCAGACTTCCAGAGCTCTCAACCAACTTCTCAAGGCCTCAGCTTCATGAGGGCATAAGATGTAGAGTCATCCGCTCTGGTTAACGACAATGGCTTTCTCGAGCGCAATATCGAGTGATCGACAGATTTTTACCCCAGTTTACGATGGTTAATGATTTTCATGAATTATGACGAGCAGGAAGGAATGACACTGGTTGATTGGCGGAGGTTTCAGCGGCCTGGGACTGGCGTTCGTGGTCTAGTGAGTTAGATAGATAGTTTGTGGAGTTTTTGGGATCGTTTGGGCACTGGTTCACGGGCGGAAGGAAGTTCGGAGTTTAGGAGACTTAGGACTGGCGTTCATGGATTGGTGCAGGGATCTGTGACATAGAACAGGATCAAGCAAGGCGTTGAGGATACAGATGGGCATATGATAGGAGCTGGTGAGAGGAATGAAGCTTGATCCTTAACTTTCGAGTGTCTGACCTGGTACTCATGACCGCAGTGGCCACGGTGCTCGACCATTTAAGAAAGCAGGACAGAGCCAGATTGCAGGATATTCGACTCGTAACCATGAAATGATGTGTTCGATGAACTACTAATATTACTTTATTTGCTAGGGCATGCATGCTCTCGTACGGTCCGGCACTAGACCATCCATCCCATTCTTCCTTCGACTATGTTTCCCATCCGTTGATGCTGAAACCCACCGTCCAAGCCACCCGCTCGAAATGCAGTACATAGGAAATAAGTCACTTGGGGGTATACGGACAAGAAGTAACACGCGCCTCATCAGAGGCAGGAATAGCAGCAAAGGACGAAGCACTCATCTAAACATATCACCACAGCCCCATTCATCCAACGGTTAGTTACTCAGTCCCAAACACCGGCGTCCATCATGTCATCAAACCCGAGCCCAAAGCCAGACCCCCGACCAGACCGTCTCCGAGAAGCCCCTGCAAACCCGCTCGCAAACTCTCCCGAGCCAAAAACAGCCGAGGAAGCAGGCACGTCCTGCTCTTCATCCCCAACACCCGAGTTGAACCCGAAATTCACACTCTCACGTTTAGCAGTATCGCTAATAGTGGAGATACTATCACCCATCTCCAACCCAAATCCAACTCTAGATTGTTGCTCTATCTGTCTCTGCTGCCTAGCCATACTCCTCAGCTCGGCGTCCAAATCCCAGCTCGTGCCGAGGAACTCATCTAGGTTTTGGAGCACGGCATTGACGTCGTCGAGTTGGGTGTCAAGTTCTTGGCTCAGTTGGTTGGGGTCGATGTTTTCTTCGTTTTCGGAGTCTATCTCGGAAGAGTGGTGGGAGGGGGATTGTGAAGATTCTTCGAGCTCGGTCGAGACTTCGAGGGGGTTAGGTTCATCGAGGGGTTCGGGGGTGATGTTTTCTTTGTTGGAGTCCTCGTCGTCGTCTTTATCTTCAGAGGGATCGGCTTCTTGAGGTAGGGCGTTTTCTTCGGGTTGGGGGGTGGATTGCTGAGAGGATGGGACTTGATCGGTAGAACCAACGCCACGTCTGCGCCTAGAAACGGCAGCAAAGTGCTTCCCAAATTTTTCACCCTCCCCAGGGAGCTTGGCACGAGAGAGGATACTCGGCGGAGGGGAGGATGCCCTCCTGGACAGTTTCTCCCTCGCGACACAAGACGCTGTCTCAGTCTCGGCCTGGCTGTCACCCCCCTCCTCTTGACAGAGATTCTGCCCCTCTAGATCCGCCCACGAGACTCTCTTCTTTCTCCGCCGCTTGATCCCCCTGTTTTCGCTCTTCGCTGTGCAAGGCATGCTTGATGAGGGACGCAAAGCAGATGAGGACTGCCACGGGTTCGTGGTCGCTGCGTCGACCAATGCTTGGGTGCTGGGGAGCAGCTCACTTGTGTCCTCATCACTCTTTCTATCCGTGTAATGAAGAGATGTCCGTCTGCGCTTCATAGCACGCTTAGGCCGCGGCGAGGGCGTCATGAACTCCTTGAAGGAGCGGACCGAGATGCTGAAATCAGGGGGGGTTGGCAAGCTCGAGGGCTTTGTCTCGGGTGTAGAAGGCTGTGGAGGGAGGCTGTCGGCTTCATCGCCCTGGGAGTCGGGCATGGTAGTATTTTGCACTCGAAGCTTGCATAGTGATTGCGGCTGTTGCTCGGGATTCTGCGAGAGGGAGTACTCGGCCTCGAGTTCGGTGTTTTCGGGAAGGATGCTGCTGTTGGCGGGGGAGGAGAGCGGGTTGACCATGCGGGCCACGAGGGACGGAATTTGGGAATCGCCACGGGCCCAGGGACTTTGTTGTGAGGCGGTGTTGACCAGACCCTGGTTGGCGATGAGGGAGAGACGGGGATTTTGAAGGGCACCGAGGGCTGAGAGGATGGAGTCGTCCTTCGTCCAGGGGCTCTGGACGGCTTGGGGAGTTCGGGAGACTCTGGGCTCTGCGGGTTCAGCTTCCTGAACAGTCTCGGGAGCAGGAGGGGGAGGAATGGCTTCTTCCTTAATCCACGGGCTCTGTGCCGCAGGCTCTGGAACAGAGGAAGGCCGTCTTGTCTCAGGCTCATCGTTTGCTTCCTCAGGCTGTGGGGGCTCCTCAGGATGAACGTTCTCTTCCTCAGCTTCGCTGGCAGTCTCGCTTCCCGAATATTGAGCTACGGTGGCCGTCGGCGTCACGTCATTGCCGTCTTCATTGGTCTCTGTTGGAGCATCCCTATCCGCGACCACGGGCTCGATGGCATCATTCTTATCCTGCACAACATGGTTTTCTTCTGGACCAGCCTGAACCGCCTGCGTCTGGTTCTTTGCCGGGATCGAAGCAAACCCAAACAGCGGCCCCGGACTATTGCTCGCCCTCTGAGACCTGGGCCAGAGCAGCCTTCTCGGCGAAGGCAGAACTTTCGAGGGCATATCCTGGGAGAAGCCCTCTTGCGAGAAGTAGGCGAAACTGCTGGGTTCGCTGGACGCGAATGAGTCTCCCGTGGCGATCAATGTAGGGCCATCAAGCTGGGAGACGGATGCCGCTGGAGTATACGTCTCGGCTTGTTGAGCCGGACAGGCCACAGGGCTGCTGCCGCTGGTCCTTTGTACGCTCCTCTGAGCGGAGTTGGGCCGAGGTGTAGCCTCAGATGGTGTCTGTTGTGTGACGTCGTTGGGACCGGCAATTGGCTCGTGGACAGCAGGGGGAGTGGATGTAGCATCGCCTTCCTTCTGCTCCGGCTCTGACTCGGGAGTTTGATCCCTGGGCTCAGAGCCTTGTAGGAGTGCTTCCGCTGCCGCGGGAGCTCCAACTTGCTGCTCGGGAGATGGAAAATTATCCTCCAGTGCATTTTCTGGGCCAATTTGCTCAGGCACCGTTCCGACAGTCTGAGGTTCCGTGTCAGGGATATGCTCACTCGACATAGAGACCTCTCTTGACTGATCCTCTGGTGGCTCTATCTTGACCTGAGACTCAGGCTCCGGTCTGGTACTTTCCTGTTCTAGCCGAGGATGATCATCACCTGGTGGTAAAGCCTGCTTGAGCACCTCCAGTTCTGGCCCAGCAACCTCAGGCTGTTCCTCAGACACTTGGTGTTGCTCCAATGTCGGACCACTCTCCCTCCTACTCGCCGGCCTCTGTTCCGAGCCCGGACTAGTCGGCCTGCTGTCATCCCCGCTTGGTGCAGACCTTTTCCTCCGGAAGCGAAAGCTCCCGTCAGTTTGGGTACTGTACTGTAGTTGATATCGGATTGCGGAGACGGGATGATCGGGCAGGACATCCGGTGTAGCATACGCCTGAGAGGCAACACCCTGGATATCTTCAAGACTCGGCTCCCTGGGCTCTTCCTTCACAGGTGTATCCTCTCCGGGTGGTTCCACGCCTTGAGGTGCTCGTACCGGCGAGTGTGCCGATGACTTGCCAGCCATAACAAACTGCTCGTAGAGCTTCACTGCATGTGGAGAGAGGTCGATAGCGGCAGTCGGCTTCGGAAGAGTAGCGCTCTGAGGAGTGCTGTGGACAGCTTGAGGTTGACTGGCTGCAGGCAGTAGACTCGAGGGACCGGGCTCGTTCGGCTGATGGAATGTTTTCGATTTGCTTAATGATCTCGATTCCTGTTTGGAAGCCTGTACTGGCGTGCTTGGGGGGAGTACAAAGCTGCTCTGGGGGATTTCGTCGCATACAATACGAGGCGAGCTTCCTGGTGTTCTGACGGTCCATTGGATGGCCTTTCTCGAGTCGGCTGAGGTGGGAGTTTGGGGTGCAGAATGCCCTGGAGTTCTAACACTGAACTCTCTGGCAACCCTCTGTCTCCAAGCCTCAATCCTATAGAGCGCATCCTCGTCTAAGTACTGCAATGGGCCTTGTAAGTTGTCGTAGTCTTCTTCATATTGGATATTGGTAGTCTTGAAGGAGGCAAGGTTTGCAGCATTACTGTTGGCGGACTCGAAGGTATGGCTGGAGACATTATGGTCTTGAGAGGTTCGCAACGAGGCGGCGGTCTGCTTTGGTCTGGACAGCCACTTGCTTGTGCGCTTATGCTTATCCACTCTAGACGCTGAACGGGAGCGCCAGGGGTTGACCCAGCCGGAACTGCTATCAAACGGGCCGCGGAGTGAGGTAGATAGCAGGAAGACTGACTTCCCTTCGAGGTATCGGAGGGCCTGGGTCTCGACGCGTCGGCTACGTTCTTCGGGGTCGGAATAGGCATCGTCGTCGGAACCGGAATAGATGACGTCTTCGGGACCATGCAGGGGATCACATCGCAAAGGTTCGACATTAACGCTCATGGGCTGCAACCACGGGAAGGACTGCGACATTGTGGGCAATGGTCTGTTTGCTCTCGTCGGTACACGGATCTGCTGGAATGGAATTGGCTACATTGGCATGGCGCGGGGCTCAAATGGCTGCAAATTGGTGATGGAGGGGTTGCGTCTGGACGTCAATGGACGTTGTGTCGCGCGATTGTTTTGCAGATTGGCGCCAGAGCTCAAGCAAATGCTTAAAGAGTGCAAGCTGAGTGTGGGGGACAGGGGCTGTTCGTTGCCAGGGCTTCAGCTTGTGGAGCGAACGCGTAAAATCGCGCCAAGACTACACAGACGCGACGCGCGCAGTCACCTGACTTTAATTGGCTGCGTGCGAACGTCACGTTATGGCTTTATGACGTCGATCGATTCTTCAACCACATCGTTTGTAATTGACCTTCTTTAGCTCTATTTCAGCTGCAAGATCATTAGTCCTGATCTGGTAATCAACGTCCCATCATAATAGTTTCCAGTATTATCATATGCTGGCGATCGACTTCCTGACAATGAATTGTTCGTCTGAAAAAATCGACAAAGAGGGGGGGGCCAATGAACAATTAACCTCATGAAGAAACTTATGATTCAGTGCCCTCCACTTGACTTGGACTTAATTGTTTTCTCATTGACTAACTGTCTGGTATACCAGGGTGGTTTATCGCTTTGCTTCGAGGCACTTTTAAAATTTGGTCAAGTGTTTCATCAATTTGGCCACCAGTTCCTTTCCGAACACCCGAACTGCACACCCGCAAGTAAGTCAAGCATATGTAGTTAGAGATGTCAGGGAGTAGCGGCCATGTAGTGTGATTGTGGAATCAGATGAACCGAGACACTCCATAGCTCCATAGCTTACTAAAAGTATTAAGACACTCAAAGTAGACAATTTCTAAAGAACTCTGTGAAGGGAATTTAAAATACTTGTCACAGGTCTTTTTTTTTTTTTTTTTTT
>Ga0065720_1004538_pt1 | contig 13972 bp, 13 predicted proteins | sample Thericmetagenome_FD_59107 | JGI IMG/M metagenome (GOLD analysis project Ga0065720, IMG submission 59107) | Thermophilic microbial communities from the Joint Bioenergy Institute, California, USA of rice/straw/compost enrichment - eDNA_2 v2... | ecosystem: Engineered > Solid waste > Grass >... | reverse complement strand
GGTGCGCCGCGGGGAGGAGCTGCCCGCCCCGGGGGCGCCGCCGGGCACCGTGTTCACCCCCAACCGGGGGACCGGGGTGATCAGCCTCGACGGCCCGATGGCGAGGTCCGCGCCCCGGACCCCGCCCCCGGCGAAGCCGCGGGGCCCCGGCCGGAGCCCGGTGCGCCCGCAGACGCCGCCGCGCAGCCCGGTCCCGCCGGCCGCGCGGCGCCGTCCCGACCGGCCGGTGGACGATCCGCGCACGCCGCGCCCGCTCAGCTCTCCGTACCAGCACGATCGGCGGCCGGGCGGTCCGGCCCGGCCCGAGCTCGAGCTGCGCCCCAAGCGGGGCCTGGCCCGCAAGCTCGTGGTCGTGCTGTTCGTCCTGCTGACGCTGGCGGCCCTCATCGTGGGGGCGTTCGTCGTCCGGCGGATGCAGAGCGGCGGTGAGCTTCCGTTCCTCGGCCTGACCGGCGGCGGGACGGCTGACCCGGCACGCCAGGACGACCTCACGAGCCGACGGGCGGCGCTGGCCGTGCTGCCCGGCCCCGAGCACCCTGGCGGTGGCCGGTGAGCCACTCCGATCGACGGTCCGGCGCGGAGGACGCCGTGGCGGCAGAGCATCCGGCGCTGCGAACGGGCATGATGTCCGAACCGAACCAACTCCCGAGGAACCGGCACCGATGACCACGCCTCGACTGTTGTCCGAGCGCTACGAGCTGGGCGAGACGCTCGGCTATGGCGGCATGTCCGAGGTGCACCGCGGAGTCGACACCAGGCTCGGCCGAGACGTCGCGGTCAAGGTGCTGCGTGCCGACCTGGCCAGGGATCCGCAGTTCCAGACGCGGTTCCGCCGGGAGGCGCAGAACGCGGCCTCGCTCAACCACCCCGCGATCGTGTCGGTCTACGACACCGGGGAGACCCAGAGCGAGTTCGGGCCCCTGCCCTACATCGTCATGGAGTACGTGGACGGGCAGACCCTCCGCGAGATCATCAAGACCACCGGCCCGATGAGCCAGCAGCGCGTCATCGAGGTCATGGCGGACGTGTGCGCGGCGCTGGACTTCTCACACCGCCACCAGATCATCCACCGCGACGTGAAGCCCGCGAACATCATGATCAACCGGGCGGGTGCGGTGAAGGTGATGGACTTCGGCATCGCCAGGGCGCTCGGCGAGGGCCAGAACGTCACGCAGACCGCGGCGGTGATCGGCACCGCGCAGTACCTGTCGCCCGAGCAGGCCCGCGGTGAGGCGGTGGACGCCCGCAGCGACGTCTACGCGGCGGGCTGCGTGCTGTTCGAGCTGCTCACCGGCGAGCCGCCGTTCACCGGCGACACCCCGGTCGCGGTCGCCTACCAGCACGTGCGGGAGGACCCGCGCCGCCCGTCGGAGGTCAACCCGAGCGTCCCGCCGGAGCTGGACGCGATCGTGCTCAAGGCGCTGTCGAAGAACCCGGCCAACCGCTACCAGACGGCCGCGGAGATGCGCGCCGACCTGGTGCGGGTGCGCAACGGGCTGCCGCCGCTCGCGCCCGCGGTGATGAGCGAGGACGAGCGCACGGCCATGCTGGCCGCCACGCCCACCACCGGGCCGACGCGGCGGATCGGCCCCGGCCGGCACGCGGCCGCCCCGCCCCCGCCGGACTACTACTACGACGACTACGAGGACGAGCCGCGCCGCAGCACCGGCAAGATCGTCGGGATCGCGGCAGCGGTCGTGCTCGCGCTCGGCATCATCGGGTTCGTCGCCTACCAGCTGTTCTCCGGCCCGCCCGCGCCCGAGCAGGTGGCGGTGCCGGACGTGGTCGGCCGCTCGCAGCAGGAGGCCACCAACGCGGTGATCGCCGCGAACCTGCGGGTGGCGATCCAGGAGGTGGAGTCGCAGCTGTCGGAGCGCGGCAACGTCGTGCGCACCGACCCGGCCGTGGGTGTGCAGGTGCCGGTCCGGTCCACGGTCACGCTGTTCATCGGCAAGGGCCCGGCCACCACGGCCGTGCCGCCGCTCAGCGGGAAGTCGCTGGCCGAGGCCACGACCGCGCTGAAGGAGCGCGGCCTGGAGATCGGGAACCAGATCCCGACCGACACCGACGACCCGAGCCTGGTCGGGAAGGTCGTGGGCTCCAACCCGGAGGCCGGGGCCGACGTGCCCACCGGCAGCAAGGTGGACGTCCTGATCGGCCGGCAGGCCACGGGCGAGCCGCTGCCGGACTACTCCGGCCGCCGCCTCGAGGACGTTGTGGAGGACCTGGAGGACCGCGGCTACCGGGTGCAGGTACCCAGCGGGGCCGATGACGACGACACCGTCACAGGCACCTCGCCCGCGGCCGGCCAGCGCGTTCCGGAGGGCGCCACGGTCACGGTCCTCACCCGCAGCGGAGGCAACTCAGGCACCCGGCAGGTGCCGGACGTCCGCGGCCTGACCGAGAGCGAGGCCCGCAGCCAGCTGGCCTCGGCCGGGTTCCGCAACGTGCAGGCGCAGCAGCGGGTGGCCCCCGCCAACCAGGACGGCATCGTCGTCCAGCAGAGCCCGAACGGCGGGCAGACCGCCGATCCGGGCAGCACCGTGACGATCGTCGTCGGCCGCGCCGTCATCGGAGGCGGTGGCAACGGCGGTGGCAACGGGGGTGGCAACGGCGGCGGTAACGGCAGCAGCGGAAGCGGTGGCGGCAACGGCGGCGGAGGCGGCTGACACCCGTTCCGGACAACCCGCTGGCTCTCGGCGGGCCGGGCCGGGGAGACTGGACCCATGCGCGTCCTCGTCGTCGACAACTACGACAGCTTCGTCTTCAACCTGGTCCAGTACCTGGCCCAGCTCGGCGCGACCCCGACGGTGCGCCGCAACGACGAGGTCGATCTCGCCGAGCTCGACGACGTCGACGGCGTGCTGGTGAGCCCTGGCCCGGGCACCCCCGAGCGGGCCGGGGCCAGCATCGAGGTGATCAACCGGGCGGCGGCGAAGCAGCTCCCGCTGCTCGGGGTGTGCCTGGGTCACCAGGCGATCGGCGTGGCGTTCGGCGGGGTGGTCGAGCGCGCGCCGGAGCTGCTGCACGGCAAGACCTCGCTGGTGCACCACGACGACAAGGGTGTGCTGGCCGGGCTGCGCAACCCGTTCGTCGCTACCCGGTACCACTCGCTGACCATCCGGCCGGACACGCTGCCGGCCGAGCTGGAGGTGACCGGCCGCACCGAGAGCGGCGTGATCATGGGCGTGCAGCACCGGTCGCTGCCCATCCACGGGGTGCAGTTCCATCCCGAGTCGGTGCTCACCGAGGACGGGCACCGGATGCTGGCGAACTGGATGAGCCTGGCCGGGCACGCCCCGCAGCCGGCCACCGTGGAGCGGCTCGCCGCGGAGATGGCGCAGCTGCGCGCCGCCGTCTGAGCGCCGTAGCGGCNGCCGCCCCGGCCGGACCGGTGCGTCCGGGGCCGATCACNGCAGCTCACACGCTACCGTGGGGGGAACCGACAGCCCGTGCCGATCGGCACGGCCAGCCACGACGAGGGTTGTTCGACGATGCCGAAGTCCAAGGTCCGCAAGAAGACCGTCTACACGCCGCCTCCGGGCTCCGATCTGCGGACGCCGGTGAAGGTGAAGGGTCCGACGCACCCGGTCTACATCGCGGTGATGCTGGGCCTGATGCTGGTCGGCCTGGTGTGGCTCGTCGTCCAGTACCTCGCGGCCGAGATGATCCCGTTCATGCGCGACCTCGGCCCCTGGAACTTCCTCATCGGATTTTCACTCATCGTAATCGGCCTCCTCATGACCATGAGATGGCGCTGACCAGCGAAAACACATGCCTGTAAGTAGTCCCCAGTGTGGACGGGGCCTGTGGATAACTTCACTGTGAGTGATCAAGGTTGCTCCGTTTGCCGGTGGAGCCCGCCCCCCGCACTGGTCGCGACGCTGTGGATCGCGGCGGCGGCTGTGGGGACGTGGACGGCCGCGCTGGCGCTCAGTGGAGCCGACGCCCCCGGACAGCTCCTCGGCATCGTCACCGCATCAGGACTCGCGGTGTGGGCCTTCTGGGGGACTCGAGCTCGCCCTCGGTTGCTGGCCGATCCCGACGGGGTGACGGTGCGGGGCTTCGGCGCCCCGCACCACCACCCGTGGCCGCTGGTGCAGAACGTGCGGATCGTGCGCACGCGCCGGTTCGGCCTGACGAGCTCGCTGCTGGAGATCGACGCGGTGCGCGCCGACGGCACGGAGCGGCTGATGCTGTTCGGCCGCCTCGATCTGGGAGCCGACCCGGAGGACGTGCTGCCGGTGCTACTGGCGGCCCGCCCGGGCGGCTGAATCCCCGCGGAGGTCAGAAGAAGCGGGCGGCGCCCAGCACCGACAGCACGACGACGAGCACCCCGAGCCCGCCGAGCAGCGCGGCCTGCAGGGCGGTGCGGCCGCTGCGCGGGGTGTAGACGACCGCCGCGGTGGCAGCGGCGCCGGCCAGCGCCCCGCCGAGGTGCGCGATCAGCGAGATGCCGGGCACGACGACGCTGATCACGATGTTGATGAGGATCGTGGGCAGGATGACGCTCACCGGCAGGCGCATCCGGATGAGCACCACGAGGAACGCCCCGAGCAGGCCGAAGACCGCGCCGGAGGCACCGGCGACCACCCCACCTGCCGGGTAGAACAGCATGCAGGCGGCCGAGGCGCCCACGAGCGAGATCAGGTAGATCGCGAGGAAGCGCCAGCGGCCGAGCACGGGCTCCAGCTGCACGCCGAGCATCCACAGCGCGAGCATGTTGAGCGCGATGTGGACCAGGCCGAAGTGCAGGAACCCACTGGTGACCACCCGCCACCACTCGCCCTCCGCGACGAACCCGGGGACGAGCGCGAACCGGTAGAAGAGCTCCGAACCGGTGACGCCCATGATGCTGCGGGCCTGCACGATGCAGCCGGCGAACACCAACAGGTTGAGCCCGATGAGGGCGGCGGTGACCCGCGGGCGGCCGCGCGCCGGGCGAGCGCCCGCCACCGTCGTGCCGGTGCGGACCGACCGGCGGCCCTCGGCCACGCAGTCGACGCACTGGTAGCCGACCGCCGCCTCGCGCAGGCACTCCGGGCAGGCCGGACGGCCGCACCGGGTGCACGACAACCCGGTGGGCCGGTCCGGGTGGCGGACGCAGACCGCCGGTGCGGCCGGCGGGCCCGCGGGATGGGTCACGTGCTCCTCCTCGTCACAGGCGCGCCGGACCGATCGGTCCGAACCGCCGTCAGCCGACGACGACGCTCTCGATGACCACGTCGGTCAGCGGCCGGTCGTTGCGGTCGGTCGGGGTGGTGGCGATCGCGTCGACGACCGCACGGGACTCAGCGTCGGCGACCTCACCGAAGATGGTGTGCCGCCGGTTCAGGTGCGGCGTGGGGCCCACCGTGATGAAGAACTGCGAGCCGTTCGTGTTCGGGCCGGCGTTCGCCATGGCCAGCAGGTACGGCCGGTCGAACTTGAGGTCCGGCGCGAACTCGTCGGCGAACTGGTAGCCGGGACCACCGCGCCCGGTCCCCGTCGGGTCGCCACCCTGGATCATGAACCCGCTGATCACCCGGTGGAAGATCGACCCGTCGTAGAACGGGCCGGAGGTGCCACCGGACGCGTTCGGACGGTTGTAGGGCTTCGTCCCGGTCGCGAGCCCCACGAAGTTGGCCACCGTCTTCGGGGCGTGGTCGGGGAAGAGCGTGAGCCGGATGTCGCCCTTGTTCGTCCGCAGCGTCGCGGTGTGCTTGCTTGGTTCGGTCACCTGCCCATCGTGCCAGGCCGGGACACCGGGCGGTCGGCCAGCACCGAGGCCAGGAAGTCGCGGACGACCCGCTCGTAGGCCTGCGGATCCGCGTTCCACGACGCGGTGTGCTCCACCCCGTCCACCTCGAGGTAGCGCACGTCCCAGCCCAGCGCGGGAGCCGCCTCGGCGAGCGCACGACTCGCCGACGCCGGCACGACCGTGTCCGGTTTCGAGTGCACGACCAGCGTCGGCGGGCGGACCGCGGGCGGGCGGGCCACCAGGTCGAAGTGGGCGAAGTCGATGCCGACGCGGCGGCGGGTGAAACCGGCGACGAAGACGATCAGCCCAGTGGGCAACCACCGGTTGCGCGCCTGCAGCCGCAGCGTCGCCAGCCAGTCCACCAGCGGCGCGTCCCAGACCACCGCGGCGACGCGGGATGCCAGCGAGGAACGGTTCAGCAGGGCCGCGGTGATGGCGCCGCCCATCGACCACGCGTACAGCACGACGCGCCGCGCCCCGCGGTCGATCGCGAACCGCATCGCCGCCTCGACGTCGAGCCACTCCGTGTCGCCGAGGTGCATCAGCCCGTCCGGGCTCGGCGGCGCGCCCTCGTCGACATCGTTGCGGTAGGTGATCACCAGGCCGGTGCAGCCCAGGTCGTGGATGGTGGGCAGGATCCGCAGCGCCTCACGCCGCCAGCCGTGGCGGCCGTGCACGAAGATCACCCAGTCGTCGGCGGCGTCCCCGGTGCCCGGTACGAGCCACGCCGGGCAGTCCCCGACCGGCCCGGACACGGCCACCTCGCGGAACTCGAGGCCGCGCGCTGACGGGTCCGGATCGAACACGCCGGCGTCCAGAGCGGCGGGTCCCGGAGGCGGCACGGGACCGCCCAGCAGCGGTCGCACCACCTCGCGGTCGTCGGCCTTCAGCACGGGTCCGACGCGGCAGAGACCGTCGGCGTAGCGCAACCCCCATGTGCCGGGCTGCACGGACAGCCGGGTCGCCCGCAGCACCACCTCGTCCTCGTCGGCCCGCAGCACCTCGTCGAGGAACAGGTTCCGCCTGCGCACGTCGGTGAGCAGCACCGAGTACCACCACGAGATGCCGAGCGTGGCACCCAGTGCGGCCGATCCTGCGAGCGCAGCTCCGCCGATCCGCCGGAGGACCCCACGTGATCGACGCCACATTTGTTCAGTCATCCATTCCGTCCACGTTCACGTCAAGCAACACCACGCCACTCAAGCGTGTGAAACCGGGTCTGACCTGCGGTTACGTCGCCACCGATTCGGGTGAAGAATGCGCCGATTCTCCCGATTCGCACAACCCCCGTCCCCCGCCGTTCGTTCTCGGACCTGAATCTTCATGCTCCCCAGCCTTGAAGGGAACTGCCACACATGAGCAGCTTCGCTCGCCGCAGCATCCGCGTCACCGCTGCAGCAGCCGGCATCGCGGCGCTCGGCGTCGGGTTCGCCGGCCAGGCGCTCGCCGCACCGAGCCTCCCTGAGGTCCCCGAGCTGCCGGCTGTCGACCCGGCCGCGCTCCCCTCGGTCGACTCCGTCCCGGGGCTCGACTCGTTCACGCAGGTCGTCGACACGGTGCAGTCCTCCACGCCCTCGGTGACGGACCTGCCGGACGCCTTTCACTTCGAGGTCCCGACCGTCGACACCGGGGCCTTCGAGACCGGGTCCGTCGACCCGACGTCGGCGCTCCCGTCGCTCGACGTCCCGACCGAGCTCGCCGCCGCCTCCCTGCCGAGCGCGGACGTCGCTTCGTTCAACGGCTACCAGGTGAGCAACCCGGCGCTGCCGAGCCTCGACTCCCTCACCGGCCTGACCTCGCAGCTGCCCAGCCTGTGAGGGCCGTGTCGGGGATTCCTCGGCGACAGCGGCGTCCCTGACGGACCTCCCCGGCGGCGGTTCCGCGCAGACGACCCGCCACTGCGACTCCGAGAGTCCGCGGTGGCGGGTCGTTGCGTCTGCGCGGTTCCACAGCTCATGACCTCGCAGGTCATCGACCCGCAGCGGGTGCCGGACCGAGAGTGGGTGCCGTCGGACGAACCGGACCACCCATCTCGGAGGCACCCATGACCGCCATCACCGCGTCCCTCACCCGCATCGCCTCGACCGCCGACGGCGGCCGGCTGCTGCGCGTGGCGCTGCGCGTCGACGCGCTCGCCTCCGGTGTGCTCGGCCTCGCCGGCCTGGTGGCCGCCCCGGCCATCGCCGAGCTCACCGGCGCTCCCGCCCCGGTCCTGCGCGGGGTGGGCGGCTTCCTCGTCCTGTTCCCGATCGCGCTGCTCGTGCTCGCCGCCCGCGTAGCGCCGCCGGTGGCGGGCTCGCGGGCCGTCGTCGTGGTGAACGTCTGCTGGGTGCTGGGCAGCATCGCCGTGGCGCTGCTCGCCTCGCTCACCGTGCTGGGCACCGTGCTCGTGCTGGTGCAGGCGCTCGGCGTCGCCCTGTTCGCCGACCTGCAGTGGCTGGGCATCCGGCGGGCCACGGCGTGACCGGGCCGAGGACGGACCGCGCTCGCCCCTCGATCGCCACACAAGCGACGGCCACCGGCACCGCTGTGTTCCCGCCCGCCCGGCGAGGTGGCCTCGCCGCACCTCCGGGCCGGCCCCGGGGATGAGATTTTGCCCTCAGCTTGCCCAGTTTCGGCCACGTGTCATTAACCTCACCCCGCCCACATGCCCACCTCCTGTGTCGTAGGCGGCGAACGAATGAGCGTGGTCGACGTGCCGATGTGCGCCGACGGGTCCGACCGGACCCCACGAGTCGTGCAGGACCGCACCGTGCTGGCGCAGCTGGGCGCCGCGCTCGACGCCCTCCACGACGCCGTCGGCACACACATCATGGCCCGCCGCACGTGGCTGCAGACCTGCCTCGACCACGACACCCGCTACGAGCCGCTGGCCGTCGTCGTCCCGGGCCCGGACGACAGCATCGAGGCCGTGGCGCTGCTGGCCGTACGCCGTCGCGGCCGCCGCGCGTCGATCGTCGCGCTCGGCCACGGCCACTCGGACGTCTCGGCGTTCCCCGCCCGCACCCCGGCCGCCGCGGCGGCGCTCGCCGACGCGGTCGTGGAGATGCTGGTCGCGCGGCGCGGCTCGTGGACGCTGCGGGTGCGCCACATCGACCGCGGCGACCCCGTGGCAGCCCGGATCGCAGCCCGGCTGCGGCACGGCTGGCTCGTCCCCGGCGGCACCTCCCCCTGCCTCGTCCTGACCCCCGGCCGCGACCTGCGCTCCTACGTCGGCAAGCACTACGTGAAGAACCGCAGGCGCCGGCTGGCGAAGATCGCCGAGCTCGGGCACCCCGTGGTGGAGGAGATCACCCGCGATCCCGACGCGATCGCCGCGGCCCTCCCGGAGATCGTCGACATCTGCCGGATGCGCGACCTCGCCAAGGGCCGCACCGGGATGGTGGCCACCCCGGAGGGCGCCGCCCGGTTCCGCGACGCCGTCCTGGCACACGCCCGCGAGGGACGGATGCTCCTGCTCACCGCCCGCATCGGCGACGCGCTCGCCGGTTACGCGCTCTGCTTCGTCGACGGCACCGTCGTGCGGGTGTGGAACTGCCGCTTCGACCCGGCTTGGTCGGCGTACGGCATCGGCCAGATCTGCCGGGCCGCGCTCATCGACCACGCGATCGCCACCGGGCTGACCAGCGTGGACTGGATGCTGGGCAACGAGCCGTACAAGCAGGCGCTCAGCAACGCCAGCCGGCCCGCCGAGGACTTGTTCGCCGCGTCCGGGCTGCTGCTCGCGATGCTGACCCGCCTGGGACTGCTGGTGCGGGCCTGGGCGCGCACCGCCACCGCCGACGACGCCGACCCGCCGCGTTGGGTCCGGATCGTGCGGCGCGTGGGCAAACCGCTGCTCGGCTCCTGACCGCCCGGGTGCGGCCTGCGCCACGGTCGTCCCCGTGCCTGCCGATCCGTGCCACCATGCGGGGGTGACGTCGGAGAACACCGTCCTGCACCCCGCGTCCGGGCGCGGCGTGACCGCGGCGCTGCGGCTGGGCGGACAGCAGCTGACCCTGACCGTGCCCACACGCATGTACCTGTGCGGCATCACCCCGTACGACGTGACGCACCTGGGGCACGCCTCGACGTTCGTGTGGGCCGACACGGTCGCCCGCGTGCTGCGGATGGCCGGCACCGACACGGTCGTGGCCCGCAACGTCACCGACGTCGACGACGTGCTGACCCGCACCGCGCGCGAACGGGGCCGGCCGTTCGACGAGTTCGGGCTCTCCCAGGAGTTCTTCTTCGACCAGGACATGGCCGCGCTGCACGTGCGGCCACCGGACCATGCGCCGCACGCCCGCCACCACGTGCGCCACGTCGTCCGGCTGACCGGCGCCCTGCTCGCCGTCGGCGCGGCGTACGAGCGGGACGGGCGGGTCTACTTCCGCGGTGGCCACGTGCCCGAGCGGGCGGGCCTCGACCGGACCGCCGCGCTCACCCTCGCCGCGGAGTACGGCGACGATCCCGCCGATCCCCGCCGCGAGGACCCGTTCGACGTGGTGCTGTGGCAGGCGTCCGGGGAGGGCGAGCCGGCCTGGCCCAGCCCGTGGGGCCCCGGCCGGCCGGGCTGGCACGTGGAGTGCGCGGCGATGGCGCTGGCCACCCTCGGCGGCGTCGTGGACGTGCTCGCGGGCGGCGCGGACCTCACGTTCCCGCACCACGCGTACGTGACCGCGATGGCCGAGGCCGCGACCGGGGCGGCGCCGTTCGCCCGGGCGGCGTTCCGGGTGGGCACCGTCGGGCTCGGCGGCGCGAAGATGGCCAAGAGCACCGGCAACCTCGTGCTGGTGTCGGACCTGCTGCGCGAGGTCCCCGGCCCGGTGGTGCGGCTGATGCTGCTGCTGCGGCACTGGTCGGACGACTGGGATTACCGGCCCGAGCTGCTCACGGAGGCCGCGAACGCGCTGGAGCGGCTCTACTCGGCCGCCGGCGCGCCCCGGGGCTCGGCCGCCGCCGAGGCCGCCGTGCAGGCCGCCCTGCTCGACGACCTCGACGTCGCGACCGCGCTGGCGATCGCCGACTCCGACGGCGGCGCGGCGGCCCGGCAGGTGCTGCGCACGCTGGCGCTGCAGTGAGTCACCCCATCCCGGACGCCGCCAGCGGGTCGTAGCCGGGTGCCTTGAGGAGCGCCTGCATCTGGCGGCGGCGCACGCCGATGTTGGAGCCCTCGATCACCGGGTAGGCCAGTGCCTCGAGCAGGTGGCGGACCAGCGGGAACTCGTTGTCGTAGGCCGACACCCCGACGACCTGCACGAGGTCGTTGATCACCGCGACCGCGGTCTCGGAGCCGAACACCTTGGCGTGCAGCGCCCACTCCAGCCCGTGCGGGTCGCCGGAGAGCGCAGCGTCCAGTGCGCGCCACGACAGCAGCCGCACCGCCTCGATCCGCGCCTTGGCGTTCGCCAGCACTTCGGCCACGGCCTGGTGCTCGATGATCGGGACGAGCCCGCCGCGGTGCTCGGTCGCCGCGAACCGGTGGGCGACGGCGAAGGCCTGGCGCATCGCCGCCACCGCGAACGCGCCGATCGACGCCCCGCTGCCGACGAACGCGTTGCGGGTCAGCTCCACGCCCTGGCCCTCGGCCCCGATCAGGTTCGCCTTCGGCACCCGCACGTCGTGCAGCCGCACCCGCGCGGTGAGGCAGCCGCGCAGAGCGGGCAGGTCGTAGAGGTGTTCGGTCTCGACGTGCCCGGCCAGGTGCTCGCGCTCGGCCACGATCACCGAGATCCCGCCGGGTGCGCGGCAGACGATGCTCATGACGTCCGGGCCGTCGCCGTCCCATCCGGGCAGGTGCGACGCCCACGCCTTGCGTCCGTTGATCACGTAGTGGTCACCGTCGGGCACGGCGGTGGTGCGGGTGCCCTCGGCCGGGGCGGACGCGTCGAAGTTGGCGCTGCCGCCGGGCTCGGAGTAGGCCATCGCAGCCAGCGGGGCGCCGCCGGCGGCGAGGAACGGCGCGACGAACCGCTGGATCTGCTCAGGCGTGCCGGCCTGGTAGACGGGCACGAGCGCGATGATCGGGCCGGCCATCGAGATCACGAAGTCGGGACTCGCCGCGGCCCACTCCTCGATGAGGATCGCCGCGTCCACGCCGTTGCCCGCGGCGCCGCCGAACGGTGCCGGGATGAAGCCCTTGAGGAACCCGGCCGCCACGGCCTTCTCGAACACCGGCCGGGCGAGCGCCGCCCGCCGGGCCGGGTCCGGCTCGGCCCGCACGGCAGCGGCGAGATCGACCAGATGCGCCTCGGCGAACTGCCGGGCCACCTTCTTCAGCTGCTCCTGCTCGGCGGACAGAGAGAACGACACCGCCACGGCTACCTCCCGCGTCGACCCTGGCTAGGGCGAAGGATCGCCGCGGCGGACGCCGGTGTCTGTTCAGTCCGTGCGGAGTTGCTGTGCCGTTCGTGCGCCGCGGCGCACCTCGGTGGGGGTGCAGCCGAACTCGCGGCGGAACGCCCGGCTGAACGCGGCCGGTCCGTCGTAGCCGACGGCGGCGGCGATCTCGGTGACGGTCGCGCCCCGGCGGGTGGTGAGCAGCTCGTGCGCCCGCTCCATCCGCCGCCTGCGGACCAGCGCGGCGAACGTCTCGCCGCCTGCGCTCACGGCCGTGTGCAAGGTCCGCGGGGACACCCCGAGCCGGCGGCTCACGCTCGTCACGGACAGCGTGGGATCGCCCAGCCACTCGTCGACCCGACGCACGACCTCGGCCCGCAGGGCGGCGTACCGATCAGCGGGCGGCCCGGCGCGTTCCGCCGCGGCCGCCGAGACCGCGGCCGCGAGCGCCTGCTCGACGTCGATCGCGGCCGGGCCGTCGGCGGTGAGGTCCCACATCGCCGCGAGCACCGCCGTCACGACGCCGCCTGCGCCCGTGGCGTCCCAGCATCGGCCGGTCTGGGCCCGCACCTCGGCCAGACGCCCGCCCAGCAGCTCGTGCGGGATCCGGTAGGACACCATCCCCCACGGCTGCGCGAACTCGAAGTGGTACGGCGCGGCCGTGTCGACCAGCGTGAACTGCCCGGGTCGCACGATGGACCGGCGGCCGTCCTGCTCGACCGCGCACGTGCCGGCGGTCTGCAGGTTCACGAAGAAGTACTCGCCGGTCGTCCGGGCGACCTCTACCGGGCCGTGCGAGGTCCGCTGCGGCTGCGAGGCGATCCGGGCGCGGACGACGCGGGAGAGCGGGCGGGTCTCCACACGGCTGCGGAACCCTTCGCCCGGTTCCATCCGGAACGGGGTCAGCGGCACGAACGCCGCGCAGATGACCTCGCGCCAGTACCCGAACTGCTCGTTGGCCGGGCGCGCCGCCACGTCCCACACCGCCATGCCGCACCTCCGGGAAGGTGCCGACCAGCCTCGACCCGGGCGGGGAGCCGGGTCAACCTCCGGATCTCCACCCCGGACTCCCACCGCGCGATGTCGAATCCCGGTCCGTCCCGCTCGCGGCCTGAATGAGGGCCGGCAGCTGCTGGCGCACCGGGCGGCAGCGTTCGCCGCGCCGCACCGGATGGTCGTCGGCGCCGCCACGTTCCGCCAGCTCGTCGGGATGGTCACCGACGTGCCCGACGCCTGGTTCACGGCGATGCGGAGCATGCCCGCCTACGTGGTCTCGTCGACGCTCGCAGGAGCCGCTCGACTGGCCGGACGCCACCGGTGGTGCGCGGCGACCCCGTCGACATCGTCGCGCGGCTGAAGGAGGAGTCGGACGGGCCGCTGCGGTCGCACGGCAGTCTCTCGGTGAACCGGGGCTGAGGGCCGCCGGCCTCGTGGACCGGCTCCAGATCACGATCTTCCCGGTGATCAGCGGCCGCACGGGGACCGAGCCCGTCCTGGGCGGCACGGAGGACTTCGACCTCGAGCTGCTGGAGCAGCGCACCGTCGACGGGCGGACGCAGGGAGCTGGTCTACCGGCCTACCCTGCACACACGCTGACCGGACGGGAGGTGGGCCGGTGTGCACGCCGTGACGATCGGGGTCTACGAGTTCGACGAGGGATCGTTCCTGCGGGCGCTCGCCGAGGCGGGCGTCGGGCTGCTGGTGGACGTGCGGCAGCGGCGCGGGGTGCGCGGCAGCGAGTACGCGTGGGCGAACGCACGGCGGCTGCAGGCCGCGCTCACCGATGCCGGGATCGCCTACGCGCACCACCCCGAGCTCGCTCCCACCACGGAGATGCGGCGGCTCCAGTACGCCGAGGACGACCGGCAGAGGCTCGGCCAGCGGTCCCGGCGGGAGCTCTCCCCCGAGTTC
>Ga0065720_1004420_pt1 | contig 13972 bp, 11 predicted proteins | sample Thericmetagenome_FD_59107 | JGI IMG/M metagenome (GOLD analysis project Ga0065720, IMG submission 59107) | Thermophilic microbial communities from the Joint Bioenergy Institute, California, USA of rice/straw/compost enrichment - eDNA_2 v2... | ecosystem: Engineered > Solid waste > Grass >... | reverse complement strand
GCAGGTCACGGCGCAGCAGCGTGCCCTTGGTGAGGATCGAGAACGGGGTGGCCGCCTCGGCCAGCGCGGTGATGATGCCGGGCATCAGCGCGTAGCGGCCCTCGGCGCGCTGGTAGGGGTCGGTGTTGGTGCCCAGGGCCACGGTCTCGCGGGTCCAGGCGGGCCGCCGCAGCTCGCGGCGCAGCACCTCGACCACGTTCACCTTGACCACGACCTGGGTGTCGAAGTCGGTGCCGCAGTCGAGGTCGAGGTAGGCGTGGGTGGGCCGGGCGAAACAGTACCGGCAGGCGTGCGAGCAGCCCCGGTAGGCATTGACGGTGTAGCGGAACGGCAGCATCGCCGCGTTCGGCACCCTGTTCAGCGCCGACTTGCACAGCACCTCGTGGAAGGTGATGCCGTCGAACTGCGGGGTGCGCACGCTGCGGACGAAGCCCGGGCGCGCGAGCCCGGGCAGCGCCCCGTCGTCGACCCCGACGCCCTGGCCGTCCCACCGCATGACCGGATTCGAACACACATTCGATGCCGGGTCAAGGGCCGGTGGGACGGCCCCGGGGTCGGCGCTGCTGGGTGATCAGCGCTTGTGGGCGTCGGAGAACTCCGGGTTGCGCACCGGGGTGTCCGCGGCGTGCTCGTGCGCGGTGCGCACGTGCTCGGCGGTCTGCGGGTGCGAGAAAAGCTCGGGATAGTGCATACGGGGGTCCCTCCAGGGGGATCGGGAATCGGCCGGCGTCACAGATCGGGCACGGCCGCTTCCCTCCACCCTACGCCACGTCCGGCCTACCAGGGTTTCAGGGCGCACACCGCGCTGGTCTCGCCCTGCTGATCGACCGCCGGTTGCCCGTCGATGGTGATCTCGCAGTGCGGGTTCGGGGTGCCGTTGTAGCGGGCCGCCCCGCCGGCGCTGATGTAGGCCCAGCTGGTGTCGGTCAGCGTGGTCTCGAACGTCCACGGCGCCCCGGGCACGACGTTGATCCGCTCGTGCCGCAGGTAGGCGTTGGGGTCGGCGTCGTAGGCGGCCTGACTCTCCGGCTGCACGGCCAGGTAGTACAGCGACACCGTGGCCTCCTGACCGGTGCTGACCGAGTAGCGCACCACGTGACCGCCGTCGGGGTTCGCCGGGCCGGCCTCCGGGGCCGCCTCGGTGCTCTCCGCGCCGCCCTCCGGCGCGTTCTCGACGGCCTCGAAGGTGTTCGGGGTGGTCGGCTCGGGAGCGCTCTCCGTGGTCGGCTCGGTCGTCGTCGCGGTGGTGTCCGGCGGCTGCGCCGCCGCCGGGCCCGCACCGAACACCAGGCCGACCGCGGTGGCCAGCGCCGCCGCGCCAATCGTCACTGTGCTACGCATACCCTCCACATCGCTGCACGCTACCCCGGTGTTACACCGGCCCGCCGACCCGCACCGAACACCGTTTAATGCGTTTGTCACGCAGCGTCATTCTGCGAGAAACAGCCTGCCCCTAACGTCCGGTCCAACATCGGCTGGTTCACAGAAAGGCTGTTCATGCACGGACCGGGACGTATCTGGGGGAAGCGATCCACGCTCGCGGTGGGCAGTGTCGTGGCGGTCACCGGGCTGCTACTGGCCGGCTGCGGCAGCAAGGCCGGCGAGACCGAGGCGGTCGGCACCGAGTCGTGCGTCGACACCTCCGGGCCGACCATCAAGGTCGGGTCGCTGAACTCGCTGTCGGGCACGATGGCCATCTCCGAGGTCACCGTGCGTGACGCGATCAAGCTCGCCGTCGAGGAGATCAACGCCAACGGCGGGGTGCTGGGCAAGCAGATCGAGCTCATCGGCGAGGACGGCGCCTCGGAGCCGACGGTGTTCGCCGAGAAGGCCGAGAAGCTGATCAGCAGCGACTGCGTGGCCGCGGTGTTCGGCGGCTGGACCTCCTCGAGCCGCAAGGCGATGCTCCCGGTGTTCGAGGCCAACAACGCGCTGCTGTACTACCCGGTGCAGTACGAGGGGCTGGAGAGCTCGCCGAACATCTTCTACACCGGCGCGACGACCAACCAGCAGATCGTGCCGGCGCTGGACTACCTCAAGGAGCGCGGCGTGAAGTCGCTGTACCTGGTGGGTAGCGACTACGTGTTCCCGCAGACCGCCAACCGCATCATCAAGGCCTACGCCGAGGCCAACGGCATCGAGATCAAGGGCGAGGACTACACCCCGCTGGGTTCGACGGACTTCTCCACCATCGTCAACAAGGTGCGCACCGCCGACGCCGACGCGGTGTTCAACACCCTCAACGGCGACTCCAACGTGGCATTCTTCCGCGAGTACCGCAACGCCGGGCTGACCGCCGAGGAGATGCCGGTGATCTCGGTGTCGATCGCCGAGGAGGAGATCGGCGGCATCGGCGTGGAGAACATCGTCGGCCAGCTGACCGCCTGGAACTACTACCAGACCATCGACACTCCGGAGAACAAGGACTTCGTCGCGGCCTACAAGAAGGCCTACGGGGAGAACAAGCCCACCTCCGACCCGATGGAGGCGGCCTACGTGTCGGTGTTCCTGTGGAAGAACACCGTCGAGAAGGCCGGTTCGTTCGACGTCGACGCGGTCAAGGAGGCGGCCGACGGGGTCACCTTCGACGCCCCGGAAGGGCTGGTCACCCTCGACGGGGACAACCACCACATCACCAAAACCGCCCGGATCGGCGAGATCCGGCCCGACGGGCTGATCTACACGGTGTGGGAGTCCCCGGGCCCGATCGAACCCGACCCCTACCTGAAGTCCTACCCGTGGGCGGCGGGCCTGTCGAACTGACGGTCGCATGGACGTTCTGATCGGACAGCTGGCAACGGGATTGAGCCTCGGCTCAATCCTGTTGCTGGCCGCCCTCGGCCTGGCGCTGACGTTCGGCCAGATGGGCGTCATCAACATGGCGCACGGCGAGTTCATCATGGTGGGCTGCTACACCGCCTACGTCGTGCAGCAGATCATCTCCAACGCCGGTGTCTCCCTTTTGATCTCGCTGTTCGTCGGGTTCGTGGTGGGCGGTGCGATGGGTGCGCTGCTGGAGGTCGCGCTGATCCACCGGATGTACCACCGGCCGCTGGACACGCTGCTGGTCACCTTCGGGGTGGGGCTGATCCTGCAGCAGGTGGCCCGCGACATCTTCGGGGCGCCCGCGGTCAACGTGGTCGCCCCGCCCTGGCTGGCCGGCGGGGTGGACATCCTCGGCGCGGTGGTGCCCAGGACCCGGCTGTTCATCCTGGTACTGGCGGTGGTGTGCGTGGCCGTGCTGGCCACCGTACTCAAGGTCAGCCCGATGGGCCGGCGCATCCGCGCGGTGGTGCAGAACCGGGATCTGGCCGAGACCAGCGGGATCTCGTCGCGGCGGACCGACATCACCACGTTCTTCATCGGCTCCGGGCTGGCCGCGGTGGCCGGGGTGGCACTCACCCTGATCGGGTCGACCAGCCCCACCATCGGCCAGAGCTACCTGATCGACGCCTTCCTGGTGGTGGTCGTCGGCGGGCTCGGCCAGATCAAGGGCACGGTGATCGCCGCGTTCGGGCTCGGCTTCCTCAACTCGTTCATCGAGTACAACACCACCGCGTCGCTGGCCAAGGTGATCGTGTTCGTGATCATCGTGGTCTTCCTGCAGGTGCGCCCGCAGGGCCTGTTCACCGTGCGGACAAGGAGTTTGGCATGAGGACACTGCTGGGCCGCTGGCAGACCTGGGCCGGCTTCGGCGTGGCGGCGGTGCTGTTGTTCGGGGTGGCCCCCGTGGTGCTGTCGGACTTCCGGCTGTCGATGTTCGGCAAGTTCCTGTGTTTCGCCATCGTGGCCGTCGGCATCGGGCTGGCCTGGGGCCGCGGCGGGATGCTCGTGCTGGGCCAGGGCGTGTTCTTCGGCCTGGGCGGCTACATGATGGGCATGCACCTCAAGATCGCCGACGCCGAGCTGCGCGGCGACGCGGTGCCCGACTTCATGCAGATCGCCGGGGTGCGCGAACTGCCGGGCTACTGGCAACCGTTCGCCTCCCCCGCGTTCACCGTGCTGGCCATCCTGGTGCTGCCCACCGCGATCGCCGCCGCACTCGGGTTCGGCGTGTTCAAGCGCCGGGTCAAGGGGGCCTACTTCGCGATCCTGTCGCAGGCGCTGGCCGCCGCGCTGGCCATCCTGCTGGTCGGCCAGACCAGCCTCGGTGGCAGCAACGGGCTCAACCGGTTCCGCACCTTCTTCGGGTTCACCCTCAACGACCCGGCCAACCGGCGGATGCTGTACTTCATCGCCGCGGCCACGCTGCTGCTGGTGGTGGCGGCGGCCCGCCAGCTCATGCAGAGCCGCTACGGCGAGTTGCTGGTGGCGGTGCGCGACGCCGAGGAGCGGGTGCGGTTCCTCGGCTACGACCCGGCCAACATCAAGGTGGTCGCCTACACGGTCGCCGCGCTGTTCGCCTCCATCGCCGGGGCGCTGTTCACCCCGATCGTCGGCTTCATCGCCCCCTCGCAGGTCGGCATCCTGCCGTCCATCGCGTTCCTGATCGGGGTGGCCATCGGCGGGCGCACCACCCTGCTCGGCCCGGTACTGGGCGCGATCGGGGTGGCCTGGGCGCAGACGCTGTTCTCCGAACGCTTTCCGTCGCAGTGGATCTACGCCCAGGGCCTGCTGTTCATCGTCGTGGTCGGGTTCTTCCCGGCCGGGCTGGCCGGCATCGCCGCACTGCTGCGCCGGCGCCGCCGGCGGGCCGCCGAACCCGGCACGGCACCGGAACCGCTTGCCCCCGAAACCGATCCACAGAAGGTGGGAGCTGCCACATGACCCCGGTCGACACCGCCACACCGAAGGAACCGGCCTTCGGCGGCAACGCCGGCATGCGTACCGAGTATCTTGAGATCCGCGGTCTGACCGTCGATTTCGACGGGTTCAAGGCCGTCGACAACGTCGACATGACGCTCTTCCAGGGCGACCTGCGGTTCCTCATCGGTCCCAACGGCGCGGGCAAGACCACCCTCATCGACGCCATCACCGGGCTCACCCCGGCCACCGGCTCGGTGAACAAGTCCGGGGTGGAACTGCTCGGCAGGAAGGTGCACCAGATCGCCCGGCTCGGCGTGGGCCGCACCTTCCAGACCGCAAGCGTCTTCGAGGAACTCACCGTCCTGCAGAACCTCGACATCGCTGCCGGGGCGGGCCGGTCGTGGTGGACGCTGCTGCGCCGGCGGCGCGGCGTGCTGCCGGAGATCGAACAGGCCCTCGAGACCATCGGGCTGACCCACCTGGCCGACCGGCCCGCCGGGGTGCTGGCCCACGGCCAGAAGCAGTGGCTGGAGATCGGGATGCTGCTGGTGCAGAACGCCGACGTACTGCTGCTCGACGAACCGGTGGCCGGAATGAGCCACGAGGAACGCGAGGAGACCGGAAACCTGTTGCGCCGCATCGGTGCCGAACGCACGGTGGTGGTCGTCGAACACGACATGGACTTCATGCGGGCGTTCGCCACCTCGGTGACGGTGCTGGCCCGCGGCCGGGTCATCGCCGAGGGGTCGGTCGCCGAGGTGCAGGCCAACCCCAAGGTGCAGGAGGTGTACCTGGGCACCGCCGCGGCCGCCGGGAGCGAGGAGACCGCCTGACATGCTGCAACTTGTCGACGTCCGGGCCGGCTACGGCCGCACCGAGGTCATCCACGGGGTGAGTGTGGAGGTGCCCGCCGACGGCGTGGTGACCGTGCTGGGCCACAACGGTGCGGGCAAGACCACCCTGCTGCGCGCCACCGTCGGGCTGATCCGCTGCACCGCCGGCAAGGTGCTCTTCGACGGGGAGGACATCACCCGGTTGCGGCCCAGTGCCCGGGTGGCGCGCGGGCTGGCCTACGTCCCGCAGGGCCAGCAGTGCTTCCCGCAGCTGACCACGCTGGAGAACCTGCAGGTCGTCGCCGACGGCCGCCGCAACGGCCGGCAGCTCATCGACGAACAGCTCGACCTGTTCCCCGCGCTGCGCGATCTGCTGTCCCGCCGGGCCGGGCTGCTCTCCGGCGGGCAACGCCAGCAGCTGGCCATCGCCCGGGCGCTGATCACCGGACCGAAGATGCTCATCCTCGACGAGCCGACCGAGGGCATTCAGCCGTCCGTGGTGGCCGAGATCGAGGCCACCATCACCGCGCTGACCGAGCGCGGCGGGCTCGGCGTGCTGCTCGTCGAGCAGCACATCGGCTTCGCCCTCCAGGCCGCCCAGCGCTACTACGTGCTGGAGTCCGGCCGGGTGACCGCCACCGGTGCGGGTGGGGCGGCCTCGGGAGCCGAGGTCCGCTCGGCCCTGACCATCTAGGGCCCCGACCGGCTTAGGCCCGGCCGTAGCTGGTGCCGCCGCCGTCCTGCCAGGTCACCCAGGCCCGCGACGGATCACCGACCTGCACCACACCGTCGACCACCCGCCAGTAGCCGTCGTAGACGGTGAAGGTGTTGGTGGTCTGGCGGGTGCCGAGCGTACCGCCGGCGTCCCACGAAATCGTCGTGGTGCCGCTGCCCCACACCGTGAGACTGCCCTTCTGAAGCGTCCAGCCGGCACCGGTGCCGGGGGTGATCCGGTTGTTGGGGATGCTGTCGCCGTCCGGGTCACCCACCCCCATGGTGCCGCGGGTGCAGACCCCGAACGCGCAGGTGGCGTTGCCGTAGCCGCTGATCGTCGGTGCCTGGTTGATCGCGTAGATCGGGACCACGACGGTCAGCGTGGCGCTGCCGCCGTACCCGTCGGTGACGGTGACGGTGAACGCGTCCTGATAGGCGGCCAGGCTGACCCCGTTGTAGGTCGTGTCGGGGGCACCGATCTTCGCGGCCGCGTGCCGCTCGGCGGTGCTGAAGGTACTGACGTAGGTGAACGACCCGTCGGCGTTGACGGTGATGGTGGCCCCGCGGGCGGAGGTGATGGTGCCCGGCCAGTTCGGGGTGTCGCCGTCCGGGTCGCTGAACGTCAGCTTGCCGGTGCTGGTCTGGGTGGTGCCGCTGAGCGTGCCCACCGTCGGCGCGGTGGTCAACGTCAGCGACGGCGCACCGTTGGGCACGTCCGGCGCCACCGCGATCTTCAGCGTGACGGTGTAGCCGTCGGCGGTGGTGGCCAGGACGGTCACCACGTCGTCGACCGTGGTGGAACGGCCCAGACCCGCGTCGCGGACGTAGGTGAACGCCCCGGTGACCGGGTCGAAGGCGGTGACCGTGCCCTTGGCCGGGTTGCCGACCAGCGTGAAGCTGGTGAACAGCCCGGCGTCGTTGCCCGGGATCGGCACCCGGCCGTTGAACACCCCGTAGGTCGGCTTGGTGACGTCGGTCGGGGTGAGCGGCGCGGTGACGTTGGGCACCGTGACGTTCACGTAGTCCCGGCCGTAGTGGCCGTCGGAGATCTCGACCTGGAAGCTCTGCGTCGGGCCGGCGTTCGCCGAGGAGATGTAGGTGAAGTCGCCGGTGGTCGGGTTGAGGATGATGATGCCGCCGCCGGTGGTGTAGGCCATGTTGCCGTTGAGGCCGGTGACCGACGACCCCACCAGCCGGAAGGTCAGGGGGTCGCCGTCGGCGTCGCTGCCGGTGATCTTGCCGCGCACCACCCCCAGCGCGTCGGGAGTGCCCACGGTCGGGATGTTCGCGGTGGGCGGGGTGTTCTCGCCGTCACCGGGCAGGATGTCGATCTTCAACGCCACCGTGTAGACCACCCCGTCGGCCGAGCGAACCGGGATGTAGACGATGTCGTAGCGGTCCTCGGGGTTCTCCGAGTAGTGGCGGTGGAAGAACGACGTACCGGGCAACGTCGCGGTGTAGGTGAAGCCGCCCCCGTCGGTGTTGATGGTGACCAACGCACCGAAGATGGAGGTGTAGGTGCCGCCCTGGGACACCCCGGTCCAGGTGACCGGGCGACCCAGGTCGTCGACGACGTGAAAGGTGCCGGCAGAGTACTGCGAGTAGGTGCCCTTGGCGCCGAACACGCTGACGGTGTAGTGCCAGGAGTCGTAGGTGGTCCAGGTGGTGAAGGTGGTGAACCGGGCCAGTTCCTGGAACCGCTTGTAGACCGCCACCAGGCCGACGTAGGTGACCAGCGTGAACGGGTTGACCTGTTCGGCCGTCCAGGTGGGCAGGGTGATGTTCCAGGCCCGCGCCGGGTCCTCGAACGCCCCGCCGTCACCGCCGAAGATCGCCCCGGCCTGGGCAGCGGCGACCTTGGTCAGCAGGGAGTCGAAGTCGTTGAGGTCGGAGACGGTGACATTGGCCCCGGTGGTGGCCTTGATGATGTCGATCTCGATCTGCACCGGATCGTAGATGCCGTTGAGGAAGTCCTTGAGCACGGTGGCCACCCCGACCACGGCCGCACCCATCAGTTTGTAGGGCGTGATGATGCCGAGCGTGCCGGCGCCCGGGGCGATCTCGAACGCCGGCGCGACCCGGTTGAGGTAATCACCCCAGGCGTTGAGCATGCCGGTGAACCCGTACCCCGGCACCGCCGAGGCGAAGAACATCCCGAGGATGTCGACCAGATCCCGCGCCCACCGCGCCGGGCTGCCCGGGGCGGCGTTGCCGATCAGGTTCTCCAGCTGCTGGTTGGCGTTGTCGAGGGTGTAGTCGGTCTGCTGCTGGGTGATGTCGGTGAACTTCCATGGCGCACCGGGCCAGCCCTGCAACCGGTTGCGCATCCACTGCAGATAGCCGACGTGGTACCACTCGAGGCTGCCGGGCTCCGGGGTGGCCGCGGCCTCCTGCGCACCGGTCTGCGGCACCGACGGGAACAACGCATCCAGCGGACTCAACGGCGCCGACCGCAGCCCCGACTTGACCAGCCCGACCAGACTCGGCCCGGCCACCGCGGCCGAACCCAACCCCTGATACATCGCCACCGCCGTCGGCGCACCCACCACCGGAATCATCCCGATCAGGTCGCGCACCAGATCCTGGAACTCATCGGCGATGTCCGCCACATCACCACGCAACACCGCCGCACCGAGCGCCCCCGCATCCAGCAACGCACCGACACCGAACAGCACGGTCCCCACACCCGGGATCCAGCCGATACTCCGACCGAGCTCGACCAGCAACCCCTCCCCGAGCAACTCGGCCACCGTGCCGATCGCCGCAGCCGCAGCCGCCCACGTGTCCTCACCACGACGACTGGCGGTCCAGATCGCCTGCAACACCACACCGATCGGCGACGTCGGCGGCGCGTCCTCACCCCCGAGGCCCAGCTGACGCAGAATCTCGCGCACAAAGCCGAGCATCGCCTCGGCCGCCTGCAGGTCCTCGTCGGAGATCTCGACATCGACCGGACCCGGACCCTGCTCGCCCACCTCACCCGAACCCGAACCGGGGCCGTTCTCCCCAGCCGGCGGCGGCGTATCCTGCCCCGCACCGGCCTCACCATCGCCGGACTCCCCGTCATTACCGGCGGCACCGCCGTCACCGAGATCAACGATCTGAGCAGCCGGCCACCCGTCACTGCCGACCGACGGCCCACCCTGATCCTCGCCCGGGCCGCTACCCGTATCAGACGGCTCGGGGATTTCGGGGATCTCCGGGATTTCCGGCGACTCGGACGGTCCCGCGTCCTCCGGATCCGGATCCGGATCGAGATCCGGTTCCGGATCGGGATCCGGTTCCGGATCGGGATCGACCGCACCCCCACCGAGGCCCGGATCATCCAGATCATCCGGACCCGGCACATCGACGTCATCACCGACGTCATCACCGGTCTCGTCACCGGTGATGTCGCCGGTATCGACAAGCCGGGTCGGCCGCAGACCGGCCTTCACACCACCCACCGCACCGACGGACCTACGGACGACCGCCCCCCGCTTACCGTCGATACCGTCACCATCGCTGTCGGCACCCTGAGCCGCCGGAGCCTCGCCGGTGTCCGCACCGGCCACACCCCCACCACCGACCAGCGCCGCGGCCAACCCGACCCCGAGCGCACCCACCCCCAGCCAATGGGTGCGCTTCGCCGACCTACGGTGACGACCCTTCGTCCGCTGACACTTCCGAGGGCTGGGAGCGGCCAAAGCATCTCCTTCGCTCCGTCACGGCCGGGCCGACCGTTGTCCGCGCCCGTTGCCGACAAAGCCGACGCCGACCCTGCCGCGCGATCCGACAGCACCCGCGCCGCCCCTGCCGGAACAGCGCGTTACCGAGTCAAAAAATTAACACGTGCGACAGCGGATTTTCGGGCAAATTCGGAGGGATTTTTCTGCGCGTCGCGGCAACACCGTTGCCGGACCGGCCGGCGAGACCCGAAGCGGGCTGCAAAATTGCTGATCGAACAGCATTCGCCGAGGNGGACTCCCGCTGAACGTGTTCCCGTTCGCGGGGTACACCGCGCGCAACCACGCCGGCCCGTCAGGCCAACCGGGAAACCACCTCTTCCACGACCTCGTCGGCGGCGACATCGACCTGTTCACCGGTGGCCAGATCCTTGACCCCCACGGTGCCCGCCTCGATGTCACGGTCGCCGGCAACCAGCGCCACCGCCGCCCCGGACCGGTCGGCGGCCTTCATCGCGGCCTTCACGCTGCGGTCGCCGTAGGCCATGTCCACCCGGATCCCGGCCTCGCGCAGCCGGGCGGAAAGCACCGCCAGCCGCAGCTTGGCCTCCTCGCCGAGCGGCACGCAGTAGACGTCCACCCGCGCGGACGGCCCGACCGTCTTGCCCTCGGCGCGCAACGCCAGCAGGGTGCGGTCCACGCCGAGCCCGAACCCGATGCCGGACAGGTCCTGCCCGCCGAGCTGGCGCATCAGGCCGTCGTAGCGGCCGCCGCCGCCGATGCCGGACTGGGCGCCCAGCCCGTCGTGCACGAACTCGAAGGTGGTCTTGGTGTAGTAGTCCAGACCGCGCACCAGCCGCGGGTTGATCACGTACGGCACCCGCAGCGCGTCCAGGTGCGCCAGCACCGTCTCGAAGTGCTTGCGCGCCGTGTCCGACAAGTAGTCCAGCAGCACCGGCGCGTCGGCGGTCATCTCCCGCACGTGCGGCCGCTTGTCGTCGAGCACCCGCAGCGGGTTGAGCTCGGCGCGGCGGCGGGTCTCCTCATCCAGGTCGAGCTTGAACAGGAAGTCCTGCAGCGCCTTTCGGTACTGCGGCCGGCAGCTGTCGTCGCCCAGCGAGGTGATCTCCAACCGGAACCCGGTCAGCCCCAGCGACCGGTAGGCGGCGTCGGCGACGGCGACCACCTCGGCGTCCAGGGCCGGGTCGTCCACCCCGACGGCCTCCACCCCGACCTGCTGCAGCTGCCGGTAGCGGCCGGCCTGCGGCCGCTCGTAGCGGAAGAACGGCCCGGCGTAGCACAGCTTGACCGGCAGCGGCCCGCGGTCGAGGCCGTGCTCGATGATCGCCCGCATCACCCCGGCGGTGCCCTCCGGGCGCAGGGTCACCGAGCGCTCGCCGCGGTCGAGGAAGGTGTACATCTCCTTGCTCACCACGTCGGTGGACTCGCCGACCCCGCGCGCGAACAGCGCGGTGTCCTCGAAGATCGGCAACTCCACGTCGCCGTAGCCGGCCCGCCGCGCGGCACCGAGCAGCGAATCGCGCACGGCGACGAACTGCGCCGACTCCGGCGGCAGGTAGTCCGGAACACCCTTGGGGGCCTTGAACGCCGAGAACTCACTCACAGAGGCAGACCTTCGAGGAACGGGTTGGTGCGGCGTTCGGCACCGATGGTGGTGCGGGGCCCGTGCCCCGGCAGCACCACGGTGTCGTCGTCGAGCACCAACAGTCTGGACACGATCGAGCCGAGCAGGTCGCGGCCGCTGCCGCCGGGCAGGTCGGTACGGCCGACCGTGCCGCGGAACAGCGTGTCGCCGGTGAACACCACCTGGGTCGACTCCCCCGACACCCGGAACGACACCGAGCCCCGGGTGTGGCCCGGGGTGTGCTCGACGCACACCGTCATGCCGGCCAGCTCGAGCCGCTCCCGGTCGATCAGCTCGATGACCTGGCGAGGTTCGCGGAACATGGCGCCGAACAGCAGCTGGGCCGGCCGGGGACCGAAGCCGCGGATCGGGTCGGTCAGCATGAACCGGTCGTCGGGATGGATGTAGGCCGGACACCCGAAGGTGTCGGCCACCTTCTGCGCCGACCAGATGTGGTCGACGTGGCCGTGGGTGAGCAGCACCGCGGCCGGGGTGAGGCGGTGCTCGTCGAGGATGCGCCGCAGCGGGCCGAACGCCCGCTGCCCGGGGTCGACGACGACGGCGTCCGACCCGGGTCCAGGGGCCAGGACGTAGCAGTTGCACTGCGCCATCCCGGCGGCGAATCCGGTGAGCAACACGATCTCCAGTCTCCCACCCCGACGTCGCCGCGGGTCGCGCAGGCCACGGGCGGGGCTGCCTGGCACACTCGGTGCGGATCCAGAGCGTAGGAGGAGGACCGGAGCGTGCCGACCAACGAGGAGCGTCGGGCTGCCGCCAAGGAGAAACTCGAGCGACAGCTGCAGGAGCAGGCCGCCAAGGCCCGCAGGCAGCGCGTGCTGGCGATCATCGGCGCGGTGGTCGCGGTGGTGGTGGTCGCCGCGGCGGCGGTGACGGCGTTCGTGCTCACCGGCAAGGACAGCGAGGACACCGCCGGCCAGGACGGCCCCGCGGCGGAGGCCACCGAGACGACCACCGAGACGACCGCGGTGGCGGCCGGCCCGGGCGGGCTGCCGGCGTTCGACCCGCCGGGCACCCCGGGCGAGAACTGCCAGTACCCGGCGGCCGGTCAGGCGGCCAAGAAGAACACCCCGCCGCGCACCGGCAAGGTGCCCACCGACGAGAAGCAGATCAGCGTCAGCATGCACACCAACCAGGGCAACATCGGGCTGATGCTGGACAACGAGAAGTCGCCCTGCACCGTCAACAGCTTCGCCAGCCTGGCCCAGCAGGGCTACTTCGACGACACGGTGTGCCACCGGCTCACCGCCAGCCCGTCGCTGGGGGTGCTGCAGTGCGGCGACCCGACCGGCACCGGCACCGGCGGGCCGGGCTACCAGTTCGCCAACGAGTACCCGACCAACCAGTACCGGCCCGACGACCCGAAGCTCGCGGAGCCGGTCACCTACCCGCGCGGCACGGTCGCGATGGCCAACGCCGGACCGGGCACCAACGGCAGCCAGTTCTTCCTGGTCTACCGGGATTCGCAGCTGCCGCCGAACTACACCGTGTTCGGCACCATCGACGAGACCGGGCTGGCCACGCTGGACCAGATCGCGCAGGCCGGGATCCAGGACGGTGCGCAGGACGGCAAGCCGGCGAAGGAGGTGCGGATCAGCACGATCCGGCTCGACCTCTGAGCGCGAGCAGACGCGCAGACCCCCCGGAGCGCCGTGCTCCGGGGGGTTTTGCGTCTGCTCGCGGGAAGAAGCGTCAGGCCGCGGAGGTGACGCGGTAGACGTCGTAGACGCCCTCGACGTTGCGCACCGCGTTCAGCACGTGCCCGAGGTGCTTCGGGTCGCCCATCTCGAAGGTGAACCGGCTGATCGCCACCCGGTCGTTGGAGGTGGTCACCGACGCCGACAGGATGTTGACCTTCTCGTCGGCGAGCACCCGGGTGACGTCCGACAGCAGCCGGTGCCGGTCCAGCGCCTCGACCTGGATCGCCACCAGGAACACCGACGACGGCGACGGCGCCCACTTGACCTCGATGATCCGCTCGCGCTGCTTCTGCAGTTCGGCGGCGTTGGTGCAGTCGGTGCGGTGCACGCTCACCCCGCCGCCGCGGGTGACGAAGCCCATGATGTTGTCACCGGGCACCGGGGTGCAGCACTTGGCCAGCTTGGTCATCACCCCGGACGCGCCGGGCACCACCACGCCGCAGTCGACCGGGCCGCGGTGGCGCAGCGGCCGGGTCGCCGGGGTGGACCGCTCGGCGATCTCGTCCTCGGCCTCCTCGTCGCCGCCGCACTGGGCGACCAGTCGCTGCACCACGTGCCGGGCCGAGACGTGCCCCTCCCCGACCGCGGTGTAGAGCGCCGACACGTCGGCGTAGCGCAGTTCGCGCGCCAGCGCCGACACCGTCTCGGCGG
>Ga0065720_1004429_pt1 | contig 13981 bp, 14 predicted proteins | sample Thericmetagenome_FD_59107 | JGI IMG/M metagenome (GOLD analysis project Ga0065720, IMG submission 59107) | Thermophilic microbial communities from the Joint Bioenergy Institute, California, USA of rice/straw/compost enrichment - eDNA_2 v2... | ecosystem: Engineered > Solid waste > Grass >... | reverse complement strand
CGAGCTCGTGCCGGGTGTGCTCGATCTCCTCGCGCAGGCTCTCCGGCGTCTCCGCGCGATGGGGCTCGGCGCCGGTCCCGGTCCGCCTCTCGGCGGCCGTCTCTGTGGCCGTATCCGTGGTCATGCCCGTGGCCGTGTCCGTGCCGGAGCCGTCCGGCGGGACGTATTCCGCGGGCGCCCCTTCGGAGACGCCGGTGTGCTGTGGACCGGCCGCCCTGGTGTCGGCAGGACCGGTCCCCACGTCGCGGCGGGTCTCGTGGGTCGTCATCGGTGTGCCCTTTCCTTGATCTCCTGGATGTCCTGCCGGGCGCTCTCCATCGCCTGCCGGGGCAGCGGCGGACCGGCCTGGGCCACCCGCCTGCGGCCCGCGGCGGCGAGCCCGGCGGCGACCACGAGCAGGACGACGCCCACGATGAGCGCGGCGAGCCACACCGGCATCGCCAGCGCGAGCGCGGCGATCACGGCGGTGACCACGGCCGCCGCGCCGAGCAGGGCCACCACCCCGGCGCCGCCGAAGAGCCCGGCCCCGACGCCGGCCTGCCTGCCCTTGTCCTTCATCTCCGCCGCGGCGAGTCGCAACTCGGCGCGGACCAGCCCGGATATCTGCTCCGATGCCTGCCTGACCAGCTCGCCGACGCCCTGCTCGGATGCCCGCGGCGTCGTCCCCGCCCGGCCATCCGTGGCCGGCCGTGTCGTCGTCATCGCCGTTCATCCCCTTCCACGGGCTCGCCGTACGTTTCCTCGGCTCACCGGAGCGGGACGGCGGCCGGGCGCCCGTGCGGCGCCCGCGCCCGCACTCCGGGTGAATTACTCTCCGTTCCCCCAGCCACCGGCCTAAACGCGTGCGCGGCGCCCGCTTGACCGGCGATGACATCGGCCGCCGAAAATTCGGCAAAAGTACCCACACGGAGAAAGGCCGGAATGGAGGCGAAATGCAATGATGTCCACATATGCCCGACCGGGAGGAGACGATTGTGAGGTTGCCCCCGGACGACGACGTCATCGCGGCTCTGCGCGCCGGTGACGAGGCGACGTTCGCGGCGCTGCTCGACGCCTGGTCGAGGGGGATGCTGCGGGTGGCCCGCTCGTACGTGGCCACACGGGAGATCGCCGAGGAGGTGGTGCAGGACACCTGGCTGGCCGTGATCGGCGCCATCGACGCCTTCGAGGGCCGTTCCTCGCTGAAGACGTGGGTCTTCCGCATCCTCGTCAACACGGCGAAGAAACGCGGTGCCCGCGAACGCCGTACCGTGCCGTGGAGCAGCGCCTTCGAGCCCGGCCGCGCGCAGGCGAGCGAGGAGCCGCCCCCGGCCCTCGGCGCGCCGCCGGTGGACAGGAGCGAGCCGCTCAGCCGTGCCGTACCGGAGGGAGAGGTGCTCGCCTCCGAGGCGCGGGAGCGGATCTGGCAGGCGCTCGCGGAGTTGCCGGTCCGGCAGCGCACGGTGATCATTCTTCGTGATGTCGAGGGATGTACCTCCGAGGAGGTATGCGAGATCCTGGACATCTCTCCCGCGAATCAGCGGGTGCTGTTACACCGGGCCCGTACGGCGGTGCGCGGCCGGCTGGAGGATTACTTCGAGGCCGTCCGGCGCTGAAGCCTGGTGAAGCGGTCAAGTGATACAAGAGGCAAGGCGGTCGCGATCTTGAAACGGTTCAGTTGCGCGGAGCTGGTCGAATCCGTCACCGCCTATCTCGAGGGCGACCTCGATCCGGCCGAGCGGCGCGGTTTCGACGAGCACGTCCGCTGCTGCACCTCCTGCGCGCACCACGTCTCCACCATGCGCGCCACCGTGGACGCCCTGGGCGGGCTGCCCGCCGAGCCGCCCCTCCCCCCCGGCGCCCGCGCCCGGCTGCTCGACGCGTTCCGGCGCGCCCGCCGTCCCTGACCCCGTGCCGCACCCCGTGCCTCGCCCCCCGCCCCTGACGTCCCCGCCCCTGACGCCCCCGGCCCTGACGTCCCCGGGCCCGGCGGACCCCGTCCCTCCCGATTCCCCGATCCGGCGTAACGTTCCGGCCCCTCGCGGGTCTGTAGCCGCGAAGGGCGTGCGGGCGGAAAGGGGCGCGCATGACGGAGACGGCGGCCGACGCCGAGGTGATCAGGGACATCGACGACGTGATCGGCTTCGCCCGGGGGTGCCTCGCGCCGCGGGGCGGCGACCGGGTCGGCGTCGAACTGGAGTTTCTCGTCTTCGACCGCGGCGATCCCCGCCGTCACGTGCCGATCGCGCGCGTCCGCGACGCGCTCGCGGACGCGCCGCCGGGCGGCAGCGTGGTCACCTTCGAACCCGGCGGGCAGCTGGAGCTCTCCGCGCCGCCCGCCGCGCTGCCCGACGCGATCGCCCGGCTCCGCGCGGACGTGGCCGCGGTCGCCGCCGCGCTCGCGGACGCGGGCCTCGTCCTCGCCGGGGTGGGGCTCGACCCGGTGCGGCCGCCGCTGCGCCAGTTACGGCTGCCGCGCTACGAGGCGATGGCGGAGTTCTTCGCCGCCCAGTCCGGCGGGTCGGCCGCCGGGCCGCTGATGATGTGCTCGACCGCCTCCGTGCAGGTCAACCTCGACCTCGGCGGGCGGCCGGAGGCCCGGTGGGCGCGGGCGCACGCGCTCGGCCCGGTGCTCACCGCGGCGTTCGCGAACTCGCCGCTGCGGCTCGGCCGGCCGTGCGGCTGGATGTCCGGCCGCCAGCGGGTGTGGGAGCGGCTCGACCGCACCCGCACCGCCCCGGTGGCCGGCGCCGAGCCGGGCGACCCGGCGCTCGACTGGGCCCGCTACCTGCTCGACGCCCGCCTCATGCTCGTCCGCGAGGACGACGGTCGGTTCCGGCCGGTGCGCGACGGCAGCACGTTCCGCGACCGGCTGGCCGCGCCCGGCCCGCCGCCCACCGCCGCCGACCTCGCCTACCACGCGACCACCGTGTTCCCCCCGGTACGGCCGCGCGGCTGGCTGGAGATCCGCTACCTCGACGCGCAGCGGCCCGAGTACTGGCCGGTCTGCGTCGCCGTCACCCACGCCCTCGTCGTCGACGACCAGGCCGGGGAGGCGGCCATGGACGCCGCGTTGGACGCCGCGACGGCCGCCGCCGCGGACGCGGCCGGGCCGTACCCGGGCGGCTGGCGCGCCGCCGCCCGCGGCGGGCTCGCCGACCCGGCGCTGCGGCGCGCCGCCGACGCCTGCTTCCGGGCCGCGCTCGCCGCGCTCCCCCGCCTCGGCGCCCCCGCCGACCTGATCGCCCGCGTCGCCGCGTTCGCCGACCGGCACGTGGCGACCGGCCGCAGCCCCGCCGCCGACCTGCTCGAGTCCGGCCCCGCGCGGGGCCTCCTCCCCCACGACCGCGCCCGCGGAGGTTTGTGATGCACCTGACGCACGCTGACAAGGACCGGATCGCCGCCGAGCTCGTCGCGGTGCGGGAGCGCTCGCTCGCCTACACCGACGCCGACGACGACATGCTGCTGCGCCAGCACTCCCCGATCATGTCGCCGCTCGTGTGGGACCTGGCGCACGTCGGCAACTACGAGGAGCTGTGGGTGCTGCGCGCGGCGGCCGGGATCACGCCGCTGCGGCCCGAGATCGACGACATGTACGACGCGTTCAAGACGCCGCGCCGGGACCGCCCGTCGCTGCCGCTGCTGCGGCCCGACGAGGCGCGGCGGTACATCTCGGGGGTGCGCGGCCGGGTGTTCGACGTGCTCGACGCGATCGACTTCGAGTCGCCGGACCCGCTGCACCGCGACGGGTTCGTGTTCGGCCTCGTCATCCAGCACGAGCACCAGCACGACGAGACGATGCTCGCCACGCTCCAGCTCTCCGGCCGGCCCGGGCTGGTGCGCGACGGCGAGCTGCCGCCGGGCCGTGCCGACGGGCCGCGGGAGGTGTTCGTGCCCGCCGGGCCGTTCCGGATGGGCACCGACACGCTGCCGTGGGCGTACGACAACGAGCGGCGGGCGCACACCGTCGACCTGCCCGCCTACTGGATCGACCGGTTCCCGGTGAGCAACGCCGAGTACGCCGCGTTCATCGAGGCCGGCGGGTACGACGACGAGCGCTGGTGGACCCCCGAGGGGTGGGAGTGGCGGCGGCGCGGCGACGTCACCGCCCCGCTGTTCTGGCGGCGGGACGGCGGCACCTGGTGGCGGACCCGGTTCGGCCGCGTCGAGCCGGTGCCGATGGACGAGCCGGTGCAGCACGTGAGCTGGTACGAGGCGGACGCGTACGCCCGCTGGGCGGGCAAGCGGCTGCCGACCGAGGCCGAATGGGAGAAGGCGTGCGGCTGGGACCCGGCCGCGGGGCGGTCCCGCCGGTACCCGTGGGGCGACGAACCGCCCACCCCCGACCTGGCGAACCTCGGGCACCGGGCCGCCCGGCCCGCGCCGATCGGCGCCTACCCCAAGGGGGCGAGCGCGTACGGCGCCGAGCAGATGATCGGCGAGGTGTGGGAGTGGACCTCGTCGTGGTTCCTGCCCTATCCGGGGTTCCGCGCGTTCCCCTACCGGGAGTACAGCGAGGTGTTCTTCGGCCACCGGTTCCGGGTGCTGCGCGGCGGCTCCTGGGCGGCCGACCCGGCCGCGGTGCGCACCACGTTCCGCAACTGGGACTTCCCGATCCGGCGGCAGATCTTCGCCGGGTTCCGCTGCGCCCGTTCCGCCACGCCCGAGGAGGCGGCCGGGACCGCGCCGGGGGCCGCCTGATGTGCCGGCACGCGGCCTGGCTCGGCCCGCCCCGCAGCCTCGCCTCGCTCATCGACGAGCCGGAGCACGGCCTGCTGCGGCAGTCGTACGCGCCCCGGATGCAGCGGTACGGCACGGTGAACGCCGACGGGTTCGGCGTGGGCTGGTACGACCCGGAGTCGGGCGAGCCGGTCCGCTACCGGCGGGCCGTGCCGATCTGGGGGGACGCGAACCTGCCCGGCCTCGCCCGGGTGGCGCGGTCGCACTGCCTGCTCGCCGCCGTGCGCTCGGCGACGGCGGGCATGCCGGTGGAGGAGACCGCGACCGCGCCGTTCGCCGCGGGCCGGTGGCTGCTCAGCCACAACGGGCGGGTCGCCCGGGAGGCGGTGCGCCCGCTCGCCGAGGAGGCGGAGAGCAGCTGCGACTCGGCGTGGCTCGCCGCCGCCGTGTTCGCCCGGCTCGCCGCCGGGGCGCCGCTCGCCGACGCCCTCGCCGAGGTCGTGGCCGAGGCGGGCGGCAAGGACCCCGAGGCCCGGCTCAACCTGCTCGCCTGCGACGGCGCCTCGCTCGCCGCGACCGTGTGGGGGGACACGTTCTTCCTCCACCTCGGCGAGGGCGTGCTCGCGGCGAGCGAGCCCCTCGACGACCGGCCCGGGTGGCGGGCCGTACCGGACCGGTCCGTGGTGACGGCCACCCGCGACGGGGTGCGGGTGGAGCCGCTGTGACCCGGGCCGCGCGGAACCCTCCCGGCACCGCCGGCGCGCCGCCCGAACCGACAGATGACCCTTCGGCACAGGAGGACCAGTGCCAGTCAGCCAGTCGACCGTGCAGTTGATCAACCATCTCGACCGCGACTACCTGCGGCAGGCGCTCGAACGGGACGTGCGCGCCGGGCTGCGGGCGGCGCCGAAGCACCTGCCGCCCAAGTGGTTCTACGACGCCCGGGGCAGCGAGCTGTTCTCGCGGATCACGCGGCTGCCCGAGTACTACCCGACCCGGCGGGAGCTCGCCATCCTGCGCGAGCACGCCGCCGACATCGTGGCGCGCGGCGGCGCGGACACGCTGGTCGAGCTGGGCTCGGGGACGAGCGAGAAGACCGTGCTGCTGCTCGACGCGCTCGCCGAGGCCGGGCGGCTGCGCGCCTACCTGCCGGTGGACGTCGACGCGGTCACGTTGCGCGAGGCCGCCGACCGGCTCGCGGCGCGGTATCCGGGGCTCGCCGTACGGGCGGTGTGCGCGGACTTCGAGCACCACCTGCCGCTGCTGCCGCGGACCGGCCGCCGGATGGTCGCCTTCCTCGGCGGCACGATCGGCAACCTCGGCCCGGCGGACCGCAAGGCCTTCCTCAAGGTGCTGCACGGCACGCTCAACCCGGGCGACACGCTGCTGCTCGGCGCCGACCTGGTGAAGGACGTCGACCGGCTCGTCGCCGCCTACGACGACGCGGCCGGGGTGACCGCCGCGTTCAACCGCAACGTGCTGCACGTGATCAACCGGGAGCTGGGGGCCGACTTCGTCCCCGACGCCTTCGACCACGTCGCGCTGTACGACGAGGTGAACGACTGGATCGAGATGCGCCTGCGGGCCCGTCGCGACATGCGGGTCCAGGTCGCCGCGCTCGGCCTCACCGCCGCGTTCGCCGCCGGGGAGGAGATGCGCACCGAGATCAGCGCGAAGTTCCGCCCGGCGGGGCTGAGCCGCGAGCTGGCCGCCGCGGGGTTCACGGTACGCCGGTGGTACCTCGACCCCACCGGCGACTTCAGCCTCGTCCTCGCCGAGGCCTGACCTCACCGCCGGAGTCGCCGGCCGGGCCGTGCCGGCCCGGGTGGCGGCGGCCGAGCAGCAGGTACGCGATCGGGCCGACCGGCGGCACCAGGATCGCCGCCCACCAGAAGGTCTTGCGGCCGCGCACGTCGCGGCGGGCGCGGAAGGACAGGTCGACGGCGGCGGCCGAGGTGAGCGCGAACTCGGCCGCCACCATGACGAGCAGTACGGCGCGCTCGGCGCGCGACAGGTCGGCCCAGCGGGTGCGTTTCGCGGTCATGGGCGATCCTCGGCGTGGCTGCGGGGACGGCGGGGCCGGGCTCGGGCTCACCTGCGGCGGCGGGTCTTCGACCTGGCGAGCACGCGGACGACCGCGCGCACGGTGAGCAGCGCCACCACGGCGACGATCTGGCCGCCGAGGATGATCTTGTTGATGTCGACCGCGGGCCGCCAGCGCACCTCGCCGCCCTTGATCACGAACATGCCCGCGGGCGTCGCGCCGACGCCGAACCCGCCGCCGGTCCCCTCGCCCGGCTGCTCGCCCTCCTGCCTGCCGGTGCCGCCACCGCCGCCTCCGGCGACGCGGGCGGCCGGGATCACCGTGACGCCGTCGCGGGTGATCGGCTCACCGAAGACCCGGTTCACCGTGGCGGCGTCCTGCGCCTTGCCGAGCAGCTCGATGGTGTCCATGTGGGTTCCCTCCGTAGCTCCGGACGGGCATCCGTGCGCGGACGGTGGCCGGGCGAGGACCACGGACGCGGGCGGCGATGCCCTTCTTCTCCGCCTGTTCCCCGCAGCGGCCGCATGCAACTCGCCGGGCCGAGGGAGAGGGTCCCGGGCCGGAGGGGCGCCGGTCCCCGGCGGCGGGCCGCGCCGCCGCCGGGGTGGGCGCGGGTCAGAGCCCGGGGCCGGTGAGGCGGCGGTCGCCCTTCGTGGTGAGCACGAAGACCTGCCAGTTGTAGTACGCGTAGAAGGCGCGGCGGTCGCGCGTCATCTCGCGGGCGTGCAGCTTGACCGCGTTCACGTACCGGTTGGAGTGGTTGTACATCCACAGNGCCCGGTCGTAGTNNCGCGGCGCGCCGNNGGCCCGCAGGTAGTTCGCCGCGCCCATGATCGCGTCGCGGGTCTTGTGCACGTCGCCGCCCATGCCGTACGCGGCCCAGGTGCGCGGCATGAACTGCATCGGGCCCTGGGCGCCGGTGTGGCTGGGCGAGCGCACCCGGCCGAACTTCGTCTCCACGAGCATGATCGCGGCGAGGATCTCCCAGTCCACGCCGAACCTGCGCTCGGCGGCGCGGAAGTGCTTGAGCAGCACGTCGGCGGGCTCGGGGTCGCGCACCTTGAACCGGATCGGCCCGCTCACCGGCCTGGTGAGGGCGAACAGGTCGGCGACCGCCGTGGTGTTCGCCTTCGCCGAGGCGGCGAGCCGCCGCGGCAGCCGTTGCCGCACCCGCTCCGCGAGCCGCGGGTTCCGGGCGAGGTGGCGGTAGATCCGCTGCTGGTAGAGGGCGTGCAGCACCACCCGCTCGGGCGGCTTCCCCCTGCCCGGGTCGCCGGTGCGCCGCCACTCGTCGATCGCCGCGTGGAGCGCCTTCTCGTTCCGTTCGAGCGCCCGGGCGAGCTCGGCGGCCGAGCCGGGAATCGCCTGGTCCGGCCGGGGCGCGTCGGCCGGGGCCCGGCGCTCGGCCTGCTGCGCGGCCGCCCGCACCCCCGGGTTCGCCGCCGCGGGCGACGGCGCCGCCCGCCCGCCGGTCGAGCCCTGCGCGCTGCCCGTGCCGCCGCAGGCTCCCGCACCGGCGGCGAGGACGACGGCGAGCACCGCGGCCAGCCGTCTGCCGACCACGTACGAACGCCCGTCACGGCCGCCCCGCGGCCGCCCGCCTTGCCGAGGAAGATCCCACATGGCACCCCAACCTACCCGCGGCGGCCGCTCCGCACGGGCAGGACGCTCCGCTTCGGCGGGACTCCCTCGCCGGGCCGCCCCGGGCGGCCGGTCACACGGCGCGCAGGAGGTCGTCGAGGATCTCGTTGAACGCGCCGGGGTGTTCCAGGTTGGGCAGGTGGGCGGCGTCCTCGACCACGGTGAGCGTGGCGCCGGGGATGAGGTCGCGCATGGCGCGGGCGTCGGCGACGGGGGTGAACTCGTCGCCGTCGCCGGCCACGATGCTCGCGGGCACGCGGAGGCGGGCGAGGGTGCCGGTGTAGTCGGGCCGCAGGGTGCGGCCGCGCAGCGCCGCGGCGGCGCCCTCGGGCGGGGTCGTGCGCATCATCGTGAGCACGTGGTCCGCCACGTCCGGGCGGGCGGTGATCGTGGCGGGGGCGATCATCTTGGGCAGCACCTCCCGCGCGTACGGCTCCATGCCCTCGCGGACCAGGCGGCCGGCGAGGGCCCGGCGGGCCAGCGCGGCCTCCTCGGCGTCGGGTCGGTGGGTGGTGCAGGCGAGGAGGAGGCCGCGCACCCGGCCGGGGAAGAGGCGGCAGAACTCCATCACGATCTGGCCGCCCATGGACAGCCCGCCGAGGACGCATTCCGGCACCTCCAGGCGGTCGAGCAGGGCGGCGATGTCGCGGGCGAAGGTCTCCAGCGGGGTGACGCCGGGGACGACGGTGGACTCCCCGTAGCCGCGCAGGTCGGGGGCGATCACGCGCCTGCCGGAGCGGCTGAGGTGGTCGAGCTGCGGGCGCCACATGGACCGGTCGAACGGGGTGCCGTGCACGAGCACGAGCGGGATCCCGCCGGTGCCCTGGTCGTCGTAGGCAATGGTGATCTCACCGATGGCAAGGCTGGTCACGCGGAAAATCCCCTCGAGGACGAGACGAGTGCTCCGATACTATTTGCGGTGATATCTCGGTGCAATGACTAGATTGCACTCGGTGCAATTCCGGAGGCCGAATGAGCGACTATCAGGCGATCGCCGACGAGGTGGCGGCGCGGATCGCCGACGGGCGGCTGCGGCCCGGCGACCGGCTGCCCCCGCAGCGGCGCTTCGCCCGGCAGCACGGCATCGCCCCGTCCACCGCGGCCCGCGTGTACGCCGAGCTGATCCGGCGCGGCCTCGCCGTCGGCGAGGTGGGCCGGGGCACGTTCGTGCGCGCCGCCGCGGCGGCCGAGCCGCGCCTCGCCGAGCCGCCCCGCGCCCGCGCGGACCTGGAACTGAACTTCCCCACCGTGCCCGAGCAGGCGGCGCTGCTCGCGGAGAGCCTCGGCGGCATGCTCCGCCCCGACGTGCTCGCCGCCGCGATGCAGCCCGTCGGCGCGGCGGGCACGCCGGCCGCCCGCGAGGCCGTGGCCGCGCTGGCCGCCCGGCCGGGGTGGACGCCGCACCCGGATCGCCTGCTGTTCTCCGGGAACGGCAGGCAGGCGATCGCCGCCGCGCTCGCCGCCCTCGTCCCGGCGGGCGAGCGGGTCGGGGTCGAGGAGCTCACCTACCCGGTGGTCAAGGGCATCGCCGCCCGGCTCGGCGTCACCCTCGTGCCGCTCGCCATGGACGAGCAGGGTCTCGTCCCCGACGCGGTCCGCGCGGCCGGGCCGCTGCGCGCCCTCTACGTGCAGCCGACGCTGCACAACCCGCTCGGCGTCACCATGTCCCCGGCCCGCCGCGCCGAGCTCGCCGGGCTGCTCACCGAGCTCGGCCTGTACGCGGTCGAGGACGGCATCTACACCTTCCTGCACGAGGAGGCCACCCCGCTCGCCGCCGCCGCCCCGGACCGCGTCGTCTACGTGGACAGCCTGTCGAAGCGGGTGGCGCCCGGGCTCACCGCGGGGTTCCTCGTCGCCCCGGCCGCGCTGCACGCCCGGCTCGCGGCGGCGCTCCGCTCCGGCGGGTGGCCGGTCTCGCGCTTCGCGCTCGACGCGGTCACCCGGTGGGCGTCCGACGGCACCGTGGCGAAGCTGGTGGAGCTCAAGCGCCGCGACGCCGCGGTACGGCAGGGCATCGCGCGGGAGCGGCTCGCGGGCTTCGCCGTACAGGCCGATCCGCGTGCCTACCACTGCTGGTGGCGGCTGCCCGAGCCGTGGCGCGCCGACACCTTCGTCGCCGCCGCCGCGCGCCGCGGCATCGCCGTCTCGCCCGGGGCCGCCTTCGCCGTCGCCCCCGGCCGGTCCCCCAACGCCGTGCGGCTCGCCCTCACGCCCCCGGCCGGCGTGCTCGCCCCGGCGCTCGACGCCCTCGCCGAGCTCGCCGCGACCGGCCCGGAGAGCACCGAGGTCGAGTGACGGCGCCACGGAGCCGCCGATCAGTCGTTCGGCGGTCGATCACAGGACCTTCGCCCCTGCCCGCGCATCAACCGACGGCCCGTATGGTCGAAGTGACGGGTGGTTCCGCTTTCGGGGGGAATGAGATCACGTGAACACGCTGACGACGCGGCCGCTGCGCGAGGAGCACCAGGCCCTCGCCGCCGGTGTCGACACGCTGCGCGAGGCGGCGGAGGCCGTCGAGCACGGCGGCTGGAAGACGATGACGCTGCTCGACGAGAGCGTCGACTTCCTGCTCTACCGGCTCATCCCGTACCTGCGGGCCGAGGACGCGGTGCTCTACCCCCGCGTCGAGGAGGCGATGAACGCGCCGGGGGCGACCGCGACGATGAGCCGCGACCACGAGGAGGTGGTGCGCCTCACCCGGGAGGTCGTCACCATCCGGGACCGGCTCACCGCCGCCCCCACCCGCCAGGAGCGCCGCGCCCTGCAGCGCGCCCTGTACGGCCTGCACGCGATCGTCCGCCTCCACCTCGCCAAGGAGGAGGAGATCTACCTCCCGGTCATCGACTCGGCCCTCAGCGAGGAGGAGGGCGCCCGGCTGTTCGCCCGGCTGAGCGAGGAGACCCACCGGCTCTCCGAACGGTAGGGCCGCGCCGCGCCGGGGCGGCGCAGGCGGCCGCGGGTCGCCCCGCGGCCGCCGAGGCCGGTCGGGCGGCGCGTCCCCGGCGGCCGTGTGCTCAGCGCCTCTCGCCCTGAGTGCTCTCCTGAGCGCTCGTCGCCCTCAGTGCTTGTCCCGGCCGCCGGTGCCCGCCGGGGTGCGCCGCAGCAGGTCGGTGACCTCCTCGTCGGTGGTCGGCGAGAAGTCCTGGTACCAGGCGCCGATCGCGAACAGGTCCCGCGGGGTCTCCAGGCAGATCACCTCGTCGGCGACCCGCCCCAGCTCCGAGACGACGTCCGGGGAGCCGACCGGCACCGCCAGGATCACCCGGCCGGCGCCGCGGGCGCGGGCCACCTGGCAGGCGGCGCGGGCCGTGCCGCCGGTCGCCACGCCGTCGTCGACCACGATCACCGTGCGGCCGTCGAGCGGCACCGCGGGCCGGTCCCCGCGCAGCCGGGCCGCCCGGTCCGCCACCTCGGCGCTCTCCCGCCGCTCCACCTCGTCCAGCTGCGCCTGGCTGAGCGCGGCCAGCCGGATGATCTCGGGGTTGAGCACCCGGACGCCGCCCTCGCCGACCGCGCCGTAGCCGAGCTCCGGCTGGTACGGCACGCCCAGCTTGCGCACCACGATCACATCGAGCGGCGCGCCGAGCGCGTGCGCCACCTCGAAGGCCACGGGCACGCCGCCGCGCGGCAGCCCGACCACCACGACGTCCTCGTCGCCGACGCGGGCGCGCACCCGTTCGGCGAGCCGCCGTCCGGCGTCCACACGATCCGCGAACATAGCTGCCACCCCCGTGCGGCCGGCGGGCCCGGCGGGCCGTCGCGGCCCGTGCTCCCCCGCCGGTCTCCTACCGATCCTGCGCACGCCTACCCAGGCGGGTACAGGGCCGAACGCGCGTCACGGCAGGGACGAAGGTCCCGGTCTCGATGCTCCCGCGAGGGCCGCCGGTCAGTCCACCCGGCCGGTGGCCACGGTTCGCTCGGCCGCCATCGGGTCGTCCACCACCTGGGCGGCGGTCACCGCGACCGTGGTGACGATGTCCTTGACGGTGGCGCCCCGGGACAGGTCGTTCACCGGCTTGCGCAGCCCCTGCAGCACCGGGCCGACGGCGACGGCGTTCGCGCTGCGCTGCACGCCCTTGTAGAGGATGTTGCCGGTGTTGAGGTCGGGCACGATGAACACGGTGGCCCGGCCCGCGACGTCGCTGCCGGGCAGCTTCGTCTTCGCCACCGTGGGGTCGATCGCCGCGTCGTACTGGATCGGCCCGGCGACGGGCAGGTCGGGGCGGCGCTCGCGGACGAGCTCGGTGGCCTCGCGCACCTTCTCCACGTCCGCGCCCTTGCCGGAGGTGCCGGTCGAGTACGACAGCATCGCGACCCGCGGCTCGATGCCGAACCGCTGCGCGGTGTACGCCGAGGAGATCGCGATCTCGGCGAGCTGCTCGGCGGTGGGGTCGGGCACGACCGCGCAGTCGCCGTACACGAGCACGCGGTCGGCGAGGCACATGAAGAACACGCTCGACACGAGCCCGAGCCGGAGGATCTCGAACGCGGGCCGGATCGTGTGCGCGGTGGTGTGCACCGCGCCGGAGACCATGCCGTCGGCCATCCCGGTCTGCACCATGAGCGTGCCGAAGTACGACACGTCGGTCACCGTGTCCCGGGCGAGCTCGACGGTCATGCCCCGGTGCGCGCGCAGCCGCGCGTACTCCTGGGCGAACCGCTCGCGCAGCTCGGGGTCGAACGGGCTGATCACCCGCGCCCGGTCCACGTCGAGGCCGAGCTGCGCGGCCTTGGCCCGGATCCGCTCCTCGTCCCCGAGCAGGGTGAGGTCGGCGACGTCGCGGCGGAGCAGCACGTCGGCGGCGCGCAGGATGCGCGGCTCCTCGCCCTCGGGCAGCACGATGTGCCTGCGCTTCGCCCGCGCCCGGTCGAGCAGCTCGTACTCGAACATGAGCGGCGTGACCGCGAGGCTCCTGGTGATGGCGAGCCGCTCCAGCAGCAGCTCGGCGTCGACGTGCTCGGCGAACAGCCGCAGCGCGGTGTCCACCTTGCCGCCGGCCTCCGGGGTGAACCGGCCCTCGACCGCCGACAGCCGGGTCGCGGTGTCGAACGTGTCCCGGTCGGTGACGATCACCGGGACGGGGATCTCCATGCTGCGCAGCAGCCGGTCCACCGGGGGCGACAGGCGCTCCCCGCCGGTCATGATGATCGCCGACAGGCTGGGGAAGCCGGTCGCGGTGTGCGCGGCGACGAGGCCGGGCAGCAGCGCCCCGGCCCGGTCCGAGGGGATGATCACGGCCGCGCCCTCGGTGTACCGGTCGAGGATGGTCGGCAGCGACGCCGCGCCGACCATGAGCCCGTGCGCCTCCCGGCCCAGGCCGTCCGCCGCGCCGAACAGCAGCCGGCCGTCGCAGGCGTCGGCGAGGTCGGCGACGGACGGGGCGCGCAGCGACGACGACTCCGGCAGCACGAACACCGGCGTGTCGTGCGCGATCGCGACCTCGCCGGTGGTGCGGGTCACGACGACGGCGAGCTCCCGGGCGTGGTTCTGCGCGAGCTCCTTCGAGGTGAGCTCGACCGCGGCGGCGATCTGCGTCGAGGTACGGCCGAGCCCGCTCACCACGTTCAGCACCGGCGTGCCGAGGTCGGCGGCGAGCCGGGCGTTGAACTCGAACTCGGTCGGGGCGCCCACGTCGG
>Ga0065720_1020532_pt1 | contig 13987 bp, 16 predicted proteins | sample Thericmetagenome_FD_59107 | JGI IMG/M metagenome (GOLD analysis project Ga0065720, IMG submission 59107) | Thermophilic microbial communities from the Joint Bioenergy Institute, California, USA of rice/straw/compost enrichment - eDNA_2 v2... | ecosystem: Engineered > Solid waste > Grass >... | reverse complement strand
GTAGAACAAAACCGAAAAAAAGAAAAAATGATGACATTAATTCCTAAAGAGCCAAAACAAGTTGTTATTGAAAAAATGGAAAATCATATGGAAGCGGCTGTCAGCCAACTAAAACTTGAACGAGATAATAGAAGGAAAAAAATTTTGAAGCTGCTTAAGACAAAGCACTTCAACTTATTCAAACCTTCTACAATCAATAATATGCATCTTCTAAAAGATGCATTCAGAAAATGAAAACTTTTTATCTCAAGTTTGGTGTAATAAATGTGAGTTTTACGCTATTACTTAATATATTCTTATTCCTTCTCGCTGTTTGTAATGTACATACATTAATCTGACTGAAAATTACGAGAAGGTATAAACATTAGAATATCTTTTTTTTTTTTGGTTATATTCTAGAGTTTTTTACTTAGAAAGTGAACTCGGCCCTGCTTATCATGGTATCTCTCAATTTTATTCTTTAAGATAAAGCTCATCAGCTTATACCAGGTTGAAAGCTTGCTCTTGATAAACTTTTGGACCTTTCTAATTCTGACATTGATCTCAAATTCTCGAACTATATCATTATTTTGAACTGTTATCAGATCATTGAATGCTTTATCAAATATATTGAAGAGGGCTTTGATCTGAGTGGCTTCTTTGATTTGAGTAAAGTCTGAACTAATTGATAAGAACACACAATTGATTTTTGCAGCATGCATCAATAATGAGTTTATCCATAAATAAAGAGATCTTCCTTTCAACTCACTGATGCTTGCTTGGAATTTGTTACGTATCAGCTTTTCATAATCGAATAATTCAATAACCAACTTCTCAACACCTAAGGAAAAGGCCGCATTTTTAATAGCCTCCATACTTGAGCTCATTTTGGCGTGTTTTTCTGCAATCAACTTATACAAAAGATTATTCTTTGTATCTTCATATTCGTAATTTTTATCAAAGGTTGGCGGGTCTTGAAGACTTCTAAATTTAATGAGATTAGAAAAGTAATTTTCTTCATTGAGTACTGTCAAAATGCTCTCTGAGTCAACTATTCCATGTCCAATTGTCCATGCTTTTCTATACAATTCGGCCTTTTCAAGGTCAGAGGTCTCAGGGAAATAAGTAATCAAGATATTCTTAAAACTTTCAAAACTAATGGTGAATTTCCCTCCCGAAATGGGATTAGAATTGGGTTCTTGGTTAATAATATTTTTCAAGATCACAAACCTTTCCTTCTTTTCTTTTTTATACTCTTCGAGAAGAACTCTCAAGAAAAATGCTGAGTCTATTAAGTTCTTCTCGTTCTTCACTTTTATCTTTTCTCTGAGCTTCTGTTTGATCAATAGCAGGGTCTCTCTATCATATTTCTCTCCAATGAGATGCTCAAGTACAACTTCTGCCCACTCATATCTGATATAGTGCACAAAAGAAAATGATGCACTCGGGTCATTCAGCTGGGGTCCCTTGAAGACCAGATTTCTGCATTGTAAGAAGTATATCAATTCATCTCTGGTGTGTACTTCGTCCAAAAACTCTTTAAATATGATGCAATCCCAAATCTTTTGGGCCATTTGAGTATTTAACAGTCTAATTACCTCATTTCTGAAGATTTCAGGATCAGGATCTTTGATGTCAGCCATTCTAACCTTTCTCTGATAAGGACAAAGAACAAACTTCCCAGTCCAAGCATATGCAAAATCTGGGAACCTCGAGATCTGTTTGTAATCATTAGTGTACAAGAATTCATTATACTTTGAATCAAAAATGGCTCTAATAGTGGCCACAAAGTCAACCTTGAACTTCGGCTCTTCGATTTTCTCATAAATCTTCTTACCCATAAAAAGAAATTGGAAAGTAGGAACTGCGATCATGTACTGTTTTAGATCCATCTGTCCCAGTGATAGGGAATCTTTAACTTTTTTAAATTCAATCGCCCTCCCTGTGAACATTTTAGAAGCGAATATCTCCTGAAGGGAATGAAAAACTGTGAGATCTTGAAGCATGTTTTCCAAACCGCTAATTTCATTCATTTTTTGTTTTTCCTCCATGAGCTTATCAAGCTTTGCTTTTTCCTGTAAATACTTTTCTCTAAGTGTAGCAAAGTTTTCTTGAAAGGATAATAGTTCCAGTTTCATACCTTCATAATCAGCCTTCTGCATCAGTGCTCTTTCACGATACATATTCGATCTCTCTTGCAGTTCAGCAATTAATTTCTCATTTTGCTCATTAATGAGTTTTAATTCCTGTATTTTAAATTCCTTTTCATGATTCGTTTGAGTTAGCTTCTCTGTCTCGCCCCTCAACCCTAATAATTTCAGCTCATATGTATCAGCTAGACTATGGTAATGTTTTAGATTTGATTCTAACTCTTCAATAACTGTTTTCGTATGTGATCTCAATGTCTCCATTTCTCTCTTTAAGGCATGAACATCTTGGTTAGATAACACACTCTCTAATGTTTTTTCCATTTTTTCTTTTTCAGACTCAATCTTCTGGATTTGAACCTGGAAGACATTGATATCCCTAGATTTTTCAGCCAGCCTCTGTTTTAGTGAATGTTTCAAATGATTTATTTCATCAAGGTCTTTCTGGGTTCTCTCTTGAAATTTCAGGTCAATGAATTTGATCTCCTTTTCAAGAGAATCAATTCTTTGCTTCAATTCCTTCTTCTCGCCTGTTAACTCATGAACTTTCGATATCAAGTCATTGACAATCAAATGCAAGAATCCTTCTATCTCCAACATAATATCAAAGATCAGAGAATATTTAGAAGGCATGCTATTCTCATTTTCGAAGATTTTAGAATAAAACTCATTCAGATAAAACATCATTTTCGTGATATTTGCATTTTGGGTCTCGTTGAAAAATTCTATCTTCTTCAGTTCATTCCTTTTCTTAGAAATAACAGCTAGCTTATTTTTCATTTTGCTAATACGCTCTGGATTAGTTATTACCTTATCATTTGAACCTTCGTCAACTTCTCCAAGGGTGAAAAACCCAGATCGAAAGGTGGAATTAAAATCTTGAGGTGTAGAAGAATAAAATGATTGACGCTGCTTGTCGGGACGTGAGAACTGAGGAGAAGAAGGAAGCTCTAGTCTGTAAGCTCTTTGAGATGATAGGGGTGCCATGGGTCTTGGAAATATTGTATGACTAGCAAATAAAATTGGGTTTTTTGGGTGAGAGAGATCAGGAGTGGGACTTTTGATCTCTCCTGACATTGAGGACTTGATTCTTGGAATAAATGGCAAACTTTTTTGGTGAGAAGATCGTGCCCCTCTAGGAGATGTAAGTAGGTTCACTTGATCAACTTTATTCTTCATTATTAGTTGCAATTTTACTTAATTTGATTAGTTAAGAGAATAAAAAGTAAGAGTTTGAGGGAAAATCTTGACTCTTAAATAGCAAACTTCTAAGTTTGAATAGTCTTATGTAGTTGAGTAGGTTAATTCGTAGATAGGCAATATATAAAAATGCTTAACGATGGTGATAATGATGATGATGAGGAGGACCTCCAGCCTGTGCCTTAAACATATTAAGCATTTTTTGGGTGACAATGAAACCACCGAATACGTTGATGGAAGCAAAGAACACTCCAATAAGGCCACAGATGCTAGTATCATCTAAGAAGCTAACTGAGTTGAGTTCTAGCATGCTGCCCACAATAATTATTCCGCTGATAGCATTAGTCACACTCATTAAAGGAGTATGCAAAGCTGGAGTAACATTCCAAATAACCATATATCCTATGAATATAGCCAGAATGAAAATGAAGAAGCGGTTCAAGAGGACTGTCTCATTCTCAGTTGCAATTCCCAAGAGTACGAAAAAGGCTATCAATGCGCTAGTTGTGAGTGCTGTTTGTTTAAAGGGTGAGCTAACTCATTACTAAAGTCTATATATAATTACGCTTGAACTTCTATTGGCCTGTCTTCAAGCAAGGGAACAGTATGTGCATCCTATAGTTTAAAAACACAAAAAAGGTTACATACTCCTTTATCAACCTTAATTTCAAACATTTGAGGCTTAGGCTTATCCTGGATTTGAATCTGTTGAGGAGGTTGAGGCTTTTGATCTGGAGGAGGCTGTTGGATGGCTTGAGGAGGGTTCCAAACGACTGTTCCCTTATCAATAATCTAGAAAATTATATTTGTAGGTTGCAAAGTACTGTTAATCCTCTGATGATTTCATCTGATAAATCAATGCCAAAGTTTGAAGCATTATTTGCTATCAAATTAGTCGAAATCATTATATTTTACAAGGATTCTTGGGAATAAAACAGAGCTCTTCAAACAAGTTGAACATATTAACAGCAAATAATTCAGAGGATTGTTGGGCCATTCTGCTTACTAAATCAGTGTATCCCAAGATAATAACTTTGGTCTCGGGGTCAACATATCTTTCTCCAGGGCTTCCAAGTGAATAAAGATTTCCAAGATAAGTTACCGAGTTAATTCACAGTTGCCACCCATTTCTGCTGCAAGATCAACGATGACACTATTAGGCTTCATAACTCTCACAGTTTCAGCATCAATCAAGATGGGAGCTCTCTTTCCAGGAATGAGAGCTGTTGTAATAATCACATCAACTTCTTTTGCTTGAGCAATAATCATCTTTCTCTGAGCTTGCTTGTAACCTTCGCTCATTTCTCTGGCATAACCACCTTTTCCCCATAATATAGAGTACAGGAATTTTTACCATAACCTTCTCCAGATTCTTGATAGTCGACTTCCAAGAACTCAGCTCCAAGACTTTCAACTTGTTCTTTTGCTGCAGCTCTAGTATCAAAGGCTCTAACGATTGCTCCCATACTCTTAGCCAGACCTTGATTGTAAGATCATCAGACTTAACAAATCTACCAATAGCTGATAATCCTGCAACACCAGCTCCCATTATCAGTACCTTTGCCGGAGGGACCTTTCCAGCAGCTGAAGTAAATGGTTTTGAGAATCTTGGGAACTCATGGAAAGCTTCTATAATAGCACTTTCAATTTATAATCAAAGCGCTTGAACTTACCGATAGCCAGCTAGATTAGCCATAGAACTGAGAGTATCAAGTTTTTGAGCACGTGTGATTCTAGGTGTGCAATCTAGGGCAAAGACTGTCAAGTTAGGCTTGTTATTAACTAATTTGTTCAGTAATTCTGGATGCTGGCCAGGATAAATGTAGGAGATGAGTAATTTAGTGTTGCTAAGGGCATCGGCCTCATCATATCCAAGATTGTTGTTATATTCAGGGGCTCTGACTTTGACAATGATTTCAGAGTTTTCCCAAATGTCTTGAGTACCAGCAATGGTACATCCAACTTTCTTGTAAGCCTCATCAGTGAATCCTGCAGCTTCTCCGGCTTTAGTTTCAACTCTAACATTAAAACCGATTCTAGAAGTAAATAACAAACTCAATTCATTACTTGATTAATCTTTTTGCAACTGCAGGAGTAATAGCAACTCTTTTCTCTCCCGCATGGACTTCTCTTGGGACGGAAATAGCTATAATAAGATTGAGATCATTTAGGAATTTACTTTTAACACATTTAGAAAGATATGGTGACATATCTTCCTCTTTATCAGCAACGACTTCAACTTGGATCTCATCTGCCTTCTTTTGCACACTTGCTGATCCTCCTTCCTTACAAATAGTTCCTTACTCAATTAAAGAATTACCTTAATTATTTCATTAAGAACAGCTGTGATTTGCTTCTTAGCATCTCCCAAGAACATTCTGGTGTTGGGCTTATAGAATAGTGGGTTGTCAATTGCAGCATAACCTTTATTATCAATGGATCTTTTAATCACAAAGACTGTTTTAGCCTTCCAGACTTCACAGACAGGCATACCAGCAATGACTGAGCGTGGATTCTCCAAAGCGTCTGGATTGACGATATCATTAGCGCCAACGACGATAACAACATCAGTTTTGGGGAAGTCTTCATTAATTTCATCCATCTCACAAACATAATTGTAAGGGACATTTGCTTCAGCAAGTAGCACATTCATGTGACCAGGAAGTCTTCCAGCAACAGGATGAATACAGAATCTTGCATCTTTTCCTCTGGCCCTGAGTTCCTTACATAAATTTCCCAGAGCATCTTGGCATCTTGATTGTGCCATACCATATCCAGGGACAAAGATAATGCTTTTGGCCTTTTTGAGCTCCTGAACTACATAGTCAACTTCAACTTTCTTAATTTCTGCTCCTTCAGGAATTCCTATTTATATGTCAGACAGGATAAAGTTAATCTTTACTAGCTTGAGCTCCAGTGTCTATACCGAATCCACCCATAATAACGCTCCAAAAAGCACGGTTCATAGCTTTGCACATGATGTAACTGAGAATTGCACCTGAACTTCCAACTAGGGCACCACTGATAATCAATAGGTTGTTTTCTAGCATAAAGCCACTGGCAGCTGTTGCCCAACCAGAATAAGAATTGAGCATTGATACAACAACAGGCATGTCTGCTCCACCAATAGCCATGATCTAGAACATGAAAGAAATAATATCATTTCTTACCAAGTGCCATCCTAGGAACAGAGCCAAGCCACTCATGATGATGACATAGATTAGCTCATGAGTTGAGACAAAGAGAACACCTAACACAATGGAAGCAATGAGGACCAAGAGGTTCAACACATGTCTGAAAGAGCCTCCAATGATTAGGGGTTCACTTTTGATTTTTCCATCGAGCTTTCCCCAGGCAATGACGGATCCAATGAAAGTAATAACTCCGATGAAAACTCCGACAAACATTTCGATGTCATGGGCTGTGTCAGAAGTAAGAGAATTTTTAAAGTATGACCCATAACCTACAATTGTTGCTGCAATACCTACAAAACTGTGCAAAGCAGCAACTAGTTGGGGCATTGCAATCATCTCTACTGTGAGTGAAAGTCGAACGCCGATAAGCCCTCCAACAAGAAGAGCTATACCGAACTTGACAATAGCCTCAAAAGTCATTGCATCCGTGAAAAGAGTTGCCAAAATAGCTAAAGCCATACCGTACACTCCAAATAGGTTCCCTTTCTTCGATGATTCAGGATTGGATAAACCACCTAAACTCAAAATGAAGAACACGCTGCTTAGCATGTATATCGATTCAATCATAGGCTCATTTTGAAAAAGCGGCTGCACGCTACTCATTTTGGTTTATTTTAAATAAAAATATTTATTATAAAATTTATAAGTCCAATTTATTCGTTTCGACCCGACGAAAGCTAAATTACAAGAAGATAAATAGAACTGAGCATAAAAGAAAAAATATGAAAATACAGTTTAACAAGCAGTACCAAGTATAATATCACGCACAGAAAGTAAGTTTATTCCAGTTGATATTGAGTTAGCCCATATTCCTAGTAAAATTACATGCAGAGGTTTTTTTATTACTTGGACGAAGGCAGAAGTAATCTTTTTGTTATATTCCTTTGGATCACCATTGAGTGGCACAATTGATGAGAGTCTCTTAGCTTTTTCAAGCTTGGCGTGAATAGCAACGTTGTAAATATAGAGATAAGTTCTTTTCTTCGGAAGATATCTATAGCTGATTCTATCATAATCAAAGGGGGTTTGGAAGTGTCCCTACATACTTAACTATCACAAAAACACATCTTACCTCTCTCTGTCCATCTAACAACCTAACCACAGCGCTCATTGGCTCTAAAAGTTGCAGTTTTGATTTCTTTTCATTAAGTTTATCCATTAAGAAAGGCCAAGGATCGTTTTCCGGGAGCTGCTCTAGAATATCCTTCGGAACAGTACCTTTAAAAATTGGTAATTGGTAGATTCCTGATTGAACATAGCCATCAGGACTGAATATTGGTAATGCGGTCCATCCAACTGATGAAAAAACAGGAAGAGTTCCTTTCTTCTTGAAAATTACTGATTTAACATCAATGATAAGGGTCAAATTCTTATCAAACGGCACATCTCGAAAAGTTACAAAGCCTTCCAAAAACTGCGGACTACAATAAGGACTGTCCCAATTGAAATTCGAGTTCAGATGAATAAGATTTTTATCCCCATTTGTATAGAGAGCAGCTGGAGGATTTAGACAATAAAGAGCACAATAAGGAATTTTATCAGGAACATTATGAAAACCGTCCAAGGCAAATTTGAATCCAGAAGGCTTTTGATATTTGGCAAAGTATTGCAAATCCATGATCTCGGTTGAATTGGACTTGATAATTTTATCATCAATCCAATCAAGAATCTTATCATCATCCTAAGACACAATGATGTAAAGACCAAAAGAATTACCAAGTCATCAGTTATACCTTCAGCATTCATCAAAATCGTTGCAGTTAGTCTAACTGGTTGATCTTGTCGAAGTTGTCTGAGAATGAATAGCTCTTTTTCAGAGTCTCTCACTTGGCAGAAGCTAGTATTATACAGTCCTAAACCATAAGGAGGTGCAGGCAACCAAACTCCTTTCTTTTCCCAATCCTTTTCAGGCACATCGTCTTTTGATAAAACCTTAAGCCCATCGTCTGTTTTTGGAGCACGAAAAACTCTGACCAGTAGTGACGCACATGGCATTTTATCGAGTTTGATCCTAAGTAGAATTATTGATCTATATGCCACTAAGTTACATTCTCTCCATGTTAAAAGGCCTCTTTTTATAAGGTTCTTGGCAATAAATAGGGAGTTGATAGTGTCCATTCATTAGAATAACATCCTAAAGTTAACTTTATGTAAGTCTTAATTACTTGAACGGCTTCCGACTTTGGAGGTTCTTTTGTTTTGCTGTTTATAAAGAGGTTCATAGCACAGTATCCAACGATTCTAACTTCATCATTACTCTTATCGATTGTTTCGACTGAAATTAAAGCTATTGCTGTCGGATCAAAATATGGAGCCCTCAACTCCATCTTGAATTTAAACATTGGGGAATATGTTGGACTATCTAAAACTGGAAGAGCTGCTTGAGGTGGAGCAATTTTCTCCATACTTTGAGAGATCACATTCAAGACAACCTACATGTTGAAAATCTCTCAAGAAAGAATTACCTTAGTTACAGTGACATTATCAGGCAAGAAACGAGCTCCATCTATATAGAAATCTATACCGTTACCCTTTTCAAATGGCCTATCTTCATATTGTTTCTTAGTGTTGACGATAAATGGTCTTTCATCCAATTGGAGATGTATTTCTTTAGGAACTTTTTTCTTTGATATATCCAGCTTCTTGGGCTTCTTTTTCTTCTTTTTCTTCTCTTTTTTGATCTTTTCAAGCATCGCAGCATCATATACGAGTTCCTCAATAATAAAGGTTAGTGCCATTGGTGTCTTCTGCACTTGCTCTGGTTCAAAGGGAGGCTTAAGAGCAGGTGGCAGGAGAAGTTGCTCAGTATATTGACCATACTTAATGGTACCATCCGGGTTATTCAACTTCATTGAGAACCATCCTGTAGGCTGATAGTCAGACGGCTCTATACTCTCATCCAAGTCTTTATAATGTGTATCAAGGGCAGGTTTTTCTCCTTCTTCTGAGACATGAGAACCTTCAGGGTCTCCAGTCTTATCAGGTAAATAAGACTTATCTGGTAGATATGTCTTGTTGTTCTCTTGATTATATTCAGCTTCGACTAGTTGCAATGCAAGTACAATGTCCAGTTTGCCTTGCTTCATCAATATTAAACCTGGAATATTTCTTAAGAACAAGAATTCCTCATTGAAAGGCACTGGCTTCTCTTCTTGGTCAGGGAGATTAGTTTTATTAATCATGTCAATCTCCATATCAGTTTGTCCAAGTCTTGTTTGTGGATTGCCTCCAGAATCAGTGAGGACTTTAGCTCTTGTTTTGAAGGCACATGGTTTCGCATTATCATCAAGTAATAGCTCATCATCCACAAACATAGCCGATGCCACTTTGAATTTATTCGTGGTGACCAAACCGTCAAGTGAAACAATGGTAACCTTAATTCCCTTATTCTGATTGAGATTGAAGGAAATGTTTAATTGGTTTCCTTGATTCTGTTGATTCTTTAATGCATTGAGTTCATCTTCAAGTTCCTTTCTTTTTCTTTCTTCTTCCTCTCTTCTCTTCCTTTCTTCTTCTTCCTCTTCTGCTCTCCTCTTCTTTTCTTCTTCATCCTCACCTTCATCTTCAGGTTCTTCTTCAGGTTCTTCTTCCTCCTCTTCTTCTTCACTCTTTTCTTCTTTGGACTCTTCTGTTTCGCTCTCATCATCGTCAAAGTAATCCCCTTTACCAATCGGAACTGTAACATAACTAATCTTCTCGTAACCATAATCAGGCTTCTTCATATCCTCTTTTCGTATATGTATTTGAGGAATCTGGTGTTCAATCTACAGAATAAATACATAAAAAAGTCCCTTACCGCAGCTGAGTCGATAGGCCTGTTGGCATCGATCAAGAACTCTTCATCATCTGGAAACAGAATTCTTAAGTAAAACCACAATCCATTCAATCTTTTCAATCCCTTGATCTGGTCAATGGTGACATTGGTATCCACGGGCTTATGGTATAAGGGAATCTTCCATCTTCCTCTCCTGTTAATGTGAACAATGATTTTTTATTATAATACTTGAGTTTTCTTTGCATATCGAAGAGGTCTATCATGGACCATCCTAAAGTTTCAACTTTTTGTGCCTTTTCGATCCCAATATCAAAATGAACCTGGAACTCGAAGATCAGTAATGCATCCATAACGGGAGGAACATCGTAAATATTGTATGTTTCATCAAAGATGCACTTATTTGAGTAAACAGTATCCATTTCGCATCGATGTGTTTCAACTAACTTGGGGGAGGCAAGCATTTCACCTCTGGCATATACACCGTATATTGATCTACAGTATCCATATTTCCTAGGTATACCGTTCATGAATTCATAATGAAGGACAAATCCACTATTAGGGTCGTAGTCACGGGGATTAACTCCATACATGTTTCTTCTGAGTCTTAAAGCTATTTCGTTCTTTCTACGAATATCGTTCTACATACTAATTAGATATTATAGCTGGAATTACTGCTTTGTTATTTTGTGATTGCTCCCACATTCGTTGGTATCTTTGTTCTTGAACAATCTTTTCCAGCTCGCTCTTAAGCTGATGCAATCTCTTAATCTGAGCCATTTTGTATTTGTAAAGATCGCTATATGGTGAAATCAAAGATATGGCCTCCATAGCTTCTTCTTCCTGTCTTTTGTATTCCATCAACAATTTCTCTTCTTCTGATTCTCCCTCCAGAACGAGGCCTTTAGGCGGCTTTAGCATAGGATCTTTCATACCAAATTCTACTGTTGATGTCATTTTCTGTTGCAATGCTCGAAGTGTTTTATTCCCTGCTTGAATGTGAGAAGTGGCTGTCTCGCTCAAGTACTTCAGATCCCTCTTTGGCTCAAGAGCACTATTGTCACCCCAATTCTCGTAGAGCTTATTTTGAAAAGCCTTGGCTTTATCTTTCGCCATAGTAGGGGAACGAAACGAAGTGTCGAAGATAGAACTTTCAGAAGTATTGCCCTTTCTCGGGCTTTTCTTTCCCAGTTCATTCTTATACACATTTTCAATCTTTTCTAAATTCAACAAAAATCCAGGATCTTTGCCGCCCTTGGTTAAATAGTCGAATTTGATATTGTTCAGATCTTCAATTAGTTTTCCTTCCTCATCTAAATTCTCTCGAAAGCCAGACAATCCCTTTTCAACTAAATTCATAAGAATAGCCTTGCAATAGTGTACTTCCATAACGAGTTATGTGCTCGCGTATTCTTCTCAGTCTATTCACACGCTCTTCAATGCTTAACGGTTTCGAATCTATTTCAGCTATATACTGAGCCATCATTGCTCTAAATGCATCAGTGCCTATCGAGGTCATCAAGATATTGAGATAGTTTACTCTCAGAGCTCTTCAGATCATCAACTTGATATTCTGATGTTAATAATTCTTCTCTTTCTTTCTAACAAGTATTATTCTCTAACTTCTTCTTTATTACTCTCAAATTTCTAATTTTCTCGGATTCGTCATTGATCTTTTTCCTGAGATGATCAACAGTATAGATATTGAGATCTGTGAATTTTGATTCTGGTTTAGTTAGTTCCTTTGACAAAATGCTCGTGATATTTCTCTCTAGGCTAGACAAGTCCCCTACTTTAATCTTCTCTAGATTTAGCTTCAGTCTCTTTCTTTCGTAATCAATCTGCTCTTTTTGAATCTTTAGTTCATTCATTCTTTGTGCTTTTTCCTTGATTTGTTCGGGAGTAAATTTCTTCCCCGCAATTCTATCATATTCCCATTTATCATAAAAGGTTTTGAATTCCAAGATGATTTCATAGAGATTCCTTTCAAGTCTATACAAACACTCTCTTTCTTGAAGTAACTGCTTAAATTCCTTTTTCTTTTCTATATCCTTTGCCGTTGCTATGGTCCTTTCAAGTTCTTGAATGTTCAGTTTGATATCGCTTAATTCATATTTCGCCCTGGTTTCATTTTCATGTTTGTAATGTACTTCTGTCATAAATTTGTCAAATAATTTCTCATCTTCGGTTTTAATATAATTCATTTTCTCTCTTTCTCTCCTGAATTTTTCTAATTCTTCACTAATGATGTCATCCTGACTTCCAAAGGTTTTCTTCCTTAATTCTCGCCACTCCGCATCACTTTTTTCCTGATTACTTTTGAAATCGTACGAACCAGCTATATTCATCCCAGCAAATCGTGCTACTAATTGAAAAAACTTTTAAAAAATTACCTGGCGTCATCGTTAGAAGCTTAATTTTCTCATCACTCATGACCGAGTTACGAAGAGAGTTTAAGTCCTAAAAGTAAAATACAAAGCCAGGTTGTATTTACGAATCTTTTGGGTGAAAAGTTGTCTTGCATTTATTGAAACATTTATTTCTAAAAATATATCTTAACACAGAAGAAAAAAAGAAACAAGCATGAAATAAATTAGAAGGAAAGTATATACCAAAAAAATATGAATAGAATCGTTATTTTTCTTTCAAGAATCTAATATTGATTACTGAAGCAGCTCTATAACTTACCTATAAGTTGTAATAGGTATGGGTGGAAGGGTGTGAATCTTTTTAGGGTCTTTTATTTTCATTGAGAGAATAATCTGTGAGCCCTTGTATGTTCTAGTTATCTCGTCAGTCTTTTCTTTGGTACTCAGATTGTGTATTTCTTCATTCTTATTTGATCTGATGGATTGCATTGATATAGACTGACTCGAGTCGAAAATATTTTCAGAATTTGTATCATTATCATCTGAATCATTATATAGCTCTAATAACTTGTTAGGGATAAGATTGGAGATACTTTTATTAAAGTTGTCTCTGTTTTGAATGAATACACTGTTCCTGGGTGAGACTTTGGGTGTTATATTAGCTACATCACAGTCCTCAGAATAGTCAACGGAGATAGACCCAATGTTTCTTTTTGTCGTCTCATGGTCCTCTTGAGTTTCAAAAATAAGAAAGTTAGATGGTTGGTTTGTGAAATTCCCCAAATAATCAAAAGATGATTTTGGTTTGACTCTGAGCGTTGAGTCATCTAAGTTTTGGGCTATATTCATTAGTATAACAAGGATTGGTTTACTTGAGAGTTGCTGAAAGAAAGCATTAGATACAAAAAAATAATTGAGCATCTTTGACCTATATTTTTCCTCTTTACCTGGTGGGACTGTAAACCAATCATAACAAGTAATAACATTATTTTTGATATAGTATCTCTGACAAAATTTTAATGAAAGATCCCTAAGGTATCTATAGTTGGGCTTCTCATTTGGTTTTAGCTTGAAGACATATCGGAAATATTCCAGAATCTCACCTATAAATGAAAAGAGAAAAATAATCGCTTACCCGGTAGTTTACTTGCCACTAAGTCATTGAGCAAGTTGGTTTTAAAGCTTATTAGGATATTTCTCATTTGCTCTGTGATCTTAGAGGAAAAATTTTGAAAGAGCCTTCCTTCTACAAAAAAATTGAGAATGATATAGCCCAAGCTCTCCAAATCGTCTCGATAGCCATAACCTTCGATATTATATTTAAAT
>Ga0065720_1003670_pt1 | contig 13988 bp, 11 predicted proteins | sample Thericmetagenome_FD_59107 | JGI IMG/M metagenome (GOLD analysis project Ga0065720, IMG submission 59107) | Thermophilic microbial communities from the Joint Bioenergy Institute, California, USA of rice/straw/compost enrichment - eDNA_2 v2... | ecosystem: Engineered > Solid waste > Grass >... | reverse complement strand
GTGGTGGGTGTGGTGGCCGGGGACCATCCCCGCGTGCGCGGGGAGCACTCGGGTGCTGGCCGTACTGCAGGCCGCCCAGGGGGACCATCCCCGCGTGCGCGGGGAGCACCGCTGGACCACCCAGGCGACATCCGGTCCTTCGGGACCATCCCCGCGTGCGCGGGGAGCACAGCCGTTCGGCGGTCGCGGTCAGGTGGCGCGGGGGACCATCCCCGCGTGCGCGGGGAGCACACCTCGGGTGCGTAGTAGCTGTGGTAGACGAGGGGACCATCCCCGCGTGCGCGGGGAGCACTGGATGGAGGTGGAGCCGCTCCCGGACGAGCCGGGACCATCCCCGCGTGCGCGGGGAGCACTTGCTGGTCGAGTCGCGGCAGACGTCGTTGATGGGACCATCCCCGCGTGCGCGGGGAGCACCGCTGCGGGCGGCCGGTGCGCTTCTTCATCGGCGGACCATCCCCGCGTGCGCGGGGAGCACACGTACTCCTCAATCGCCTGGTCGCGGACCTGGGGACCATCCCCGCGTGCGCGGGGAGCACGCGGTCCACTGCTCCAGCGCGGCGTCGGCCCAGGGACCATCCCCGCGTGCGCGGGGAGCACGAAAAGGGGCCGCGTGACCCCGGCATCAGTGAGGGACCATCCCCGCGTGCGCGGGGAGCACCCTGCTCGTCACTCACCACGGCCGGGTGCACGTGGACCATCCCCGCGTGCGCGGGGAGCACACCGAGCAGCTCGGCCGCCCGGGACGTGATCGGGGACCATCCCCGCGTGCGCGGGGAGCACGGCGTCATCGTCACGCTGGTAGGGCGGGGCTCGGGACCATCCCCGCGTGCGCGGGGAGCACCGCCGTAGACGGCATGAGAGCGGCCCGCCGGGGGGACCATCCCCGCGTGCGCGGGGAGCACACTCGCTCACCTGCACTTTTATCTGGAGTTGTGGCGGTTTTCGAGCACTTCTAGAGATTTGGACATTTCGGGCACTCCTGGCTGCTACGGTCCCCTCACTGTCCGCTACGGGTCAACCCGGGCGGTGATTGAAAAGCCAACTGTGACGGCATGCTATCGAGGGAAGCTGGGGCATCCTAGCGTTGACATCTTACTCGGGCATATGTGCTTTTTAGCCCGTGTACGCAATTTGTCGGGCAAATCGCCACGAAACCGGCCCCCTTGAAGATCTCGTTTTGATAATGATTTGGCTACTTTGCACATCTCTCGTCGGCGATTTGTATTGGATGCCTGGCGTGGTGATCGGGTTATCCGGCCGGGAGTTCGCGAGCGCCCTTTCCAAGGCCGCGCGGTCAGTGTGGGCTAAGCATGATCGCGATAGTGACGGATGGCTGCCGTTGTGGCGGCATATGGCCGATAGCGGTGCCGTGGCAGAGCTGCTATGGGATGAGTGGCTTCCGGCGCAGGTGCACAGGTTGATGGGAGAGGCTTTACCAGGAAGGGCTGAGGATGCGCGCCGCCTGGCGGTGTGGGCGGCGATGACGCACGACATCGGAAAGGCGACGCCGGCCTTCGCCTGTCAGGTCGAGTCGTTGGCCGAGGACATGCGGGCCGCGGGATTGGATATGCCGGTTTACAAGCAGTTCCCTGACCGACGACTGGCCCCGCATGGGCTCGCCGGACTGGTTCTGCTGCAAGAGTGGCTGATGGAGCGACACGGCTGGACGCGGTCCGCCGCTCTTCAATTCGCGATCATCGCAGGGGGGCATCACGGCGTGCCTCCTACGCATTTGGATATCCAGCAGGTGATCAATCACCCCGGGCTGCTGCGCAGCCCCGAGAGCGCATCGTTATGGCGAGCCGTACAGTGGGAATTTCTTGATCGATGCGCTGAATCCTGCGCCGTCCAGGATCGATTTTCACAATGGCGGTCCGTCAAGCTGCCACAGCAGGTGCAAGTGCTGCTGACCGGGCTGGTGATCGTGGCAGATTGGATCGCCAGTAATCCGGACTTGTTTCCGTATTTCCCTGAGGCGCAGCACATCGGTGATGAGGAGCGGGTGGCAGCTGCGTGGCGTGGACTGGATTTGCCGAAGCCGTGGCGGGCCACCCCGCCGCCAGCCGATGTCGTCTTCTCCGCTCGATTCTCCTTTCCGTCAGGTGCGCAGCCGCGGCCCGTGCAGCAGCATGCGGTAGAGATCGCCTGGAGTATGGCCCGTCCAGGACTGATGCTGATCGAAGCACCGATGGGGGAAGGGAAGACCGAGGCCGCCCTGGCGGTTGCGGAGGTCTTCGCGGCCCGATCAGGAGCCGGCGGGTGCTACGTTGCGCTGCCCACCATGGCCACCGGGAACGCGATGTTCCCTCGCCTGCTGGACTGGCTTCGCCGGGTCTTCGCGAGTCTGGAAGGGCGGCAGGCGGTGCACCTGGCGCACTCCAAGGCGGCCCTAAATGAGCAGTACAGGGAACTGATACGAGCCAGTCGGCGAGCCGCGCGCGGTGTAGAGGTTGATGGCGGTGGGGAGGAATGGCGGCCTCGTGCCGATCGTCGGGTCGCGTCCGCCGAGTTGATCGCTCACCAGTGGCTGCGCGGCCGGAAGAAGGCGATGCTCGCCGAGTTCGGGGTGGGCACGATCGACCAGCTTCTGTTCATGGGGTTGAAGAGTCGTCACCTGGCGCTTCGACACCTAGCGCTGGCAGGCAAGGTCGTCATCATCGACGAGGCGCACGCCTACGACACGTATATGAACGCCTACCTCGACAGGGTGCTGTCCTGGCTAGGCGCGTACGGGGTGCCGGTGGTGGTGTTGTCGGCGACGCTGCCCGCACGTCGCCGACGGGAACTGGCCGAAGCGTACATCGGGGCGACCAATCTGGGTGAGATCGAGAGCGCTATCGGCTATCCGTTGATCACGGCGATCGACGGGAAGCGGCCCCCCTTGATCGAAGCCGTACCAGGATCCGGGCGGCAGATCGACGTGCACCTTGAACGCCTTGACGACGACCTGCCCACGCTGGCGGAGCGGCTCAAACGGGAACTCGTCGACGGTGGATGTGTACTGGTGATCCGCAACACCGTGGATCGGGTACTTGAGACAGCCGCCTATCTCCGCGAGGCCTTCGATGACGCAACCGTGATCGTGGCGCATGCGCGATTCCTCGACCTTGATCGGCTGAGCAGGGACGCCATGCTGCTCGACCTCTTCGGGCCGCCAGAGACGNCCAAGGCCCGGCCGGCGACCCCGCACATCGTCGTGGCNAGCCAGGTCGCNGAGCAATCNCTGGACATCGACTTCGACCTCCTCGTGTCTGATTTGTGCCCNATTGACCTGCTCCTGCAGCGCATGGGCCGTCTTCACCGCCATCAGCGCGGCGAGGGGCAGAGCGAGCGTCCGGAGCGGCTGCGCACCGCTCGCTGCCTGCTGACCGGGGCCGACTGGACGGCGACACCGGTCGAGCCGGTAGCCGGTTCGCAGCGGGTGTACCGCCTGTACCACCTGCTGCGTTCTGCCGCCGTGCTTGAGCCGTACCTGTCGGGTACCACGCCCACCGGCAACGTGGTACGGCTGCCGCACGACATCAGCCCGCTGGTACAGCGCGCCTACGGCTCCGAGCGGGTCGGCCCGGAAGAGTGGCAGGACGCGATGGCCCGAGCCTGGGAGTCCCACGAGCTGCACCAGGCCAAGCAACGCGAGAAAGCGCTCGACTTCCAGATCAACCTGGTGGGCAAGCCGGGCCGTGCCCTGGTCGGCTGGGTGGACGCCGGCGTCGGCGACGCGGACGACACCCGCAAGGGCAGAGCCCAGGTCCGCGACACGCCGGAGTCGCTTGAGGTGCTGGTCGTGCAACGCCGCGCCGACGGGACCCTCACCACCGTGCCGTGGCTGTCGGAGGGGCGCGGCGGTCTGGAACTGCCCACCGAGTCGGTCCCCGAGCCTAGGCTCGCCCGCATCGTCGCCGCCTGCGGCCTGCGGCTGCCGTACCAGTTCTCCGTTCCGGAGACGCTGGACCGGGCGATCGCGGAGCTGGAGGCCGAGTGCATTCCCGCCTGGCAGAGCGAGGACAGCCACTGGCTGGCCGGAGAGCTGATCCTCATGCTTGACGAAAACTGTCGTACCCGCCTGGCAGGCTACGACCTGCATTACTCCGAGATCGATGGCTTGAGGGTCAGCCATGCCGAGTGAAGCGTCATATGACTTAACCAGATCCCCCTGGCTGTCGGTGCGCATGCAGGACGGCACCGAAGGCGAGATGTCCCTCCGTGAGGTCATCGAGCATGCCGCGAGCGTCCGGCGACTGGTCGGCGACGTACCCACCCAGGAGTTCGCCTTGCTGCGCATGCTGCTGGCGATCGTGCACGACGCACTCCAGGGGCCGCGTGACATAGACGACTGGAACGATCTATGGAACGAAGGCCTGCCGACCAAGAAGATCACTGACTACCTCGACGAGCATCGGCATCGGTTCGACCTGCTCCATCCCACCGAGCCGTTCCTCCAATGCCCGGATCTGGACGTCGCCGGCGGGCCCCGCTCCTTGGACTGCCTGGTCGCCGACGTACCCAACGGCAACCCGTTTTTCACGATGCGCGCTGAGGGCGTGTCCCGACTGAGTTTCGCCGAGGCCGCCCGCTGGCTGGTGCACGCACACGCCTTCGACACTTCGGGCATCAAATCGGGAGCGAAGAACGACCCGCGGACCAAGGGAGGAAAGGTCTACCCCTTGGGAGTTGCGTGGGCGGGCAATCTCGGTGGTGTCCTCATCGAAGGTGACACCCTGCAGGAGACGCTGCTGCTCAACCTCATCGCCTTCGACACCGACAACCTGCGACAGGACCCGGATCGGGACCTCCCGGCCTGGCGCCATCCGCCCACAGGCCCAAGAGAGCTGGGAGCGGTCGAGTTGAGCAGGCGTCCGGCAGGCGTTCGGGACCTGTACACGTGGCAGTCCCGGAGAGTGCGGCTCACTCACGACGGGGACGGCGTCACAGGGGTGATTCTCGCCTACGGCGACCCTCTCCATCCGCGCAACATGCACCAGCGGGAGCCGATGACCGGCTGGCGGCGCAGCCCTGCGCAGGAGAAGAAGCTCGGCCTCGCCCAGGTGTACCTGCCTCAGGAGCACGATCCCAGCCGTAGTGCGTGGCGCGGGCTGGGAGCGTTGATCGCCGGTATCGCCCCGGGCTCCGAGCAGCGTGGAGAGGCCGCCGCTATCGTACGACCGCGCATCCTCGACTGGGCGGCCCGGCTCAGCGTGGAGGGCGACCTCCCCTCGGAATTCCTGATCCGGGCGAGGCTGATCGGTGCGGTCTACGGAACGCAGCAGTCCGTTATCGACGAGATCATCGACGACGCCGTGGCGATGCCGATCGTGTTGCTTCATCAAAGTCACCGAGACTTGGGGCAGGCGGCCATCGACGCGGTGGCGGACGCCGAGGCCTCGGTGAGCGTATTGGGGGATTTCGCCACCGACCTGGCCCGCGCATCCGGCGCCGAGCCCGAGCCCGCCAAGGAGACGGTACGCCATAGGGCGTTCGCCACCCTCGATGGACCGTTCCGTCGCTGGCTCGCCGACCTACGCCCGGCCCACTCCCCTCGCGAGGTGCGAGCCGCCTGGCAGAGACAGGCCCGCGACATCATCCTCCGCCTGGGCGACGAGGCGCTGCGGTCGGCCGGCGATGCGGCCTGGGAGGGACGCGTCATCCGCACAAAGTCGGGGGGTGACCTGTGGCTGAACGCGTCGAGGGCCGACAGGGTTTTCCGCGCCAGGCTCGCCAAGGCGTTGCCCTTGGCCGCGGTGGACTCGGCCGACGACTAGAGGGAGACACGAGAATGACGTCACCAAGCTCCATCGCGCACCGCAGCATCCATGAGTTGGTCGCGGATGTGGTTGGTGGGTACGTATCCGAGCTGCAGCAGGGGTACCTGGCCGATCGAAGCGCGGCGGTCGCGACGTTGGCGCAGCTGCGGCGCGGCGCGGGAAAACTGCTGCAGGATGTGCCGGAACTCTGGGGCATATGCGGCATCGAGCGGTTGTACGGCGAGCACGGTCTGCATGACGGCCGATCTGAGCACCTCCGAGCGAGGGCGGAGAACGCCCTCTTCCTGGCGATGACTTTGTATGCGCTGCATCAGCAGTCGCACACCAAGGAGAGAATGCACGTTCCCAAGTCCGAGCTGGGCGCCGCTGTACGCCGTCTGATGCCTGCCGACAAGATCGATGAGCCGATCCGCCGGCGGTTCGTCCGGCTGGGGACGGCAACCAATCTCGAAGCACTCGCCTACCGGCTGCGAGAGGTCATCTCCCTGCTGCGCCGCGAGGCGATTCCCCTCGACTACGCCCTGCTGGCCCGCCAGCTCTACGAGGCCCAGCTCCCGGACGGACTGCGTCAGGTCCGCCAGCAGTGGGGCCGCAGCTTCCACGCGTACCGATCCGAATCCTCCTCCCCGTCCGGGGAGGACGAACCCGAAAAGGACGATCAATGAGCCGTACCATCCTGGAAGTCCACGCTCTGCAGACTGTGCCGCCGAGCTGTCTCAATCGCGACGACACCGGGACTCCCAAGAGCGCGGTGTACGGCGGGGTGCGTCGCGCCCGGGTGTCCAGCCAGGCGTGGAAGCGGGCGACCAGACGCGCCTTCCACGACAGGCTCGATCCCTCCGAACTCGGCGTCCGGACCCGCCAGGTCGCCAAGGCACTGGCCGAGCGCATCACGGCGCTCGATGGGTCGATCGAGCAGGAGCAGGCTTGGGCGTTAGCCGCCGAGACCATCCAGACCGCCACCGGATCCAAGCTCGAGGTTCCGAAGCGCAAGGCGGAGAAGGAGAACGCGGAGCCGACCGCGCCCGAGTCGAAGTACCTGATGTTCCTCAGCGCCCACCAGCTTCAGGGGTTGGCCGAGCTGGCGGTCAAGGCACACGGCGCGGGCTCCTCGAAGGACTTCTTCAAGGACAAGGCCAACAAGGACCTCGCCCGGCAGATCGCCAACACCCGTCACTCGGTGGACATCGCTCTGTTCGGCCGGATGGTCGCCGACGGCGCGGACATCAACGTCGACGCGGCCGCCCAGGTCGCGCACGCCATCAGCGTGCACCGGGTGGACATCGAATCGGACTACTACACGGCCGTCGACGACTACAAGAGCCGCGACGAGGACGACCTGGGCGCCGGCATGATCGGCACCGTCGAGTTCAGTTCGGCGGTGCTCTACCGTTTCGCGGCGCTCGACGTTGACCTGCTGCGGGCCAACCTCGGCAAGGGACTGCGCGAAGACGAGCCAGTGACCGAGCCGGTGCGCCGGGCCACTGAGGCGTTCGTCGCGTGCTTCCTCACCTCCCTTCCCACCGGGAAGATCAACACCTTCGCCAACCACACGCTGCCCGAAGCCGTCGTGGTGAAGCTGCGCTCGTCACGACCGATCAACGCCGTAGGCGCCTTCGAGGAGCCCTGCCGGGCCGAGCCGGAGAGTGGCGGCTACATGCGACAGGCGTGCGAGAGGCTGGCGACCTACATTCCGGAGATCGAGCGTGCGTACGGTCTCAGCGAGGACGATCCGTCCTGGGTGTTGCGGGTGGGCCGCAATACCCAGGCATTGGCCGACCTCGGCGATCAGCTGCCCCTGCCCGAGCTGGTGTCGGCCATCGGCGCGGAGGTGACGCGGAGGCAGAGCGGCGCATGAGCGTCCTGTTGATGCAACTCGCCGGTCCGCTGCAATCTTGGGGATCCTCCTCGCGGTTCGCCCGGCGTTCCACAGAGTCGGCCCCTACCAAGAGTGGGGTGATCGGCTTGCTTGCCGCCGCCCTGGGCCGTCGACGTGACGACGATCTCACCGATCTCGCAGGGCTTCGCTTCGGCGTGCGTATCGACCAGCCGGGAGTCTCGGTGCGCGACTTCCAGACCGCGCATCATTTCATCACCGATGCGGCGATGCCGGTCTCCAACCGGTACTACCTCGCCGACGCGGTCTTCGTGGCCGCCGTCGAAGGCGAGGAGCGGCTCATCAATGAGCTCCATCAGGCACTGCGGGATCCGGTCTTCCTGCCCTACCTGGGCCGCCGCTCCTGTCCGCCTGCTCGCCGGGTTGATCTCGGAGTACGCGATCTTCCCTTGGTGGAGGCGCTGGAACAGGAGGAATGGCGCGCATCGCCATGGCACCAGCGGCGGCACCGCGACCTGTGCGTCACGCTGGAGGGTTTGGTCGAGGCGACGCCCGCGGACGGCCCGGTTGACACTCTGCGCGACCAGCCGTTGAGCTTCGATCCCCGGCATCGCCGCTACGCCCTGCGTGGTGTGCTGCGGCTCTCCTTCCAGGTCCGCAATCCCGCTGCACGCTCCGCCGTACCGCCGGACCACGATCCAACATCCGTGCTGAGAGGCACCTGATGTACCTGACCCGCTTTCGCATCAACACCGCTCGTATCGGTGCACGGCGGTTGCTGTCATCACCGCAGGTGATGCACGCGGCGGTGATGTCGTCCTTCGCCGAGATCCCGGAGTCGAACGCGGATTGCCCGCGCATCCTGTGGCGTGTCGACCGCGACAGCTCGGCCGCCACGTACCTCTACATCGTCAGCCCGGCCAGGCCCGACCTGACCCACTTGGTCGAGCAGGCCAGCTGGCCGCAGACGGGCCGCTGGGAGACCTTCGATTACCGCCCGTTCCTCGAGCGGCTGGCCAAGGGCGACGAGTGGGCCTTCCGCCTCACCGCCAACCCCGTACACACGGCCCGTCGCAAGGACGACGAGCCGACCAAGATCACTGCACACATAAGCCCGCGCCATCAAATCGGCTGGCTCCTCAAGCGCCAGGAACAGGCCGGGTTTCGCGTCGTGGAGAAGGCGCCAGAACGCCAGCTGATTCCGGAGCTGGACAGGTACGAGCTGCTCGTCCACAACCGGCGCAACCTCGTCTTCAAGAAGGCCGGTCAACGTGATCCCGTTACCGTGGTCACGGCGACGTTCGACGGGCGCCTTGAAGTCACCGACCCCGACGCCTTGCGCCGTACCTTGACACATGGCCTGGGGAAGGCGAAGGCCTACGGGTGCGGCCTGATGACCCTGGCGAAGGCATAGCCGATGGCAACAGTCGGCCAGCGCGGCGCGTCCTCACCTCGCGAACTCACCCGAATGGGAGACCGGATCTCATTCGTCTACCTCGAACGCTGCACCATCCATCGGGAGGACAACGCCATCACCGCCGAGGATGCCAACGGCATCATCCACATCCCCTCCGCCACGATCGGGACGCTGCTGCTCGGCCCGGGCACCCGCGTCACTCACCAGGCGATGACGGTTCTGGGAGACAGCGGAGCGGGAGTCGTGTGGGTAGGCGAGCGGGGCGTGCGTTTCTACGCCGGCGGCAGATCCCTCAACCGCTCCTCCGCCTTCGTCGAGGCACAGGCGACGAAGTGGGCGAACCGCCGCACGCGGCTGGAAGTGGCCCGCGAGATGTACCGCATGCGCTTCCCCGACGAGAACCCTGACGGCCTCACCCGGCACGAGCTCCTCGGACGAGAAGGCCGCAGGGTCAAGGACTGCTACCGCGCGCAAGCCGCGCGAGTCGGCGTCCCATGGTCCGGGCGCATCTACACCCCTGGCTCCTTCGACACCGGCGACCCGGTGAACCAGGCCGTCACCGCCGCGGCCCAGTGCATGTACGGCATCGCCCAGACAACGATCCACGCTCTGGGCTGCGCGCCCGGTCTCGGCTTCATCCACTCCGGTCATGAACTTGCCTTCGTCCTGGACATCGCCGACCTGTACAAGACCGAGATAGCCATCCCCATCGCTTTCGACGTCGCCGCAGAGAGCCCTGAAGACGTGGGTTCCCGCACCCGCCGTGCCATACGCGACCATGTCAACAAGACCAGCCTGCTGCGCCGGTGCGTCAACGACATCAAGCGCCTCCTCCTACCAGACGAGGAAGCCAGCGACCCCACGGGGGACGACTACGATCGCGTCACCCTCCAGAGCGACCGCGGCGAAGTCGCATCCGGTCGGAACTACGCCGACCAGGACTTCTACGAGGTGGACTGGTGACCATCATCGTCCTCACCAACTGCCCAGTCGGCCTGCGAGGGTTCTTGACCCGATGGCTCATGGAAATCGCACCCGGCGTCTTCATCGGTAACCCGTCGGCGCGGATCCGAGAGGCCGTGTGGAACGAAGTCCAGAACTACGCCAACACCGGTCGAGCCCTCCTCGCCTACACCACCAACAACGAACAGGGCTTCACCTTCGAGACGTACGATCACAAATGGCGTCCCGTGGATCATGAGGGCCTCATCCTGATCCGCCGTCCCAAGGACCGGCCTGCCGTGGCAGCTGCCCCTCCGCCCACCGGATGGAGCAAAGCAGCAAAACGCCGCCGCTACGGCCAACGCTAGCCGCTGGCAACCTTTGTCCACCGCCCACGACAGCTTGCTCGGTCGGGGTCGGCGCCTACCCAGCCGCTTGACGATATGTCCGTTTCTGTGAAAGTGCTCAAAAACTGCCTGCTCTCAACCTAAACTCCCAGGTCAGCGACTGTGCTCCCCGCGCACGCGGGGATGGTCCCCGCAGCGGACCGGCATGTCTCGATACACGTGGGTGCTCCCCGCGCACGCGGGGATGGTCCCGCCAGCAGGGCCTGCAGGGCGTACAGCCACGCGTGCTCCCCGCGCACGCGGGGATGGTCCCCCCAGCTCGCGCGCGAGCTCCACCAGCCGCCGGTGCTCCCCGCGCACGCGGGGATGGTCCCCGTGATCCGGCCTTGTACCTGCTGCGCTTGCTGTGCTCCCCGCGCACGCGGGGATGGTCCCATCAAGAAGCACGCCAAGCCGGGCGCGATCGTGTGCTCCCCGCGCACGCGGGGATGGTCCCGGCGGCCCGCCGGGTAGATCACCCCGGCGGGCGTGCTCCCCGCGCACGCGGGGATGGTCCCGAGATCACGCTCGTGCGCGGCTCCGTGGCGGAGTGCTCCCCGCGCACGCGGGGATGGTCCCGGCGCGGTGAGCAGATGTCACCGAAGGGGAGGGTGCTCCCCGCGCACGCGGGGATGGTCCCCAGCGCGCCAGCGAACGCGCGCAACGAAGGGAGTGCTCCCCGCGCACGCGGGGATGGTCCCCCCAGTTCCACCCAGTCCTTGGCGTCGCCGGCGTGCTCCCCGCGCACGCGGGGATGGTCCCAGGACGTCGTCGAGGTCGATCCCGCCGCCGTTGTGCTCCCCGCGCACGCGGGGATGGTCCCCTCGCTCAGTTTCGGGAGCCGGCCGCGCCGCAGTGCTCCCCGCGCACGCGGGGATGGTCCCCGCTCGGCGACGTCCTGCCGCACCCGGCGAAGGTGCTCCCCGCGCACGCGGGGATGGTCCCCGTGTACGAGGGCGCAATCCTCGGGACGTTCGGTGCTCCCCGCGCACGCGGGGATGGTCCCCGACCGCTTCCGGCCCATAATCGCCAGGGCAAGTGCTCCCCGCGCACGCGGGGATGGTCCCAGCGACTCCCGCCATGCTGGGGCCGTTGATACGTGCTCCCCGCGCACGCGGGGATGGTCCCATCGCCGCGATCTCCTGGGCGCGCTCGACGAGGTGCTCCCCGCGCACGCGGGGATGGTCCCACGGGTACGGGACTGTGTACGCTCGCCCGTACGTGCTCCCCGCGCACGCGGGGATGGTCCCGCGTCGAGCCAGGCGGACAGGTCACGTCCGCTGAGGTGGTGTAAGAGCTGCCACCGCGTGATCCGTTTCTGCAGGTTAAGCGGTGAGAGTCTCTGGAAGCCGATCCTGGCCCAGTGTGTCGCCGGCGACCACCCGAAGACGGGCCTTGGCCAGCACATCCAACCCCATGTAGCGGCGTGATTCGGTCCACTCATCGGTCTGCTCGGCCGGCGCCGCGCCGACCAGCCGGATGATCGCAGCCCGATCCGGGAAGATCCCCACCACATCTGTGCGGCGGCGGATCTCCTTGTTCAGCCGCTCTTGCGGATTGTTCGACCAGATCTGCCTCCAGACCTCCCGCGGGAAGGCGGCAAACGCCAGCAGATCCTCGCGGGCGGCATCCAGGTGGTCAGCGGCGGCCGGATACTTGGCCTGCAACGCATCGATGACCCAGGCATGCTGAGCGCGCACCTGCTCTGATGTGGGCTGGTCGAAGATCGTGCGCACCAGCGTGGCCACTCAGGGCTGGGCCGACTTGGGCACCGTGGTGAGCAGGTTGCGCAGGTAGTGGGTGCGGCACCGTTGCCAGGACGCGCCGGGCAACGTGGCGCCGATCGCCTCCACCAGCCCGGCGTGGGCGTCGGAGACAATCAGCTGCACGCCCGACAGGCCGCGGGCGACCAGGCCGCGCAGGAACGCCAGCCAGCCGGCACCGTCCTCGCGGCTGGTGACCTCCAGCCCGAGGATCTCCCGCTGCCCATTGGCGTTGACACCGGTGGCGACCAGGGCATGCACGTGGACCGTGCGCCCGCCCTCGCGGACTTTCTGGGTGAGGGCGTCCAGCCACACAAACGTGTAGGGCCCTGCGTCCAAGGACCCGGTGTGGAAGGCTTCCACCTGCTCGTCCAGCGCCTTGGCCATGGCCGAGACCTGGCTTTTGGAGATGCCGGTGATGCCCAGCTGCTCGACCAGCTTGTCCACCCGCCGCGTCGACACCCCCAAAAGGTAGGAGGTGGCGACGACGCTGATGAGGGCCTGTTCGGCCCGGCGGCGGCGCTGTAGCAGCCATTCGGGGAAGTACGATCCCCGGCGCAGCTTGGGGATGGCCAGCCCCACGGTGTCGGCCCGGGTGTCCCACTCCCGCATCCGGTAGCCGTTGCGGTGGTTGGCCCACCCGCTGCTGCGCTCGCCGTAGGCGGCTCCGCAGAGGCTGTCGGCCTCGGCCGACATCAACGCTTCGGCCATGGTCTTCACCATGGATCGCAACAGATCCGGGTCTTGGGCCTGGATCTGCTCCGCGAGCCAGGCGGCGGGGTCCACACTGTTGTCGGCGGCCATCGCTTGTTCTCCTTCGATCTTGTTGTGCACTCACGAAGGATCACGCGATGGCCGTCTTCATGTCCGGCGGCGCGCCTGTCACCTGGTCAAACTCTTACACCACTTCCGTGGACGCAGCTGGCGGACAGCTCGGCACGGTCGTGCTCCCCGCGCACGCGGGGATGGTCCCTCGGGGGCGGCGTACGGCATCGCGACGGACGAGTGCTCCCCGCGCACGCGGGGATGGTCCCGGGGACGTGCCGTAACCCACGTCCGAGTCGAAGTTCCCCGCGCACGCGGGGATGGTCCCCGCTGGAACCGCGGCCGCCCTTAGCGGGCACCCTGCTGCCCCCTGCCGAGGCACCGGCAAGGCTGCCTCACACATGACGTGCCCCGCGCACGCGGGGCTAGCCTTTGGCAGGCGCAGGCTTGCGTTACATACTTGATGTTGGCCATGCCAACCCATTGGTGAGGCGTCGTCCTAGCTTGAAAGCAAGGCTCCTCGCGCTGCCCGGCTGAGTGTCGATGGGGCGGCTAGTGCCGGGCGCAGCCTGTCGGCCCTCGCGGCATCTCACCTGAGCTGAGCTGGGCCCCGAACATGCACATCTGAAGTCCCCAGCCGTGCCGGACGTCCGAATTGATCGGTCATTTGGTTGCGGTGGTCCCGCCTGCCGGGGGAAGCAGGGCGGGACCACCGCTTGGCCTGGGCCTCAAACCGAGCACGGGGACCCTCGGGAGGCCTTGGCCATGGGGGATGGTCCAGGCACCGATCAGGCCGGCTTTCGCATGGCGAACCACACGCGCATGCCCTGGCCGTCGAAGTTGGGGGCGGCGCCCCAGCTGTGCGCGAGGGCCGCGACGATTCCTAGCCCGCGGCCACCTTCGCTGTCTGCGTCCGCTGGTTGAGGGATGGCGGCGGGGATCCAGCCGGGGCCGTGGTCGGTGATCTCACCGCTCAAGTAGGCGTCATTCANGGCAAGCGTTAGCTTGATGCGTGATCGCGCATGCGTCACGGCGTTGGTCACAAGTTCGCTGACGATGAGGGCGACGTCATCGGCAAGCCCGATCAACCCCCAGTCCGCGAGCGTCTTGCGCACG
>Ga0065720_1003652_pt1 | contig 13989 bp, 12 predicted proteins | sample Thericmetagenome_FD_59107 | JGI IMG/M metagenome (GOLD analysis project Ga0065720, IMG submission 59107) | Thermophilic microbial communities from the Joint Bioenergy Institute, California, USA of rice/straw/compost enrichment - eDNA_2 v2... | ecosystem: Engineered > Solid waste > Grass >... | reverse complement strand
ATGACGTACGGCTGCCCGAGCAGGGCGTCGCGGGCGGACCCGCTGAACCAGTCGTGGCGGGGCCCCCATCGGATGCGTACGGTTACCTCCCCCGATGCCGGCTCGGACGCGGGCGGGGTCGCTGTGCCGGTCGGGGCGGAGGCGGCGAGGTCGGCGACCCCGGCCCGGGGTCGACCGATCGGCAGGACGAAGCCGGCGCGCAGGGGCGGCGGCCCCAGGCCGGAGAGCGTGTCGGTGGCCCGGCTGCCCAGAACCGGGGCGACCGTGATCCCGCCGGCGACGGCCACATAGGACCGTACGCCCGTTTGGGCCGAACCCACCGCGATCACCGCCCCGGCGCCAACCGTCACCGGGGCGTCGAAGGCCACCGGCTGACCGTCCACAGTGATCGGTGCAACCGCCCCGGTGACCGCGATCGTCAGGTCGGCTTCGGCGCGCAGGGTGACCCCGGTGAGCGTGGTTTCCAAACCGGCCGCGGACGGTGGGTTACCGACCAGCTCGTTGGCGCGGGCGAGCGCGGGAGCGTCCAGAGCACCGGACCGGCCGACCCCGAGGTGCGCGTACCCGGGGCGGCCGAGATCCTGGACCGTGGTGAGCAGGCCCGGCTTCACGATGGCGAGCACGGTGCCTCCTCTCCCGAAGCGGCGGGCCGGGACGCATCCACAGTGGACTCATCGGCGGGTGGGATGGCGCGGAAGCGGACCCGGGTCCCCGGCGTGAGCAGCGCCGGCGGGGTCCGGGCGGGATCGAAGAGCGTCACCTCGGTGCGGCCGACCAGGCGCCATCCGCCCGGCGATGCCGTGGGATAGATGCCGGCGTACGTGTCGGCCAGCCCGACCGAGCCGGGCTCGACGCGCGTGCGCGGGGTGGCCCGACGCGGCACCGCGAGTTGCGGCGGCAATCCGGTCAGGTAGGCGAAGCCCGGGGCGAAACCGCAGAAGGCCACCCGGAACGCGGTCCGGGTCATCCGGTCGGCCACGCCCGCCGGGTCGGTGCCCCACAGTTCGGCCACCTCGTCGAGGTCGGGGCCGTCGAAGGTGGCCGGGATCTCGACCAGCGGCCCGTCCTGGTCGGTCGACGGCGCCGGCCGCCACGCTCGGACCGCCTCGGCAACCCCGGCCGGGTCGGCCAGGCCATCGAGCAGCACCGTGCGCGCCCCGGGGACGATGTCGATGACGACCAACTCCCCGGCGTCGCGGCGGCGGCAGAGCTCCGCGAACCAGGCGGGCGGATCGTCGACCTCCAGCAGCAGCGCGTCCGCGCCGACCGCGCGTACCCGCATGTGCGCCTCCGCTGCCTCCGCCGATAGAGATGACGCGAACCATCATCGGCCATCGACGCCTATGCTCGGCGATGTTGGTCACTACCCACTGGTAACCTACGCTTGCGTAACCGTAGGATGCCGGCATGACGACGGTGCGGCTGCGGCCGACGGACATCGGCAAGCCCCGGCTGCGGGGGTGGCTGCACACGTACGGCTTCCTGGTCGCGCTCGCGGCCGGTGCCGTGCTCTGTGGTCTCGCCGCCACCCGGCCCAGCCGCGCCACCCTGGTCAGCTGCGTGGTCTACAGCGTGAGCGTGGCCGCCATGTTCGGGGTGAGCGCGCTCTACCACCGGCGGGTGTGGTCGCCCCGCGGGTTCGCGCTGATGCGCCGGCTCGACCACGCGACGATCTTCCTGTTCATCGCGGGCACGTACACCCCGTTCTGCGTCCTGCTGCTGCCACCGGATCGGGCCACGGTCGTCCTGGCCGTGGTCTGGGGCGGCGCGGTTGCCGGCGCGGCGCTGAAGCTGGTCTGGCCGCACGCGCCCCGGTGGGCCTCCGCCCCGCTCTACGTCGCGCTGGGCTGGGTCGCGGTCGTCGTGGTGCCCGACCTGCTGCGGGCCGGCGGCGTGGCGGTGCTGGTGCTGCTCCTGCTCGGCGGCGTCCTGTACACGGCCGGCGCCGTCTGTTACGCCCTGCGCTGGCCCCCGGGCTGGCCCCGCTACTTCGGCCACCACGAGTTCTTCCACGCGGCCACGCTGCTGGCCGCCCTGGCCCACCACATCGCCATCTACCTCGCCCTGTACGCGTAGCCCCGCCCCCCGCTTGTCGCCCCGCCCCGCCCCCGCGTGGCCCCATGATCGCTGTGCGCCATTCATACGGCCTGGCGGGCGCAATCGCGTCACCGTGATCACTGTCGATGATCGCCGTGAAGCGTACGTACGCCTAAGACCCCCTGTCCGCCTCACCGCGATCATGGGGCGTCGCCGCGGAGTTGACGAACCGGCGAGCGCGCGGGCATAGTGCTTTCACTAGTCAACTAGTGAAAGTTGGTGCGCGTCCGTGATCGAGTTCCGGATCGACCGAAAGTCGGGGGTCGCCGCCTATCTGCAGTTGGTGCAGCAGGTCACGCAGGCTCTGCGACTGGGGCTGCTGCAGCCGGGGGATCAACTGCCCACCGTGAAAGAGGTGGTGGCGGCGACCGCCATCAACCCGAACACCGTGCAGAAGGCGTACCGGGAACTGGAGCACGCCGGCCTGGTCGAGGCTCGCCGCGGCGTGGGCACCTTCATCGTGCGGTCCCTGGGCCCGGGGGCCGCGGTCGCCGATGGGGAACTGCGCGCCGACCTGGTGGCGTGGACGGAACGCGCCCGGGCCGCCGGCCTGGAGCGCGAGGACGTCGAGGCGCTCACCAAGTCGGTCATCGATGAGCAGTTCTAGCGACGAGCCAGTCCCACCAATGAATGCAATTGTTCGCAGATTTCGCTCCAACAAGCTGCGCGGAACTTCGCCACGAACCACATTCCCACGACGCCACGAAGGAGGGTCGGCCGTGCCCGATGCCCAGGATGCGCCCGCCCTGACAGCCACCGGGTTGTCCTGCCGCTTCCGCCGACCCTGGCGCCCGGGCCGGGCGGAGCGGGTCGTCTGGGCCCTGCGCGACTGCGAACTCACCCTGCCGGCCGGGCGCATCGCCGCCCTCGTCGGTCCGAACGGCGCGGGCAAGAGCACGCTGATGCGGATCGCGGCCGGGATCGTACGCCCGACCGCGGGTGAGCTCCGGATCTTCGGTGAGCCGCCGGGCACCGAGGGAACGCACGCCCGGCTGGCCTTCCTGGCCCAGGACAAGCCGCTCTACCGCGGTTTCACCGTGGCCGAGCTGCTGCGGGCCGGGGCCGAGCTGAACGACCGGTGGGACGCCGCCTACGCCCGGCGCCTGGTGGAGGAGGCGGGCGTGCCGCTGGAGGCCCGGGCGGCCACGCTCTCCGGCGGGCAGCGCACCCGGGTCGCCCTCGCCCTCGCGCTCGGCCGTCGGCCCGACCTCGTACTGCTCGACGAGCCGCTGGCCGACCTGGACCCGCTGGCCCGGCAGGAGGTGATGGGCTGCCTGCTGGCCGAGGTGGCCGAGCACGGGCTGACCGTGGTGCTCTCCTCGCACGTGCTGGCCGAACTGGACGGTGTCTGTGACTACCTGCTGGTGCTCGCCGGCGGTCGGATCCGGCTGGCCGGGGACGTCGAGGATCTGCTGGCCCAGCACCAACTGCTGATCGGCCCGGCCGAACTGGTCGCCGATTCCCCGTTCCCGACCTCGGCGGTGGTCGAGCACCGGGTCACCGGCCGGCAGGCGACGGTGCTGGTGCGGGCGCCCTGGTCCGGGGGTGGCGACGGTTGGCAGCGCGTGACGCCGTCGTTGGAAGAACTCACGCTCGCCTATCTGCGGGCCGCCCGCGACGGTGGTGCGTACTCGCGCGACGCCGGCCGGGGCCGGACGGAGGATCGGACGAAGGTGGTGGCGGCGTGATCTGGGTGGCGTGGCGTCAGCAGCGCGTGCAGATTCTGGTGTCGGTTGGTCTGGTGGGCCTCGTCGCCTTGGCCTTGGTGGTCGTGCGCGTCGCGGTGACGTCCGATCTGGCCGCGTTGGGCCTCGCCGGATGCTGGCAGACGGCTGAGGGCTGCCGGGGGGCCGGGCTGGAGCCGGTTCCCGTTAGATATGGCGCGATCAATGCCAGCTACGAGTTCGTGGGCATGGTCCTGCCCGCTCTGCTGGGTCTGTTCATCGGTGCGCCGATGTTCGCTCGGGAGATCGAACAAGGTACCCACATCTTCAGCCTGACCCAGTCGGTCAGCCGGACCCGGTGGTGGACCACCAAAGCGCTGGTCGGCGGGCTGCCCGTCGTCGCGGCGATGACCGGCCTCGGCCTGCTCGCCGGGTGGGCCCGCGAGCCGATGTCCTGGATACCGGCCCGCCTGTTGACGCCCCGGTTCGAGATCGAAGGGCTGGCCCCGGGGGTGTACACGTTGTTCGGGGTGTCGGTCGGCGTCGCGCTCGGTCTCTGGTTGCGCAACACCCTGGCGGCGATGGTCGTGACGCTCGCCCTCTACGTCGCGGTGGTCGCCGGCCTCGCGACGACGGCCCGGATCCACTACGCCCCACCGGTCCAGCACGTCCAGCCCTTTACAACGACTCCGATCGTTCCATCGGACCTTGGTTGGCGCATCGAGGACGGCTACCTCAACGAGGACGGTGAGCGGGTCGAGGTCTCCGCCTACGAATGCATTGACCAACACGCGAGGTCTGGTGGGGTGATCGACATGCAGGAGTTGGCCGAGACGTGTTATCGGGAGGCGGGGGCCGCGGTGTACGTGATCACCTACCACCCGGCCGACCGCTACTGGCGGTTCCAGGCCACAGAGGCGGGCATCATCGGGGCGGTGAGCGCGGGCATGCTGGGTTCGGCCGCGTTGGCCGTCCGTCGCCGGCTGTGGTGACTTGCGCGCCGCTGTACCCGTCCCGGCGTAGAACGGGCAGGATGAGGGGGTGAGCACACGAACCCTGGTGATCCTGCGCCACGCCAAGGCGGCCAACCCCGACGGCGTCGCCGACCCTGACCGCCCCCTCTCCGACCGCGGGCAGGCCGACGCGGCCGCTGCGGGCGCCTGGCTCGCCCAGAGCGGACTCCAGCCGGATCTGGTGCTCTGCTCGCCGGCGCTGCGAACCCGCCAGACCTGGCACGCCGTGGCGCTCGGCCTGTCCTCCGCGCCCGAGGTCCGCTACGAGCCGGCCCTCTACGGAGCTTCGGTGCGGACGCTGCTCGCCTCGGTTCGCGCGGCGACACCGCAGGCCACCACGGTGCTCCTCATTGGACACAACCCCGGGCTCTCGGCGCTCTCCGCCGCGCTCGACCCGGATCACGCCGACGCCGAGGGCCTGCGGACCGCCGGGATCGCGGTGCACACGTTCACCGGAGACTGGACCGACCTGGCTACCGGCGCGGCCCCGCTCACCGCCGCCCACACCGCCCGCGCCGACTGACCGGCGCCGCGCACCGTCCCAGCAGGGGACCTCCGCGTCCGTACGCTGGTCGGCATGCAACCGGACGTACGTCTGACACGCTGGCTCGAGTCGGCTGGTCTGAGCCTCGTGCATCTCAAGGTCTATGAGGAGCCGGGCGGGTTCGCCATGGACTTCTCGGCGGGGTCGCTGGCCCGCGTCGGCGAGATCGTGGTGGACCGGGCCGAGCCACCCGCCACCGAGCCCGGGCTCGCCCAAGCGGCGGCGGCCTACCTCGGTGAGGTGCTGCTGCGCACGGCCGGCGGCGGCTGGACGTGGGCCGACGACCGTCCAGCGATCGAGGCCGATCCTGTGCTCGACCTGCCCCGCGAGTATCCGACCGACCTCGTCGACCGAGCCATCCAAGAGGGTGACGACAGCTTATTTGTCGATGCGTACGAACGGTGGGAGCGGGCCAGCGCCCGGTACCGGGCCGAGCATCCGGGGTGGTCGCCGACGAAACGGCACACGCCGGGCATCGATCCGGCCCAGCCCCGGTCCGCGGACGCCGAGTACCTCGCCACCTGGCTGGCCGAGCGGGAGCGGGTGTTTCCGGAGTGGGCGGCCAGGCACGCCGCCCACGGACCGTGGGACTTCTCGGTGGACTCTCTCGACCGGCTCGAGGATCTGCTCGCGACGCTCACCGTCGAGGAGCTGCAGGAACCGGCGCAGCGCGAGCTCGTCGATGGCGCCGTGTGGTACGTCGGTGAGACGCTGCGCCGCATCCGGGGTGGTGAGTGGGTGTATCGCCGCCAGGATCCGGCCGGGCCCCCCGATCCGTACGCCGGCGATCCGTTCGTGCGTCCGGCGGCCGGAAGGGGCACGGTCACCACGCCGATCGTGACGATCCGCCGCGTCGTGGCCGGCGCCCGGGGCGCCCTGCGGGCCCGGTACCTGAACTGGGCCAGGTGATCGCGGGCGAAAATTGTCGGCGCCCTCGGGTATCGTGAGTTGCGCAGTCATGAATCTTGAGGCATCGACCAGAAACGGGGGGGTTGGCGGTGTCTGGTCGGATTCTCGGGACGGGACTCCGGTTCCGGCGGGCGACCGCGGTCGTGGTGGCGGTCGTCGTCGCCCTGCTCGCGCTCACTGCGCTGCCGGTCGGGGCACAGGCGACCACCGCCGCCCGGTCAGACCCGTCGATCGGTTTTGATCCCCGAGATCCCGCCGCCACGGCCGAGGAGGTGCTCTACGAGTACGGGTCGGCCGATCGCCTGGAGCAGCTGCCGCAGCCGCCCGACCCGATGACGCCGGAGTTTCAGGAGTACCTCGACTCGCTGGACGGTGACTACACCCGGGGCAGCCGGGCCCACTTCTACCAGCACTGGCGCGACTACGTGGCCAGCAACCCGGGAGCGGACTTCAACAAGTACCGGCGCACCTACATCACCGCCGTGAACAACAAGAACATCGGCGACGCCTTCGAGCAGCTTCTGTACCAGATGCTGGGGCTCGATCCCGCCGTGTGGAACCTGGACAAGAAGATTCCGGAGACGGGCGTCAACCTTCGGGTCGACGCCTACAACCCCAGCGACCCGAGTTCGGTGATCTTCGAGTTCAAGGCCGGGTCCGAGCTGCGGGCGGAGCAGCTGACGAAGCTGGTCCAGATCGCTCGGGCGCTGGACCGGTCGGTGGTGTACGTCTTCGGCGGCCAGCCAACGGCGAAGACCCTGGCTCTGCTGGATGAGGCCACCATGGACGCCGGTGTCCGGTTCACGGCCCGGTACCTGCCCACGCTGGCCCAACCACGGCCGATCCCCGAGGACCCGCATGCCCCGCCTGCTCCCGACAGCGCCCGCCCACCCCCGACCGCCAGCTCGAGTCCGGTCGGTTCGGCGGTGATGGCCGCCCCGGGCCAGGTCCCGGTGGCCGGTCCGCTCGCCACCGCCATCGCGCAGTCGCCGGATTCGCCGGAGGACGCGGCGGTGGCCGACGAGGTGACCGCGAGGCTGGCCGCGGAGTTCGACGATGACGACGTGTTCGGGGCCGATCGGCTCGGCGGCGTCGACTTCTCCACGCTCGAGCTTCGGTACGTCTCCGACACCTACCGCGGCGCGGGCGCCCAGTTCGCGTTCAAGGTGGACGCCGAGTCCGGCGTCGACGTGGCCTACGGCGGGCAACGCGCGGCCCAACTCGCCTCCGACGCGTTCTTCGTCTGGTTGGCGCTGCCGCCGAGCGCGTTCACGGTCAACCTGAATCCCGACGAGCCCGACCGGATCATCGATGACCGGTTCGGCCGCACCGACGCGGGTCGTGTCCTGCTCGAGGCCGACCTGCAGATGAAGAAGACGACCGCTGAGCTCATCCACCCGCAGACCCCGCTGGGTCGTCAGTTCTGGAACGAGCTGCAGGGCGTGGACAAGTGTGTGTCGATGCGACAGTGGATCGTGCCGGCGCCGGCGATCGTGCACGAGAGCGACAACGAGCTGTTCATCCTCGATGCCCCGCTCGACGTCAAGATGGAGACCGACTACGTGGAGACGGCCGGCGCCTCGGGCATCTGCGACCGGCGGTACGAGGAGCACAACGAGGCCGTGTACCGGCGGCTCATCCTGCCGGAGGTCGTCAAGGCGGTGAACGAGGCGCCCGAGTACGCCGACCTGCGGCGGGTGTACGTGAGCCGGGTGGCCGCCCAGTGGTTCCGCGACCGCGCGGCCACGAAGCGTACGGCCTACTCGGACATCATTGACAGTCGTGACATCAGTCGCTGGGAGTCCCGCCAGCCGTGGAGTCCGCGCGAGGTGTTCGACCGGTACGTGCGGTCCTTCACCGAGGGCGAGTTCCGGTACGAGTGGGTCGAGGGGAACTACGTCTACGTAACCGTGTACGGCGGGGTCGACTTCACGCGCATCGACGACACCGACATTGGTGAGGAGGGGTTCACCCGCACCCGGCCCACCCTGGCCCGGTCGGTGGCGGATTCGCTGTTCACCGCCGCCGTCGAGCAGGACGGCCAGGAGATCTGGCTCGGCGGGCTGACCACCACGCGGCCCATCAGGGAACTGCCGTCCCTCAACCCGCCCCAGCCACCGACGTCGAGCGTGCTGTTCTACGTGCTCCTCAGCACACCGGTCCTGACCTGGCTGGTGGGCGGGGCGTGGCTCGCGGTGCGCTGGCGGCGACGCCTGAGCTCGGCGGAAACGGGGCGACCATGACGACGGTGACCACCGGTGCCGGCTACGAGGTGGCCGGCACCTCGCCCGAGCCGGGACGGCGGACCGCGCCCGGTGTTGTCCTGGCGGCCTGCTGGGCGTTGCTGGGTGTCGCGGCGATGCGCTCGGTGTCGGCGATCGCGTCCTTCTACGCGATACCGGAGGGGATGTGGCAGTTCGCCGAGGCCGAGGGTGACGACACGGCCGGGGCAGCGGGTGCGCTGGGCCTGATCCTGAGCGGCAGTTTCGCCGTCTTCATGGTGACGGTCTATATCGTGCTCGCCGCTCTCATCGTCCGGGGGTTCCCGGTGGCGCGCATCCTGACCTGGATCGTCGCCGGCCTGACCATCTGCGGGACCATGCCGTCCCTGTTCGTCGATGTCTACGACGCGATCGACTGGTACAACCGGGTCACCGTGGCCAGCGGCGTGAGCACGCTGGTCCTCCTGGTGGTCGCGATCGTGCTGCTGGCCCTGCCCTCGGCGAACAGCTACTTCCGCGAGCGTCGAAGGAAGGCTCCCCCGCCCGCACCGCCGTACGCATGGCCGGGTTATGGGCCGCCGGGCTACCGTCCGCCGGGTCCACCGCCGCCCCAGTGGCCCGGGCCATCCGGTCCGCCGCCTCCGTGATCGTCGGGGCCGCCTGTGCCGGGGGCCGCCGCCACGGGCGTGACGGCGGCCCCGGGCGTGGCTCGGACGCCTAGAAGGCCTCTTCGGGGAGGTCCATGATGTCCAGCGTCGTGGACTCCACGATGCGGCGGTCGCTGCTCAGGCGCGGCAGCACCTCCCGGGCGAAGAACCGGGCCGTGGCGACCTTGCCCTGGTAGAAGTACCGGTCCGCCTCGGAGACCCCCTCGCGGGCCAGGGCGGCCAGGGCCACCTCGGCCTGGCGCTGCAACAGCCACCCGACGACCAGGTCGCCGAGGGCGAGCAGGATGCGCCGGGACGACAAGCCGACCTTGTAGATCTGCCGCGGGTCCTCGCCGGCCGCGCCGAGCCAGGTCATCACCGCGCCGAGCATGGCTTCCGCGTCGGCCAGCGCCGTGGCCAGGGCCAGCCGCTCCTCCTTGAGCTGACCATCGGGTGGGGCCTGGGCGGGCTGGCCGGCCGGGTCGGCCTCGGCGGCGATGAACGCCTTGATCTCGTTGGCGACGACGCCGAGCGCCCGGCCGCCGTCCTTGACGATCTTCCGGAAGATCAGGTCGAGGCTCTGGATGGCGGTCGTGCCCTCGTAGAGCGTGTCGATCTTCGCGTCGCGGACGTACTGCTCGATCGGGTAGTCCTGCAGGTACCCCGAGCCGCCGAAGGTCTGCAGTGACTCGTGGCCCAGCATCTCGTACGCCCGCTCCGAGCCGCACCCCTTGACCAGCGGAAGCAGCAGATCGTTGACCGCGTCCGCGAGCTTGGCGCCGGCCTCGTCGCCCTCATGCTCGGCCAGGCGGGTCTTGTCCTGCCACCATGCCGTGTAGGCGACCAGGGCGCGCAGCCCCTCAGCGTACGCCTTCTGCAGCGCGAGCGAGCGGCGCACGTCCGGGTGGTGGGTGATGGTGACCCGGGGCGCGGTCTTGTCGGTCATCTGCAGCATGTCGGCGCCCTGCACCCGGGACTTTGCATATTCAAGGGCGTTGAGGTAGCCGGTGGAGAGGGTGGCGATCGCCTTGGTGCCGACCATCATCCGGGCGTATTCGATGACGAGGAACATCTGCCGGATGCCGTCGTGNACGTCGCCCATNAGCCANCCCTTNGCCGGCACGCCGTNGCCNCCGAAGGTNAGNTCGCAGGTGTTCGATACCTTGATGCCCATCTTGTGCTCGACGTTGGTGGCGAAGACGCCGTTGCGCTCGAGNAGNTCGCCGGTCTTNGGGTCGAACAGGTACTTGGGCACGATGAACAGCGACAGGCCCTTGGTGCCGGGNCCNCCNACGCCGGGCACNCCCACGGGCCGGGCNAGCACGTAGTGAATGATGTTCTCGCTNAGGTCGTGCTCGCCGCTGGTGATGAACCGCTTAACNCCCTCGATGTGCCAGGAGCCATCCGGCTGCGGGATGGCGCGGGTGCGGCCGGCGCCGACGTCGGACCCGGCGTCGGGCTCGGTGAGCACCATCGTGGCGCCCCAGCCCTTCTCGACGAAGAGCTTGGCCCACTCCTTCTGCTCCGGCGTGCCCTCCCGGTACAGCGTGTGCGCGAACGACGGGCCGGAGGCGTACATCCACACCGGAGCGTTCGCCCCGAGCACCAACTCGGCCAGCAGCCACCACAGCATGCGGGGCGCGTTGGAGCCGCCGAGGCCGGGCGGCAGGTCGAGCCGCCAGAACTCCGCATTCATGAATGCCTGGTACGAGCGGTGGATCTCCGGTGGGAGCTTCGCCGTGTGGGTGGTCGGGTCGAAGACGGGTGGGTTACGGTCACCGACCTCGTAGCTCGCGGCCAGGTCCTCGCGGGCCAGACGGTCGACTTCGGCCAGCACGCTGCGGGCCGTCTCCTCGTCGATCTCCGCGAAGGGACCCCGACCCAGTGCCGACGTCTCCGCGAAGACCTCGAACAGGTTGAACTCGATGTCGCGCAGGTTGCTGCGGTAGTGGCTCATCTGGTTCCGCTCCTGTCGTCTCGGGCCGACGCGACGGCCCCCGCCGGGGGTTACTCGACGGTAACAGCAGCATATTACTGGCGGGTAGCGACGGCAACCAGGGGTGGTTTGGGGCAGGAAGGACGCCCTCTTGACGCTTGGTGCACAACAAGGACGCCTTCCTGACACCGGGGGGCCAGCGGGCGCCCGCGCATCACCGAACTACACCGGTGTCGTTTGGTTTTACGAACGACGCAGATGTGTAAAGGAGCTGATTCGTGAAGGCGAACTGGATGCGCGGGTACGCCTACGTGGGGCGCCACCGCGCGGAGCCCCATCCGGCGCCGGGATCAGGGACGACTGACGGCGGTGCCGCCGATCTCCCAGCTGGGGACCGCGGGTTCCGCCGGCGGCGCGGCACCGGTGTACTCGAGCAGGAGCAGGGCAATGTCGTCCTCGAACTGACCCCGCACCCACTCGACGAGGGCGCTCTCGAGCGAGGCGAGCCCGTGCACGACCGTGCCGTGGCCGAGTAGGGCCCAAGCCCGTTCCTGGATCGGGAAGAAGTCTCCGCCGGTCCGGCCGGCCCGCCGGGCCTCGCCGAGGCCGTCGGTGAACAGCAGCAGTCGGTCACCGGGTTCAAGGCGCTCGACCCGGGGCGTGACCTTCGGGCTCAGCCCCAGTGGCGGCGCGGTGCTCGGCGGATCGAGCGGGATCACCCGACCGTGGCGGAGCAGCAGCGGCGCCGGGTGACCGCAGTTGACCACCGTCAGCGTCCCACCGCGCTCCTCGACCAGGGCCGCGGTGACGAACTCCTCGTCGCCGGCGGCGCGGGAGACCGCGCGGTCGAGGTCGGCGACGATGTCCCGCAGGTCGGAGCGCTCGTACGCCACGTGCCGGTAGGCGCCGAGTACCAGGCTGGCGGTCCGGACGGCGTCGATGCCTTTGCCGGTGACGTCACCGATGATCATCCGTACGCCGAACGGAGTGTCGAGGGCCTCATAGAGGTCTCCCCCGATGTCGGCCGCGGCACTGGCCGAGACGTAGCGTCCGGCGACCGCGAGCTGGCCCACCCGCGGACCGAGCGGGCTGAGGACCGCCTCCTGCGCCACTCGGGCCAGCTTGACCAGTTCCGCGTACCGCTCGTTCTGCGTCTGCCGGATCACGCTCACCGCGACCGACCCCAACGTGGCCAGCGCCAGGCCGATCACGGGGCCGATCTGGGTCTCCCCTTCCGCTTCGACCCCACCGGTGTCGATGGAGACGATCAACGCGGCGGTCGCGGTGGCGAGGGCGCCGACGCCGACGACCCAGCGCCAGGGAGCGAAGGCCGCGGCTACGAACGGGGCGATGGCCATCCAGGCGACCACCCCTGGGCCGGGTCCCTCGATGACCTCGACCCCGGCCACGACGAGCAGGACGCCGATGGCCGCGCCGAGGCCAGCCCCGGCCTCGACCGTCAGCGCGTGTCGGCGTGCCATGGGTAATCAGCATGCCTCATGCGTGTCGCGGTTCGGACAGTCGCGGCCAGATCGTGTCCGCCCGTCGGTCGCTTCAATCCGTTCGGACGGTCCCGGGGGATCGATCGCCAGGCGGGATCTGGCGGGGCGGCCGTGGGGCCCCGACGAACGCCTCACCACGCTCCCGAAAAGGGGCATTCGGACAGGGGGATCCTGCGGCGGCCGTCCGTCCTCGGGGCGAGCGTCCACCCCTCCCGAACCAGCGTCAGTGGCTCGCGCGCCAACGACCGCCCATCCTGCGTCCAGCGCCCGTACGTCCTGCGCCCAACGTCCCGCGGGTACGTCCCGGTCTGCCTCGCCGCTTTGTATGCCGTCGCACCTTGTCAATCGCCGCACCTTGTATATATGGCAGCGGCGCCAGGGATGCCGATGCGGAGGCGATGATCCGCGACGGGCGTCAGGTCGCGTCCTGGGCCAGGACCTCGTACCGCACGTCGACGACACCATGGGCGGGGTTGGCGATCGCCGCGAACGCGCCCGACGTCAGGTCGAGGCAGCGGTCGCCGTGGTACGGACCGCGGTCGTTGATGCGGACCACCACGAACGCCCCAGTGGCCTCATTGGTCACCCGGACCAGGGAGCCCAGCGGCAGCGTCTTGTGCGCCGCGGTGTGCGCGGCCGGGTCGAACGACTCGCCGCTCGCGGTGGTGCCGCCGTACGACTTGTACGAGGCCTCGCACCAGCCGGTCTCGAGGACCGTCGTCGCTCCCCGGGCACCTGCGATGCCGTCGGACGTCAGCGGGGCCCGAGCCACGGTGTGCTGCGACGCCGCGTAGCCGGCCCACGGGTCCGGCGGAGGAATGTCCGCCGGGTCGTACGTCGTCTCGTAGCCCGTTCCGCCCGCGGCGTAGCTCGCCGGGCTGAGGCCGATGGCCGCGGTCGCCCCGCCTACCAGGAAACCGGCCACGGTGAGAGCGGCGGCGACCGGCAGGAGCTTCTGCACGGATGGCCTGCGTGGGCGCGACCGCTTCTGCTTGAGCCAGGCGCCATGCCGGGCCTGGCGTACGTGGCGGCCGGTATACCGGACAGCCAAGGTTGATTACCCTTCGTGAGGCGATTGGTTGGGCGATTGTCGCCGTCAGTACTCGGCGCGGAACCGGATCAAGCGTCTGGAGTGTCGGGTTCCTGAATCGCCGCGGATCACGGTAGACGAGTCACAAGCCTGTGAGTCAAGCTGGCCAGCCCGAATACGTCCCAATTAGTCCGCTTTGTTCGTCCGTGTGGTTGATGGCCTCCTCACCCGATCGGCCGATGTTGAGGGCTGGGGCGAGCCGTCTGGACGGGCGGAGGCGGGCGTCGGATCGGTTACTGCCGGCGGGGTCGCGGGCTGGTGACGTGGTTACGCAGCGTTACCGGAACGCGCGGTCAGGGTAGCGATGGTCGCCGATGTGGCTGCTGCTGTGCGTGGTGGGTCGTCGGGCTTGCGCCGTCCGCGGC
>Ga0065720_1020530_pt1 | contig 14002 bp, 15 predicted proteins | sample Thericmetagenome_FD_59107 | JGI IMG/M metagenome (GOLD analysis project Ga0065720, IMG submission 59107) | Thermophilic microbial communities from the Joint Bioenergy Institute, California, USA of rice/straw/compost enrichment - eDNA_2 v2... | ecosystem: Engineered > Solid waste > Grass >... | reverse complement strand
AAAAAAAAAAAAATAAACTGCCCACGGCCGCCGGCCAGCTCAGCACCAGCCCACTGGAGCGCAGCACGCTCCGGACCCTCCCAACATTGAATCACTTCCGTTCAAAACTAAATCCCTGGGTGACAGCTCTGTGTTTGTTGCCGTTAAGTAGCAGGGTGCGTTACTCGGTCCAAGGAAAGCTACAGAGCCGTATTCTCCTCCGTAACATACTACACAACGTCCGACCCGCAACGAGCCCAACCCCTGACTTACACCCGCGCCCGGGATACGCAGACCGGCTGATCGGAGTAGCTACGGAGCCGGTCTACGTGAGACTTTGCCCGCGTTGCAGCATGCTTGAGGGCTAAAAAGCTTACGAGACAACGAATACCACCGTCGTGATCCGCCGAAATATCTCAACGTCGATGATGCAGCACGCTGTGTTAAGGGCATTCGGCGCCCTCATGCCAGGGGCGAGCATAAGGCCAACAGCAGGAGCCCAGAGGACAATAGCCCGCACAGTAGTCGTCCCATGGCACCAAAGAATGCTTCTGTCGCAGTTTCGCACAGCACCGAAACGACTGAATGTCAACCTACATGTTTCAAAGCTGCCATCAAGCAGAACAAACAGAGGCTTTCGCTGGTCGGGGGGCGCACGCCGCGGGGCTGACAAGGCCGGAAAGGCGGGGTCGGAGGCAGAAGAACAGCTTTCGCTTAGTGGGCGGCTGAAGAAGCTATCGCGAGAGTACGGCTGGACCGCTCTGGGGGTCTACATGGGCTTGTCGGTACTAGACTTCCCACTATGCTTCCTGCTGGTGCGGACTGTGGGCACGGAGAAGATTGGTAAGGGCTGAAGTGTCTCCCTGGTTGACTGGCTTGGTAGGGATGATGTGCTGACTTTTGTGATTCTTGTCATCGTCTGAAGCCCACTTTGAGGATATGGTTGTACAGAGCGTCAAGAAAGTCATCCCTGAAGGAGTTCGGACTTGGTGGCGCGATGTTCGCCAGTCCCTCAAGGCGAGAAGACACGAGAGGACTGGGGAATTGGAGGTAGAGGTCATTGGCCACGGCGTTGAGGAGGCCGTGAAGCGGAGCAAACAAGAGGGGGCCAGTAAGTGACTTCAAGACTGCTATGATTTTTTTTTATCTTTCCTTTTCATTTTTTTGTTTTCTTTTTATTTTTTTTTTGCACGCTGACGGCCCATCCAGGTTTGGCTACCCAACTTGCCCTCGCATATGCTATCCATAAGAGCTTCATTTTCCTCCGTGTTCCTCTGACAGCCGCCATCACTCCTAAAGTCGTCAAGGTATTGAGATCATGGGGGTGGGAGATCGGCAAGAGGAGGGGGAAACATGCGTGAACGTAGTTAAAACGGGCGTATGGTGTATTTCGGGATCTTTGTGTCTTGGGGCAAGCGTCAAATATTAGTACTCTTGCGAGCCACGATAGGAGGGAGATGATGCATTTAGGTTAGACCGGCGTTCGGTTTGGGGCAGCATCCGTGGATGAGCAAGCGGCTGGCATCTCGCATAGACTGTACCACCACCAATTTGTATTAGAATCTCCACCACCAAATGTATTATCAAAATCTCGTTGATGTTGCGAAGCTCGATAGTCGTCACTCGAAAATGTGATTCCCGCTCTTTGCAAATAGCATTATTCCTCTATCTTCAATGGTTCAATTCCTACTCCTCTAGGCTGGGTAGGCTTCACCATCGGGTTCTGGGGACAACTGCGGCCACCCTAAGATCGATGTGTACACACCAATCCTAGACGCATTTGGATGAGGTTGATTTGGGTTCAATAGGGTTAGCTCACGCCTTATAGTTCACGCCATGCTAGTCAACCGGGATAGTCATTTTTTTGGTTGAAGTCCCAGAGGACTGGTTGCCACGGCAACGAAAAGGGGAACTGCCATGGTGGTAGTGAAACTGGTGGGGAATGTGATCAGATTTGACCTAACTGTTAAGTCTGAGTTTTATTCCAAATCCATGGCTCGCTAAATCGTGTAAGCTTTCCCCTGCTGCGTTCAAGGGGACCAATTGCTCCTCTTCAACGAAACAGGTCGGGCGATTCGAGCGAACACCGTTGACCTTTGAGCCTCTACCTGTTCTCCCGTTGGATCACTGACTTGTGATCCATTGTCTTCACTGGTAAGTGTTGGCTGAATATCTTGACCGCCCAGTCTTCTGACATCTCGGACTACCGTCCCGTTCACGGCTTCAACATCCCTGAAGTACAACTTTTCCTCCTTATCACCATACTGCCCCTGAATTCCAAACCAAAAGACCTGTTTCGAGCTTCCCCATCCACTGCTTTCTATCCCATCGCCGCTTTGTTGAAAATGGCCCTCGCCCTCCTTGCTTGTCTCCAGGAGCGAGATCTTTCCTCTCGTGGCCGGGAATGCCTCTAGGCCAGTGGCAAAGACACTCGCGCCGCGAACCACGTAGGACTTGCCCTGGCGCACGTAAGCCCATATCGAGAGGTTTCCTTGAGAAGAGATCGAGAAGGTTGAGTTGGCAAACAGAGGATAAGTATAGGACGCTTGGTAGTAAACTTTGTCCTGATCACCCTTATCACTCTGGCCAGGCAAATCACTCAAAGCCAAGTCGTTGCCAGAGATAACGAGGTCGTTCACTTGGTCGTAGCCAAAAGCCGTCAAACCACCACTATTACGATAGCGAAGTTCTTGAATCCAAGTAGCTGGTGACGAAGTGTGCTGTGTCTTGAGAAGGGGAGTGCTAATGCGCAAATGGCGCCAGACAGCAGTCTCATACGTGAGTGTCTCGTTGGTGCCATTGGCAGACGTCGTGACTTTGTGAGAAATAGCAATCGTGGGGGGATCCTCAAGAATAACTGGTGCACTCCCCGTTGTAATAGAAGATGTGTCCTCATCAAGCCAAAGGAATATCTTCCCTGTGACATACCAGCTGTCATTGACAGTTTCAGTGAGGTGACCTGAACCGGAGGAGTCATCAATTCCAGCCACGCGAATGGTAAAGGTGTGCGGATTGCCGTCACATAATATGGGCAAAAAGGGCGTGATGTCGATTTGATGCTCCCTAAGGTCGAATGCATGGATTCCAACGATAGGGCGGTGAAGAGATGGAACGACTCCCCCGGTGAAGATGACAGGGAACGGCCACTGAACACCCGCAAGCTGTCCATCGATTAATACCTGTACCTCTCGGAACGGGCTATACCCTGGATAGGGGCCTGCTGTTTCGTTGAAAGTGTCCACGGTGCTTTGGAGCACGTTAGCCCACCAAAACTCTTCCCCAGCTGTCTGCCCATTTGCTGACACAGAAAAGACAGCCCGACGGACGTTACGTGGAAGTATGATCGTGTTTGTTGCATTCTCCGCAGGGAGAGTAAAGTGACTGACTTCATTCTTGGCTGACCGCCGTGCTGAAATGGGGATTATCAAGTCGCTGGGACGTCCCTGGTCTGCATCCACATCGGCTTTGTAGAAGATGGCTGTCAACGTGGTATTGAAAATTCCAGTATACTTTTCATCTGTCATACATTTAGCAAGGTGATTCTCAGCTAGGAGGGCAGATCACTCACTGATTAAGTTTCCGAGATCAAATATGATCTTTTGTGGAGACTTCCAAAAGTACATGTATTCCGTCATGTCCTTCAGATAGATCCAACTAATCCCAGGAGGGACAGTGGGTTGTGCTGTCGATGTTCTCCCTATCGTCATGTCAGGCCAAAGGTTTTCTCCCCCCTCCCTTTCAATCGAACATTCAAAGCATTCTGAAACATGAGCTCTGGACTAGAGGACTAAAACACTTACAAACCTCAGTATCGCCGAAGTACATAAGAGCTAGACGGTCATATTGCCGTCCGTGACTGACAACGCTGAAGTTGAGGACGACTCTGTTGAATTCGCAGTCAGGGGGAGTATAATTCCCTGTGATTCCAGACTAGTGTCAAACGAGTTCCTAAGTTAGATATTGAGAGACACTCTAGCAAGCTTACCAATGTATGGCTGTCCGTAGCTCCAGGCAAAGTCGTGGCGCATTAAAAGAACGGTGCATAACTCAGGTGAGTAGTCCTTAGCATGACGAGTTGAGCCATCACTTTCAGCAGGACCGTCGGGCATTGGGACAGGCTGAGCAACTTCGAACGTCTTTAAGACGGTCCTGGTCGGAGCTGCGGCCGAGGAGGTAGCGGTTGTTGGATCATGCTCATTAGTTTCAAGTACCGGAGATCGCGAAATGATGGCATCGGGAACATGTCTGCTGTGGCTCGGTTTCGCCTGACTGTCCTCATTGGTGAAACTTGGTCTGATCACTGGGGAACTTCCTTCCAAGCCAACGATGCAACACCAACGCAATACTATAAGAAGAGCAGCTAGTGCTGCTAAGGAGTACCGTAAATAAGTATGGTTTGTTGAGCTTTTGGTGGTTTTATTGGCAGAAAAGAGTGGTTGTTTCTCGACGTCTGAATGGGCCATCATGACCTGTTTCATATTGTTTGATCCAATGACGAAGACTAACGGACGACATACGGATTAAACGGGCGAGATATACTACTAATGGATCAAGACAAAGCTGGTCGAAGTCGAGATAACAGTGTTGCTTGTTGTCCCAATAGAGAAGGTGCAAATCGCATTTATCCAGAGTCAACCGGGAGAAAATGGAACGGAGGGGCTCACCCCCGAGGTACCATTACCCTTCATCTCGGTGTTCAGCATACTGCGTGTAGGATTCTGGAAGGGTTTGTTATCTGGTTGATTGGTGCCAGATATTTGTGGAAAGGTATTCTGAAGTTGCTGAGAGAGATCCTTACCACCGTCTCGTACTGAGTGAACAACTGAAGAGCCTTGAGCAATAGAACGTACAAGTAGGATCAGACGCACGACTGGAGGGGGATAGAGAATTTATGTGAATGTCATGGGATCAATATTTCCCCTCTGTTCGTTTGCTGTAAGTTCCGTCTGCTGAGTAGGAGAAGCGCTTTCTGTTCTTATTGGCCGTGCTTCATCCAGGCACAACACCACATGTTGCGTTTTCCGTCGGCTGGTCGTCTGCAAGGCCCTGCGCAACCATTTGGTTGCTGGGCCAAGAAGGGGATCGAGAGGTGGGGGTGGGGATGATCGACCATCGCGGGGCCGGTAGTGTTCCAAGAAAACCGGTCTTGGCGTCCAATGATTGGCTGACGTATGTCCAAGCTGCTTGCGCGGCAGCTCACACTGCCTTGTGTCACTCTGCTTCCCAGTCGACCGCTTTCCTGCCATTCAACGAAGAACGTGTTATTAAACGTTCAGGCAAAGTCCGGAAACATAACATATACTTCTGGCCAGAAACTTTCGAATGAGAATTTGTGAAAAACTCACATCCTCCTTGGCGATGGATCGTCAACTGTAAAAGTAATGCAGAAAATTTAGGATCCACTTAGTAGATCTATGAAGTTCTATTGGTCCCAAGAGTAAGGCTGGCCTTAGTTTTCGCGCCTTGGCCCCGCATCCATGCCGTCATAGGTCCACTTTTCGAGTGCTTGAACCATAAGGCTTCCCTGCCAACCAGCCTCTCTTTTGCATTTGTTGCTGTTGTTCCCGCTCCTACCACAGCCATCCATGAAATTGGGCATGCTCTTTTGGTAGAAAGTCTTGTCACCCCACCCCCTCGGTTTTTCTCCATTGCTTTTGAATTTTTTGTTCTGCAGATCAGAATACGTGGCTTCCTCTCTTCTCAACAACAGTCATCAAGAGGCCCATTTCATGAACAAAGGTTAAAGGATTGCTGCGGCTCTTCGTAACCTCAACAACCGGAACAAAGACCCCCCAAGAAAGCACATACCGACGGCTTTCTCCTTACACGAGTAATCAGCCCTCTGAAGACCACATATATAACTCGAGCGCCCAGCACGGAAAACCTCCTCTCCAACCCAATTCAGAGCAGGTCTGACTGACGAGAAACAAGCTGCTTTACCATGGAGAAACCCGGCCTGATCCTGCGAGCGATCCAGCTACTTTTCATCGTCATCCTGACTGGCCTTATCGGCAATGTGATCTCCACCAACATTAACGCCGCTGGATCCGCGACTGCGGCGATCAACTTTTCTATGTTTGTCATCGTCATATCCTGGCTGGCTGGGCTGGTCGGTCTGGCAACTAGCTTGATCGAGCGCATTTCTCTTCCTGTCCTGGCACTTCTGGGCGCCGACGCCACTGCGACACTTTTCACCTTCATCGATGCCGTTGTTCTCGCTGCGAAACTACGTGCCGTCAACTGCGCCAACACAGAGGACCGCTCTCCCAGCTGGATCGCCTATGGCAGTGCCAATGATACGAAGCGCTGCCGGCAGGTGCAAGCTAGCACTGTCTTCATGTGGTTCCTCTTCGCCACGTTCGCCACTGCCCTGACGCTGAGCTTCATGGGCTTCCGTCGTGCCGGTGGCAGCATTAGGACGGGTCCGACCATGTCGCAGGTTCGTGTATAAATGAACTATCTTAGTCACAGCTCTCTACATCAAGGTGCAAGGACTTGGAACACCGGTATTGTAAGGACTGGGTACAGCTGGCGATGAAAGGACAGGGTAATGATGTGCGTTTATCCTCTGTTATATGACGGTTCAAGACTATTGTATAATGACTGGGGACACACAACAGGGCTATTAATGGGATTATTAATGGGTATAGGATGTGAAAACGTTCTGGCGGCTGGTTTCATTTGTTCTGGGTTACCATGTATGGGTTTGGTGGTGGCGGACAGTTTTAGTTCATACTTGTGGGTAAAGGAGGTGGGCGGGATCTTTTATGCTGAGTTCGGTAACAATCGCCCTGACTTTCTACAAGAAATATGCTCTGGACGTATATTCGGATCCATTTAGGCCACAAACACATCTCTTGCAATCCCAAAGCGTATACAAGACTGCCGTGATATCTTCTGATTCCTGTGTAACGACCACACAAAACTTGTATAAATGCTGAATATATGACAATCCCTTTCCCCAGAACTCCTTGACAACCCAAGTTCCCTCCAATACTAGATACACTCTAGTCAATATGTACGAGTTGCTCCTCCCAGCCGGTAAACCCGCCTAGTCATAATGATGCTGCAGGCTTGATCGATTTGGCTGTCCCGCTGACAGCGCTGAACGCAGGAACATTTCCCCATTGGATCTCAACGCCGTATTTCCATTCCATGAACCTCGCCCAACCTGCAAACAATCCTATGTCAGCTGCGAGACATTCGGGCAAGCTACCTTGCCGGGGAGGGAAAGACTCACTCCAATAGGCGAACTTGCGGCCCAAGAATCGGCCGAGAAACGGCATGACTGTCATGCTAAGCAAGAGCTGCAGCTGCTCCAGGCTGGCTTCCCACTCTTTCTGAGCATCAGACTTATACTCGTCGTCATCCGAATGATCCAGGATGCTGCTCGAGATGGAGGCTACGTCGTCGTTCTCGGACGCAGCAGAGCTCGCAATAACAAAGGAGGAGGAACCAGTGCTCGTCATGCTCGCGGACATGCTCGCGCTGGGGGACCGTGCCGACGACGCCATGTTGGGCCGGAGTCTGGCTGACTGGAGCTATGGGGAGCTCAGGAGGGGACGTTGAAGGGAGGGGTTGTCGGTGTGATGGCGGCTTGAGATTCGTCACTTGGACACGGCTGTCTCCGTCACGGAACGGACGAGGACAACTCAATCGGGCGCCGGCATCGACACTTAGCTAAGGGGAGGAAGGGATTGTTGGAAAACAGTCTTGTTTGGATGGCAACCAGCTACTTGGTTAATCGATCCACAGCCTCACAGCTGGTGCTTCCTCAAACCGCCCGACAACTGGACCGGCACCTCGATTACAGTATGCGCTTACGACACGAACACTGTTGTGTCCAAACTGGCTGCCACCTGCCCACAGCTGTCTACCCCGCCAAACGGCCAACTGCGGCGGGCCGACTGCCCCGCTTATCAGGTGACTTTGCCTTGACTCACAGAAAGCCGCCCAACGTCATGAAGACGGTGCCAAAGTTCACAGTCGTCGCCAGAAAGTCATCCATTTTTCCCAGCGCATCGACTGCGGCAGCAGCAAATCAAGTACAGACGTGAATAGTTGGTCTCTGAGCAATATTCAGGGCCCAGGTCGCGTTATATACGCAGCAACTACACGTCCAGATACCAGGACTCATCGAAGAACCAGCCAAAAAAAGGCGGTGGGGAGTGCCACTCGAAGCAGCGCAAGGGTGTGAGGTTTGCAGCGGCCAAAGATGAGCGCAGAAGTAAGTTTCGAGTTTTGGCAGAAACCCTCGAGCAGTCCTTCCCCCCTCACCAGGCAAAACGCCTGCATCCCGCTTTCCCTGTGCGTTTAGCTTGCTGCCCCTCCAGCGACGGGCACCTCGAAAGTTCTTGACTTTTTTTTTTTCCCTAACTCCCTGCCTTTCCGGCTCCATTGACGACCCTCGAGCACACGAAAAGAAGAAAGGAAACCCCGGTCCTTTCTTTCAACGCCCCTCTCTGCACAAGTGTCGGTTGCCGCAAATCGGAAATTTCCATTTTCGAGACCCGAGCTTTCTCAAAGAACACGACCTGCTAACAGATACAGGATTCCACAAACTACAGGCGTGCCTCTCGCAAGTCGGTCCAATTTACAGACGAGAAGCTGGTTGTCGACGCCGACGGCAGCGTGACCATGGTTACTACGCCAAACGACGACAGCAAGGAGACAGCCATGTCGCATACACCCCGTACGCCGCCTCTCTCCGCCGCGCTCGGCGCCTTTACTGACGGCAGTTCAGCACCTGCGACCGAGCCTGCGGCAGCAGATGGCGCCCCAGCAGCCGAAGTCAACCCCAGCGCCGACCCCGATGGTCTCGACCTGTCGCTCATGAAGAAGAAAAAGAAGAAGGTTAAAAAGGAGGAGGGTGACGGCGATGCTGCCCCGGCTGGCGACGACGGTGCGATCGACCTTACCATGAAGAAGAAGAAGAAAAAGAAGGTGCTTAAAGAGGATGATGAGTTCTCCAAGAAGCTGGAGGCTTTGAACCTTGAGGGCGGCGAGAGCGCCGAGGCCGCAGCCGAGGAGGCCCCACAAGAAGGGGACATGGACAAGGGCACGGGCATCTGGTCGCACGACGAGACGAGAACTATCAACTATGACCTGCTGCTCAACCGCTTCTTCACCCTGCTGGCCCAGAAGAACCCTGACCATGCCTCCGCCGGTCAGCGCTCGTACAAGATTCCTCCTCCGCAGTGCTTGCGCGAAGGCAACAAGAAGACCATTTTTGCCAACTTGCCTGAGATTTGCAAGCGTATGAAGCGTGCTGAAGAGCACGTCACGGCCTATCTCTTTGCTGAGTTAGGTACCAGCGGCAGTGTTGACGGCAGCAGGCGGTTGGTCATCAAGGGCCGTTTCCAGCAGAAGCAGATTGAGAACGTTCTGCGCACGTATATCATTGGTATGTCTGGCAGTTGCAAATTCTGTTCCGTAGTGGTGCTGACGGGTCGTTTCTCAGAATATGTCACCTGCAAGACTTGTCGCTCTCCCAATACTGAGCTGTCTAAGGGCGAGAACCGTCTCTAGTATGTTCCCTTTCCTTCTCCCTGATCTCTGCGACTAGTACTGACTATCCGCAGCTTCATTACCTGCAACTCGTGCGGCTCTCGTCGTTCCGTTCAGCCCATCAAGACTGGTTTCTCGGCCCAGGTCGGAAAGAGAAAGAAGATGCAGGCTTAAGGAGTCTCCTCTTTATGCCTTTCCTTTTATGTACTTTCTTTTCGGTTCCTGTCTGCACGACTAGAGGTATATTAGGGTTGGGGGCACTGCTGGGGGTCATAAACAGGGTTTTTCTCCCTTCTCTATCAGTGTCTCGGTGGCTGGCCCTGGGACAACCATGGCACGATGCGTCGACCGAAATGCGTGTTCGTTCATGGGATCTAAAGTTCTGAGTACGTACGTAAACATGGGTTTGTAGCATGGCAGCGTGAACAGGGTCAGAAGCTTTCTTAGTTTGCCGCCGAGAGAATGACGACGACCGGAGTTGATGGATGGCCAATGACACTGCCGACAAACAGAGGGATTGACACGAACCTGTAATCCAAAGCACATGATTCCGTTATTGATATAAAAAAATGTTGGAGCAATTACAGAAGCGGGCAGAAGATGATGCAGTTCGATATCTCACGATTTTACCCCGCGGTATAAAGTGGGGTTCTCTCAACCCACCTCCATCCTCTCTCTCATCCTTCCTCGGCTGACTCGTCTTATCCCCCCTATCCCTCCTCTTGGGTCGTGAATCTTCCCCATCTCATCGCCACCTAACATAAACATAACCAAAAAGAGAGAAAGGAAACATGGCAATCCGTGAGCTCACATCAGAGCAGGCTGAGGGCTCCGAGTCTTCGCTGACAATGCCTCCTTCCGGCCTGCCCTCCGCCAACCCGACATCCTCCTACTGGCTGAGCGAGCCCTCGCCGATCTTGCTGGGACATCGCACGACGGAGGAGCTACCAGTCGAGACAGATGTCGTTGTTGTCGGTAGTGGCATCACGGGAGTGTTCGCGACGTTGTTCTTGTTGGAGAAAAACAGGTTGGGTGGGACCATCAAAGGGGAAAGCTTGGAGAAGGTGGTCCTGCTTGAGGCAAGGGAGGTTTGCTCTGGGGCCACTGGAAGGGTGAGTTGAGTGTAGGTCAACAAGACTTGGAATATGCTAATGACTCTTTCATAGAATGGAGGTCATTGCCAGCCTCTGGTCTACGGATCTGCTCCGGCCGTGGCGGCATTTGAATTGGAGGTGTTCAAGTTCATGGAGAGTTTGGTTAAGGAGGAGAATATCCCTTGTGACTGGTACGTTGAGCTTTTACCTTTTATCATTATCTCGCCGGACCATACTAACAACTACAGGGTGAGCCTCACGGGCGTCCATGCCTTCTATTCCGAGAACATGTTCGAGCTCGCTGCTGCGAGCGTTGATCAACTCCAGCAAACTCACCCGGAGTTGGCTGCCCAAATGGAGGTCGTCAGGCCCTCTTCATCTTCAAATCAAGGAGACACCCTTGCTTCACTCCGCGTGCCTACTGCCAAGGGTGCCATTGTCCAGAAAAAGGCAGCTTCTCTATGGCCATATAAGCTCGTTACCCAAATTGTCGAGCGTCTGCTAGCCAAGTATCCACCACCAACCTTTAACCTTCAGACCAACACTCCTGTCACCCAGCTCACCCGTCATGAGTCGGGAAACCGTTGGGTTGCGATTACTCCGAGGGGATCCATCACCGCACGGCATGTTCTTCTTGCTACCAATGGTTATACTTCCCACCTGCTGCCTGCTTTCGCGGATTTAATCGTTCCTGTGAGAGGACAAGTCGGCGCGTTGCTACCCCCGAGACCGAAGGTTGATGCTGGAGAAGGGAGCCCAGCCAAGCTGAACCACTCGTATGTATTCGCTGCTGACCCGGAGATCGAGACTGGTGCAACTGCGCCGAGAGATGACTACCTTGTCCAACGCCCAATGCCGACGGGGGAGCTGATCTACGGTGGAGGAAGAAGATTCGCGCGAAGCTTGGGGGTCGGCGAATGGAGGGACGATGAGCTGGAGCCTCAGGTGGCAGAGTATCTGCGGAAGAGCTTGGCGCCAGTACTGGATTTGACCCCCTCCTCTGCCAATAGTGATGAAAAAACACCCACGAGGGAGCTGAATGCTTCCTTTGAGTGGACTGGAGTGATGGGCTACAGCCGAGACCAGCATGCGTGGGTTGGGCCCGTTCCAGAGAGCATGGGCGGTGGTGAAGGGCTTTGGATCTGTGCTGGGTATACCGGACACGGCATGCCAGCAGCGGCACTGTCTGCCCGAGAAGTCGTCAGACAGATTTTGACAACTAATGGTGCCGAAATTGAGGGTGATGCGAAGGATGGGGTGAAGTTGCCTCGGGAGTTTATGGTCAGCGAGAAGAGGATCATAGAGGCGAGGACGCTGCCGCCACTTACGCAAGGATGGGAGGCGACGAACTTTGCGACGTTAATCACTAGCACGGGACTGTTGGATCAGAGGAAGGCAAGCTAAGAGGATTGGCAGCCATGCTTTAATAGAATGAGAAACTCTGTTTATGGAACCGGTTGTTTGGATAGAGTAGGTATAGGCTGGAGCGACGAAGGCCATGAAGAGGTAGTTGCAAGAACGGAAAGGAGTTGGAGAAAACCACGATTATCTAATTCGCAAAGAATTTCGTCGACAGTTAGTCCATGGACAGCTTACCCACATAATATTCAGTCATACCTGTTCGTATCCTTATCATTGTTGTTAGTTCGCCGCCGCAGATGGAGCTAGCCTTGCAAACTCTTTTCCCCGTTGCCCTTGCAACCAGCTAAGCGCGATGGCGCGGTAAAAATCATAAAATGCGCTTGCCTCCAGGAGCACCACAGGCCTTGGTTGCTACAATTGCCTGATTTCAAAGAGGCTCCTTGTAATTTTGTTCTGGTCACCCTTTTGGCTTTCATCTTAACTTCCCCCTTTCCTGCCCATCCCTCCACTAAAGCACGAGATTCACAATATCATCATAGCAGTTCCAGAATTTAGACTCTCTAATCTCGTGAGCATGTATCCCAAAGAAGATTCTCCCTCTTGGACTACAACCTCGGCAGAGGTCCCGTCTAGGAATTTGTACCAGCACACGACAATAGCTTAAATATTCTGCAAGTCTCAAGAGCGTTGTAAAGCTGAGCGTACTTACGGATTATACCTCATAACAACCCCTGTAATGTTTTTATATTCTCTCTGACAATGGCCAGATGCTATGCACTCATCAACAGGGACAGTCCTGTAAAGTTCCCCAAGCAAGAGGGCTGCATACCACAACCAGTGAAAGATTTAACATGAGTGCAAGGAACTTCCAAAAAAAAATCCAAAAACACAGTGGTAGTTCTGAATGCTGTGATGCTTGGAATCCTATGCTGCTAAGACTAGCCACCAAACACAAAAACAGCACAAAATACAGATATCTGACTGTATGCGGTTCCTGCAGGGCGGCAAGGCAAATAGTCAACGAGATACATCAATATGGCATAGAGAAACATCCATGTTTTCTGCGGCACACGTGCCATTCAACTTCCCCATTTACCCGATGTCAACCTGCCCAACTTTTTGGAGACCCAGAGTTCAGTCTTGTGCTCAGCGATACGGATCAGGAAGCAACGCCGATTGTTGGATTTCCTGCATGTCCCAAGTTTCTAGAACATCCTGCTACAATAGTCGACGTTGCATCAGGAGTTTGTTAGGACGGAAGGCTGTTTAACATTCAACTTTAATTCGCAGTCTCTGCTGCGCCCCCACGTGGCATGTACCAACCCTTGATAGCCTGGAATCCCACCCGGATCATGGATATGCAAATAGCTAATCCCTTTCGCTGCTCTCATAATCGAGCTAAGATTATGGACACAAGGATCGGGAATGCATCCCAATTGTTCATGTGTGGAAAAGCAGACGCAGAATTCCAGACGTTTGATTCGGCCAATTTCCTTGAATGCCATTTGTCAACAATAGCTCGATTCGGCCAAAGTTTTCTTTCCTAAGACGCCGGGTATGCACCAATGAATTACTGTCATATGCCTAATGAAGTAACAATCTTGCAGCTTAACACGAGATGAAGTACCACCCACACAAAACCCACGAAGTGTTTCATCTTTTTAACAGCTTCTGTTGCTCAGTTTCAGTCACACAAAGACTTACAGGAAGATCTCTGAGTTACACAAAGTATGGCAGTTATGTAACGGCAAGCAGTAAGGTTGTAACACCAACTGGTACTTGGTAAGATAATGTGGAGTCGGTAGCATCTTGAACTTGAGTGATCATTGATATGCAGGGCATTGTGCTTAGAAAGACTGGTGGATTGCAGATTGAAATCGTCCTGGATAATCATTAATCAAGCGCATGACACGGCAAAAGTTTGCACATGGCTCAGAGATTTATGATCTAGCATGTAGCTATGGTAACCGCGTGTTAGTATTCGTCATTACATGATGTTCACTGTCATTCTCTCAACATAAACATGGCGCTTGAGTCTTACATGGTGCCTTCCCCCCCCC
>Ga0065720_1001348_pt1 | contig 14007 bp, 10 predicted proteins | sample Thericmetagenome_FD_59107 | JGI IMG/M metagenome (GOLD analysis project Ga0065720, IMG submission 59107) | Thermophilic microbial communities from the Joint Bioenergy Institute, California, USA of rice/straw/compost enrichment - eDNA_2 v2... | ecosystem: Engineered > Solid waste > Grass >... | reverse complement strand
CAATCTCCCCGAGGGTGCTATGTCGGCAGTGCACCATCGTCCCGATTTAGACCGGGCAAGGGGAGCGAAACGCCGTAATGGCTATGAAGATGTGTTCCAAGTCTCCGCAAGCGGCGCGGCGAGCCCGGCGCATCGGCTCAGGAAACCGGCGCTGACCTGCTTGAACGCGCGGAAGGAAGGGATGCGGAGGGGGACGGCGGCGCGGCGCGGGCGGGCCGGGCGCGCGCGGTGGCGCGATCGCCGGCGCGGCCGGGGGCGCGTTACCTGCCGTCGCCGCGGAACGATTCCAGGGCGAGCAGCGCCACGTGCAGGGAGAGGCAGGATTCGACGTCGTCGAGGTCGACGTCGAGGATGCGCTCCAGGCGGTGCAACCGGTCGTAGAAGGCGGGGCGGGACAGGTGGGCGCGCTGCGCGGCCACCGCCTTGTTGCGCCCGGCGTCGAGGTAGATGCGCAGGATCCGGGTGAGGTCGCCGCCGCGCTGCGCGTCGTGGGCGAGCAGCGGCCCGAGCTCACGCTCGGCGAAGGTCTGCAGCCGCGCGTCGTCGCGCAGCAGGTGCAGCAGCCCGCGCAGCCGCAGATCGGGCAGGCGGTAGAAGGGCCGGGTGCCGGGCTGGCGCACGGCCACGTCGGCGACCTGCTCGGCTTCGAGGAAGCTCCGCCGTACGTCGCGGACGCAGTCGACGACCGAGCCCGCGGCGAGCACGAAGCGGGAGGGGAAGCCGGCGCGCAGCCGCTCGGAGATGCCGCTCAGCGCGGCCTCGGGCCCGGTGCGCGGCGGCAGCGGGAGCAGCACGCCGACCCGGTGCTGGTCGAGGGCGCCGACGAGCGCGGGCAGCCGCGCCTCGCGGCACGCGGCGGCGGTGGCCTCGGCGAGCTCGCCGAGCTGGGCCTGGCCGCCGAGCGACGCGTCCACCGGCTCGGCCGGGCACAGCACCAGGCCCATGAGCCTGCGCCCGGTGAGCGGGACGCCCACCGCGCGGGCGCGCGCCGCCGCCTCGTCCGGGTCGGTGTAGGCGTGGCTCACGATGCTCGTGATGATCGTGCCGTGCGCCTGCCGTTCCAGGCTCTCCTGGTGGCGTTCGAGCAGGCGGCCGAGCGCCAGCGTGGTGGCCGCCCGCTCGACGAGGACGATCTCGCGCGGGGTGGGCTCCCCCTCGCACAGCAGGATGAGGCGCCCCCAGTCCTGCCCGCGCGCGCCGACCATCTGCACGAGCCACCCGGACGTCGGGTCGTGCGCGGTGCGCTCGGTCGGCGCCACCGTGCGGGAGCGCGCCTCCCAGTTCGCCAGGATCGCCCCGGTGTCCCGCCCGGCCGGGTCGCAGGCGAGCACCTGGTGGGCGAGGTTCTCCAGCACGACGGGCCGCCCGGACAGCCGGGCCACCTGCGCGAGCACCTGGGCCGGTGAGGCGCCCTCCACCGACAGCTCGGTGAAGACCTTGTGCAGCTGCTCGGAGGCGCGCAGCTCCTCCAGCTGGATGTCGATGATGCGGGCGTGCACCGACTCGGTGATCTGCACGAACGGCGTCTCGCGGCTGAGCGTGATCACCGGCAGCCCGTGCTCCTCGGCGGTCTTCACCACCACCCGGGGCAGCTCCCGCACGAACCTGCGGCCGAGCTCGACGATGAGGCCGGACGCGCCGACGCCGGCGAGCTCGCGGATGTACTCGGCGAGCTTCTCCGGCTCGTCCGGCAGCGCGACGCCCGTGGTGAGCACCAGCTCCCCGCCGCGCAGCAAATGCGCGATGTCGCACACCTCGCCGACGTGAACCCAGCGGACGGTGGCGTCGAGCCGGTCCCGCCCGGCCACCACCCGGGGGTCCCCGCGGCGTACGGCCTCCAGAGCGAGAACGTCGCGGACGGTCGGCAGCATGGCCTCGACCCTATTCGATCAGAGTGTCAGTGCGGTGTGGCATCGCCAGGCATAGTGTAACCAAGGGCATCGCACAAAAACATTTTTCGGACCGCCAAATACCACCGTCCACACACTGCCGACCGCCCGCCGAGTTCAGGCCTTCAGCTCCGGGAAGTCCTCCTCGCGGAACTCGATGCCGCCTCCCTCGCTCGCCCGCTTGCGGAGCTCGACCCGGCGGATCTTCCCCGAGATGGTCTTCGGCAGATCGGAGAACTCGATCCGCCGGACCCGCTTGTACGGGGCGAGATGCCGGCGGCAGTGCCGCAGGATCGACAGGGCCGTGTCCGCGTCCGGCGCGAACCCGGGCGCGAGCAGCACATATGCCTTCGGTACGGCGAGCCGCACCGGATCCGGCGCGGGCACCACCGCGGCCTCGGCGACGGCCTCGTGCTCCAGCAGCACGCTCTCCAGCTCGAACGGCGAGATCCGGTAGTCGGACGCCTTGAACACGTCGTCGGTCCGCCCGACGTAGGTGATGTACCCGTCGGCGTCCCGGCTCGCCAGGTCACCGGTGTGGTAGTGGCCGTCGCGCATCGCCCGCCCGGTGAGCTCGGGATCGTCCCGGTAGCCCACCATGAGGCCGAGCGGCCGGTCGGCGAGCGGCAGGCAGATCTCGCCGTCGTCCCCGGCCTCGCCGGTGATCGGGTCGATCAGCGTCACCGTGTAGCCGGGCAGCGGGCGGCCCATCGAACCGGGCTTGACCGGGCAGCCGGGCGCGTTGCCGATCTGGGCCGTCGTCTCGGTCTGGCCGTACCCGTCCCTGATCGTGATGCCCCACGCCTCGGACACCCGCTCGATGATCTCCGGGTTGAGCGGCTCGCCCGCGGCGACGGCGGTGCGCAGCGCCGGCGGCCGCGGCCGGAGGTCCTCCTGGACGAGCATGCGCCACACCGTCGGCGGCGCGCAGAACGTGGTCACGCCGTGCCCGCGCAGCACGTCGAGGAGCCTGGGCGCGGAGAACCGGGACTGGTTGTGCACGAGCGCGGTGGCGCCGGCGTTCCACGGCGCGAACACGTTGCTCCAGGCGTGCTTCGCCCAGCCCGGCGAGGAGACGTTGAGGTGCACGTCCCCGGGCCGCACGCCGATCCAGTACATCGTGGACAGGTGGCCCACCGGGTACGAGGCGTAGGTGTGCTCGACCAGCTTGGGCAGCGCGGTCGTGCCCGAGGTGAAGTAGAGCAGCAGGGTGTCGTCCGCGGTCACCTCGGCCAGCTCGCGGCGGATCGCGGGGGAGAGCTGGTCCGGGAAGTCGTACGCCTCGTCGTAGCCGAGCCAGCCGTACACGTCGCCGCCGACCACCACCCGCGTGTACGCGCCGGGCACCCCGGCGAACCTGGCCGTGTGGTCGACGTCGGTGATGACGTGCGCGACCTTGCCCCGGTCGATGCGGTCGGCGAGGTCCTCGGGGGTGAGCAGCGTGGTCGCCGGGATGATCACCGCGCCGAGCTTCATCGCGGCGAGGATCGACTCCCACAGCTCGGTCTGGTTGCCGAGCATGAGCAGGATGCGGTCGCCGCGCCGTACGCCCTGGGCGTGCAGCCAGTTGGCGACGCGGTTGGAGCGGACCGAGAGCTGGGCGAAGGTGTGCTCGTCGGCGCTCCCGTCGTCCTCGACGATCTTGAGTGCCACGGCGTCCGGCGTCTCCCCGGCGAGGACGGTGTCGAACCAGTCGACCGCCCAGTTGAACCGGTCGAGCCGGGGCCAGCGGAAGTCGCGATAGGCCGTCTCGTAGTCGGCTTCGAGCAGGAAATCACGTGCGGAGCGAAACGCGGCGGTGGCGTCCATCACACAATCGTGTCACCAGTCCGCGTTCCGCGCCACGTCACCGCCCACCCATCCGCGGCAAAATCCCACGCACCCCCGCCGCCCCCGTACGGCGAAGCGCCACAACCCGGCCACCCGGAGGCGCCGGGCCGGCGCGCCCGGCCCCGGCCTCACCGGCGCAGCCGGGCCTCCAGCCCGTCGAGCAGCGACACCAGCCCGAAGTCGAAGGCCACCTGGCGGGTGACGGAGATGTCCTCCTGCGCCATCCACTCCCGGAACTTCTCCAGCAGGGCGGGAAACCTCTCGGCCGACCGTTCGACCTCCCCGCGGAGCTGCTCGGACCACTCCCGCTCCGGGATGTTCAGCCGCGCCATGCCGGTGCGCCAGGCCACCTCGGGCAGGGTGCTGCCGAGGGTGTACGAGGCGACGGCGCCGACCGCGTGGTCGATGTCCCGCCCGGCGAACCCCGCCCGCTCGAACGCCAGGATGATGCGCTCGGCCGCGGCGAGCGAGTTGGGCCCGATGCTCGGCCGCAGCCCGATCTGCTGGGCGTACCACGGGTGTCGCAGGATCATGTTCCGCAGCCCGTAGGCGAACCGGGAGGCGAGATCCCGCCAGTGCGGCTCCTCGCCGCCGGGCGGGCCGAGCGGCTCGACGACCTCGGCGTAGACCTCGTCCATCGCGAGTTCCAGCAGCTCGTCCTTGTTCGCGACGTACCAGTAGAGGCTGGTGGCCGCCGCGCCGAGGCGGGCGGCGAGCCGGCGCATGCTCAGCGCGTCGACCCCTTCGGCGTCGAGCAGGGCGATCGTCTCCCGCACGATCTGCTCGCGGCTCAGCCCGGCGGGCTTGCGCGCCGTCTGCCGCCGCGCGGCGTCCCGTGCCCACACGGAGGTGAAACGTTGCTGCCGCACCTCGTCCCTCCCCCTCGTTTCGCCCAAGGATAAATCGGCTCGCACACCGTTAGAGGGTCTCGTACAGTGTTCGGGAANGCTCGAACGNTGTACGAGAGGGCACCTCATGNGCNAATCNTCCCCCCGGCCGGGCGCGCCGGAGGCCGAGCACACCCCGGATCCACCGCAGGCGGCGTCGCACCCCCGGCGGTGGTGGATCCTGCTCGTGCTCTCCCTGAGCCTGCTCGTCCTGGTCGTCGACAACACCGTGCTCAACCTGGCGATCCCGTCGCTCATGCGCGACCTGGGCGCCTCCCCCACCGACGTGCAGTGGGTGATCGACGCCTACGTGCTCGTCTTCGCCGGCCTGCTGCTCACCTCCGGCAGCCTCTCCGACCGGTACGGCAGGCGGCGCATGCTCGTCATCGGCCTGGTGCTCTTCGGGCTCGCCTCGCTGCTCGCCACGCTCGCCCAGGCCCCCTGGCAGCTCATCGCGTGCCGCGCGCTGATGGGCACGGGCGGGGCGCTGGTCATGCCGAGCACGCTGTCGATCCTGATCACGGTCTTCGACGAGCGGGAACGGCGCAAGGCGATCGCGGTGTGGAGCGCCGTGGCGATGGTGGGTGTGATCGTCGGCCCGACGCTCGGCGGCTTCCTGCTGCGCAACCACTACTGGGGCTCGGTGTTCCTGATCAACGTGCCGGTCGCGGTCGTCGCCGTCGCCGCCGCGATCGCGCTGATGCCCGAGTCGCGGGGCCCGGCACGCGGCCTCGACCCCGCCGGTGTGCTGCTCTCCGTGGTCGGCATGACCGCGCTGGTGTGGGTGATCACCAACGGGCCGGTGCACGGCTGGGGCGCGCACGGGGTGCCGGTCGCGGCCGTGCTTGCGGCGGCGGCGATCATCGCCTTCGTCTGGTGGGAGCGGCGCGCCCCGCACCCGATGCTGCCGCTCGGCATGTTCCGCGACCGGTCGTTCAACGGCGCCTGCCTCTCGATCCTGCTGCTCTCCTTCGGCGCGGGCGCCCTGCTGCTCGCGCTCACCCAGTACCTGCAGTTCGTGCTGGGCTACGACGCGTTCGGCGCGGGCATGGCGCTGCTGCCGTACGTGGTCGCCGCGACCGTGTTCAACGCGGCCGGCGCGGCGCTCGGCCGGCGCGTGAGCAACCGCATGCTGATCGTGACCGGATTGGCGATCATGGCGGGCGGATTCGGGGTGCTGGCGAGCCTCGACATCACCGACGGGTACGGCACGCTCATCATCGGCCTGGTGATCATGGGCATGGGCGGCGGCCTCGCCGGGCCGGCCGCGTACACCACGCTGATGAGCGCGGTGCCGCGCGAGCACGCGGGCGTGGGCTCGGGCGCTCAACGACACGGTGCNGCAGGTCGGCCTCGCGATCAGCATCGCGGTGCTCGGCAGCGTGCTCGCCGGGGTGTACACCGCCGCGATGCCCGGCGACGCGCCGCGGGCCGCCCGCGAGTCGGTCGCCTACGGGGTGTCGCTCGGCGACCCCGCCCTCGCCCGGGCCGCCAAGGAGGCGTTCCTGCAGGCGATGTCGGTGGGCGCCTATCTGAGCATCGCGTTCACGGTGGCGGCGGCGGCCGTGGCGCTCGCCGTCCTCCGGCCGATTAGTCCTGACAAAACGTCATGAAGACATCTTGCGTAGATGCTTCCATTATGTAAGGCGCAAAGCGAATATACGGACGGGATGACGGCGCGACAGGCGCGGGCAAAGACGGGATACTCGGAGCATGCCGGACCTTCACGCGCGCCATCGAGCCGTCATCCCCAACTGGGTCGCCCTCTACTACGACGAACCCATCGAGATCGTCCGCGGGGACGGGAACCGCGTCTACGACGCGAGCGGCCGCGGCTACCTCGACTTCTTCGCGGGCATCCTCACCAACATGATCGGGTACGGCGTGCCGGAGGTGATCGAGGCGGTCGAGCGCCAGCTCGCCTCGGGCGTCGTGCACACGAGCACGCTGTACCTGATCAGGGGCCAGGTCGAGCTCGCCGAGAAGATCGCCCGGCTCTCCGGGATCCCGGACGCGAAGGTGTTCTTCACCAACTCCGGCACCGAGGCGAACGAGACCGCGCTGCTCGCCGCCACCGTCGCGCGCGGCTCGGACCAGGTGCTCGCGATGCGCAACAGCTACCACGGCCGCAGCTTCGGCGCGATCGCGGTCACCGGNAACCGGGNCTGGAAGAACAGCTCCNACTCGCCGCTGAACGTGCACTACCTGCACGGCACCGACCGGCACCTGCCGCAGTTCCGCGGCATGNCGGACGACGAGTACATCGCCGCGTGCGTCGCCGACCTGCGCCACGTGCTCGCCACCNCGGTCGCCGGGAACGTCGCCGCGCTCATCGCCGAGCCGATCCAGGGCGTNGGCGGCTTCACCATGCCGCCCGACGGNCTNTNCGCCGCNTACCGGGAGGTCCTCGCCGAGCACGGCGTCCTGTTCATCTCCGACGAGGTGCAGACCGGCTGGGGCCGCACCGGATCGGCGTTCTTCGGCATCGGCAACCACGGCGTCACGCCGGACATGATGACCTTCGCCAAGGGCCTGGGGAACGGCTTCGCGGTCGGCGGCGTGGTCGCCCGCGGCGAGCTGCTCGACGGGCTGCCCGCGGCGGGGGTGTCCACCTTCGGCGGCAACCCGCTCGCGATGGCCGCCGCGAACGCCACCCTCGACTACGTGATCGAGCACAACCTGCAGGCGAACGCGGACCGGCTCGGCGGGCTGATCATCGGCGGGCTGCGGGAGGCGGCCGCCCGGCTGCCGATCGTCTCCGACGTGCGCGGCCGGGGGCTCATGTTCGCCATCGAGCTGAGCGACCCCGCCACCGGCGAGCCGTCGCCCGCGCTGGCGAACCGGTTCATGGAGGAGACCAAGCGCCGCGGCCTGCTCGTCGGCAAGGGCGGCCTGTACGGCAACACCATCCGCATGGCCCCGCCGCTCACCCTCACCGAGGCCGAGGCGAAGGAAGGCCTGGGCATCATCGTGGACGCGCTTGAGGCGATGAGCGAGGAGGCCGCGTGAAGCACGTCACGCACTGGATCAACGGCGAGGCCGTACCGGGGGCGGGCCGTACCGGGGAGATCTTCGATCCGGCGACCGGTGAGGTGACCGGGCGGGTGGACCTCGCCACCGCCGCCGAGGTGGACAAGGCGGTCGCCGCGGCCGCCGCGGCGTTCCCCGGCTGGCGGGACGCCTCGCTCGCCCGGCGCACCCAGGTGCTGTTCCGCTTCCGCGAGCTCGTCGACCGCAGCCGGGACGAGCTCGCCCGGCTGATCAGCTCCGAGCACGGCAAGGTGCACTCCGACGCGCTCGGCGAGGTCGCCCGCGGCATCGAGGTCGTCGAGTTCGCCTGCGGCATCCCGCACCTGCTCAAGGGCGGGTTCTCGGAGAACGTCTCCACCCGCGTCGACTCGTACTCGATCCGGCAGCCGCTCGGCGTGGTCGCCGGGATCACGCCGTTCAACTTCCCGGCGATGGTGCCGATGTGGATGTTCCCGATCGCGATCGCGTGCGGGAACACGTTCGTGCTGAAGCCGTCGGAGAAGGACCCGTCCGCGTCGCTCCTCCTCGCCGACCTGTGGCGGCGGGCGGGCCTGCCCGACGGCGTGTTCAACGTGGTGCAGGGCGACAAGGAGGCCGTGGACCGGCTGCTCGCGCACCCGGACGTGCGGGCGGTCTCGTTCGTCGGCTCGACCCCGATCGCCCGGTACGTCTACGAGACCGCGACCGCGCACGGCAAGCGGGTGCAGGCGCTCGGCGGGGCGAAGAACCACATGCTCGTGCTGCCCGACGCCGACCTCGACCTCGCCGCGGACGCGGCGGTGTCGGCGGGCTTCGGCTCGGCCGGCGAGCGGTGCATGGCGATCTCGGTGGTGGTCGCCGTCGACCCGATCGGCGACGAGCTCGTCGACCGCATCGTCGCCCGGGTGGGCGAGCTGAAGGTCGGCCCCGGCGACGACCCCGAGGCCCAGATGGGCCCGCTCGTCACCGGCGCGCACCGGGACAGGGTCGCCTCCTACCTCGACCTGGGCGTGGCCGAGGGCGCGAAGCTCGTCGTGGACGGCCGCCGCACCCCGGTGCGGGGCGGCACGACCGCGGCGCAGACCCCCGGCTTCTGGCTCGGCCCCTCGGTGCTCGACCACGTGCCGCCGGGCTCCCGGGTGCACCGCGAGGAGATCTTCGGCCCGGTGCTGTCGATCGTGCGGGTGCCGTCGTACGAGGAGGGCGTGCGGCTGATCAACTCCGGCGAGTACGGCAACGGCACGGCGATCTTCACCAACGACGGCGGCGCCGCCCGGCGCTTCCAGAACGAGGTCGAGGTCGGCATGGTCGGCATCAACGTGCCGATCCCGGTGCCGATGGCCTACTACAGCTTCGGCGGCTGGAAGGCCTCGCTCTTCGGCGACACGCACATGTACGGCGCCGAGGGCGTGCACTTCTACACCCGCGGCAAGGTCGTCACCTCGCGCTGGCTCGACCCGTCGCACGGCGGCGTGAACCTGGGCTTCCCCACGAACCGCTGACCCCGCCCGGCTCGCGATAGGCTCCCAGACGGACACAAGCCGGGGGAGCGGGAGGTGTCGCTTGGCGGCGGTGCGGCGCGGGCGGATGACGGCGGCGCGGGCGCTGGCGGCGATCGCCGCCGGGCTGGCGCTCGCGGCCTGCGGCGGACCGGGCGGGCCGGTCACCACCGGGACGATGGCGCGCGAGGCGCCGCCGCGGACCGCCCCCTCGCCGTCGGGCAGCCCGTCCCCGACGCCGAGGCCCGCCGCGTCGCCGACGCCGAAGGCCACCCCGGCGCCCACGCCCACGTCGCTCGGCAGGGGCGAGGGGATGGTGCGCGTGCTCGCGCCGCGCGGCTACGTCGAGTACGGCGGCACCGACCCCAACGTCAACTGGGTCACCTCGTTCGAGCGGGAGACCGGCTGCCGGGTGCGGCTCACCTACGCCGAGCGCGGCGCGGCGATCGAGCGCATGCTCGCCGACGACGGCTACGACGTGGTCGCCGCCCCGCCGGAGGTCGCCGGGCGGCTGATCACCGAGCGCCGGGTCGCGCCGCTGCGCACCTCGCTGCTCGCGCACTACCGCGACGTGCCGCGGTGGCTGCGCGAGCTGCCCGCGTACACGGCCCGAGGCGCCGCCGGCGACGAGGTGTACGGCGTGCCGTACCTGTGGGCCTACCACCAGGTCGCCTACGACCGGTCGGCCGGCGGCGCGGACACGCCGAAGGACGGCGGCGCGCTGTTCCGCGAGCCGGGGCCGGTGCTGCTGCGCGACGACCCGCTCACGATCGCCGACGCCGCGCTCGCGCTGCGCGGCGAGGGGCGGCCGGAGGATCCGTTCCGGCTCACCCCCGACCAGCTCGACGCGGCCGTCGCGCTGCTCGCCGGGCGCAAGGAGGAGGACCGGTCGTACTGGCGGAGCTCGCTCGACGTGGTGCGCGGCTTCGCCGCCGGGCGGCTGCGGCTCGCGCAGGCGCTGCCGTACCAGGTGGGCGTGCTGGCGCGGGCGGACCGGCCGGTGCGGGCGGTGACGCCGCGGCGCACCACCGGCTGGGCGGACGCCTGGCTGGTCACGGCGGACGCCGCGCACCCGAACTGCGCCTACCGCTGGATCGGCCACATGCTCTCCCGGGACGTGCAGCGGGAGGCGGCGGAGTGGAACGGCCTCGCCCCGGCGAACCTCAAGGCGTGCACCGGGCGCGCGCGGCGCGTCTGCGCCGACTACCGGGTGGACGACCCGGACCTGGCCCGCCGCGTCGCGTTCGCGGTACGGCCGGCGCGGGACTGCGGCGACGGCGAGGCCGGGTGCACCGACTACGCCGAGTGGGAGCGGCGCTGGCGCGAGCTCGTCCGGTGACGTGCCGCCGGTCCGGCCCCGATGGCCCCGACGGCACCGACGGCGGTGCGGGCCGGGCCGGTCTCAGGGCACGGGGACGCGGGCCATCGGGCGGGTGTCGCGGTCTTCGGGGCTGCGCGGCGGCAGCGGGGCGAGGGCCTCGGCGCAGTCGTCACAGGCATGCACGATCCGGTCGTCCGGCAGCCGCCCCGCCCGCACCCGCGGCCGCGGCCACCTCTTGTGGCACACCACGCAGGCATCACCGTCGCACTGTGCCAGGGTCAGCTCATCGGGGTCGAACGTCACCAGCGGTGACCCCGGCATCGCTTCCCTGCCCATACCTCTCCAATGATCTCCGGCCCTTCCCGGACCGTTATAACCCCGTTACTCGCCGTGATCGACTGGCAAGATGTCAAGCGCTGGTTAAAACACGGGCATGTTGCCTGTGGCAGTGCCAACAAATAGGGCATCCAGCCCAAGCCGGATGCCCTACTTCGGTAGCCGTAAACCGGAAAAACGGCGCGGGAACCCCCATCGCGCACCGATGGGCGGCCGCGCGCCCGGTCAGGCCGCCGCGAACGCCTCCTCGAGGATCGACAATCCCTCCTCCAGCAGGTGGTCGGGGATGACCAGCGGCGGCAGGAAGCGCAGCACGTTGCCATAGGTGCCCGCGGTGAGCACGAGCAGGCCGGCCGCGTGGCAGCGCCGTGCCACCTCGGCGGTCGTCGCCGGGTCCGGCTCCTTGGTGCCGGGCCGTACCAGCTCGATCGCGAGCATCGCGCCCCGGCCGCGCACGTCCCCGATGGCCGGGTGCCGCTCGGCGAGCGCCCGCAGCCGGGGCAGCATCACCTCGCCGATGTGCCGGGCGCGCGCCACCAGCCCGTCGGCCTCGATCGTCTCCAGCACCGCGAGCGCCGCCTCGCAGGCGAGCGGGTTGCCGCCGAAGGTGCCGCCGAGTCCGCCCGGGTGCACCCGGTCGAGCAGCTCGGCCCGGCCGGTCACCGCGGCGAGCGGCAGCCCGCCCGCGATGCCCTTCGCGGTGGTGATGATGTCCGGCACGATGCCCTCGTCCTCGCAGGCGAACATGTGCCCGGTGCGGGCGAACCCGGTCTGCACCTCGTCGGCGATGAGCACGATCCCGTGCTCCCGGCAGAACTCCGCGATGCGCGGCAGGAAGCCGCGCGCGGGCACCACGAAGCCGCCCTCGCCCTGGATCGGCTCGAACAGCACGGCGGCGACGTTCTCCGCCCCGATCTGCTTGCCGATCATGTCGATCGCCTGGGCTGCCGCCTCCGCCGCGCAGTTCTCCGGGCCGGTCGGCCAGCGGAACGGGTAGGCCATCGGCATCCGGTACACCTCCGGCGCGAACGGGCCGAACCGGTGCTTGTACGGCAGGTTCTTCGCGGTGAGCGTCATCGTGAGCAGCGTGCGCCCGTGGAAGGCGTGGTCGAACACGACCACCGCCGGCCGCCCGGTGGCGTGCCGCGCCACCTTCACCGCGTTCTCCACCGCCTCGGCGCCGCTGTTCACCAGGAAGCTGCGCTTCTCGTGGTCGCCCGGGGTGATCCGGTTGAGCGCCTCGCAGACCGCGACGTACGACTCGTACGGCGTCACCATGAAGCAGGTGTGCGTGAAGTCGGCGACCTGCCGCCGCACCCGCTCCACCACCCGGGGCGCGGCGTTGCCGACGCTCGTCACCGCGATGCCCGAGCCGAAGTCGATGAGCGAGTTGCCGTCGACGTCCACGACCACGCCGCCGCCCGCGTGCGTGACGAACACCGGGAGCGTGGTGCCCACGCCCGGCGGGACCGCGGCCTGCCGGCGCTTCAGCAGCTCCCGGGAGCGCGGGCCGGGGATCTCGGTGACGAGGCGGCGCTCCTGCGGCAGGTCCGGCCCGCCGTGCGCCGGGGCCGGCGCCGGGTCGAGCGGCGGCCGGGGGGAGGGTTCGGGGGAGGTGGCGAGCGTGCTCATGAGGGCACGGTACGGCCGGTATCCCGGCCTGCCGATGCTGCACTATGGCACAATGGCGCCGTAGCTTCTGTACAGGATGGACAACTTCGGACCAATCGGGAACGAGGACACCCCATGGCCCCGAGCCTGCGCAGGGTGGTGGCGATGGCGCCGCTGCGCCTTCGTGTGCTGGCCGCGGCCGGCGAGCTGGACCGGCCGGTGCGCTGGGTCGCGGTGAGCGAGCTCGAGGACCCGACGCCGTTCCTGGAGGGCGGCGAGCTCGTGCTCACCACCGGCATGCGGCTCGGCGCCTACGACGCCGGGCCGTACATCTCCCGGCTGGTGAAGATGGGCGCGGCCGGGCTCGGCTTCGGCGTGGGGCTCAGCCACGAGGAGGTGCCGGAGGAGTACGTCCGGGTCGCGAACGCGCGCGGCCTGCCGCTGATCGAGGTGCACCGCGACACCCCGTTCATCGCGATCGGCAAGGCGGTGAGCGAGCTGCTCGCCGCCGAGCAGTACGAGGAGCTGAGCCGGGCGTTCGCGGCGCAGGGCCGGCTCACCCGGGCGGCGCTCCAGCCCGAGGGCATGCACGCGATCGTCGACCGGCTCGCCAAGGAGGTCGACGGCTGGGTGCTGCTGCTCGACGAGAGCGGCGGCGTGCTGCATTCGGCCGGGGCGGGCGCCCGCCGCCGGGCCCGCGGCCTGCTGCCCGAGCTGGAGCGGCTGCGCGCCACCGGCGCCCCGTCCAGCCTCTCCTCCTCCACCCCCGACGAGCACGTCATCGTGCAGCCGCTCGGCGACCACCGGCGGCTGCGCGGCTTCTTCGCCGTGGGCTGCGCGCGGCCGTTCTCCCCGGTCACGCACACCGTGGTGAACGCGGCCGGGTCGCTGCTCACGCTCGCGCTCGAGCAGAGCCGGGGCCGCCTCGCCGCCGAGGCGCGGGTCCGCACCGCGGTGCTGCGGCTGCTGCTCGCCGGGGACCGCGCGGTGGCCGAGGACGTGCTCGGCCGGGACCTGCCCGCCGACCCCGTCGTGGTGCTCGCCTGCCGCGCCGACGACCCCGAGGGGCTCGCCGAGGCGCTGCCCGGGTTCACCGCGCCGTGGCGGGGCATGATCGTCGCGCTCGTGCCCGAGGCCCAGGCGCAGCGCGCCGCCGCGGTCGCCGCCGAGCGGGGCCGGGCCGGGGTGAGCACCCCGGTCACCCTCGACGCGCTCGGCACCGGCCTGAATCAGGCCGAGCGGGCGGTGGAGCGGGCGCTCGCCACGGCGACGCCGCTCGTCCGGTTCCGCGACCTCGCCGGGCAGGGCCTGCTCTCGCTGCTCGACCCGGAGGCCGCGGCCACCTACGCCGAGGCCGTGCTCGCGCCGCTGCGGGAGCACGGCTCGCGGGCCGACCTGATCGAGTCGCTGCGCGCCTACCTCGCCGCGAACGGGCACTGGGACGCCGCCGCCCAGCGGCTCGGCGTGCACCGGCACACGCTGCGCTACCGCATCCGCAAGGTCGCCGAGCTCCTCGACCGCGACCTCGACGACCCGGCGAACCGGGCCGAGCTGTGGGTGGCGCTCAACGTCGGCGCGACCTGACCGGCTCCGTCGCGGCTCCCTCGCAGCGCCCTCGCCGGCCC
>Ga0065720_1020529_pt1 | contig 14012 bp, 10 predicted proteins | sample Thericmetagenome_FD_59107 | JGI IMG/M metagenome (GOLD analysis project Ga0065720, IMG submission 59107) | Thermophilic microbial communities from the Joint Bioenergy Institute, California, USA of rice/straw/compost enrichment - eDNA_2 v2... | ecosystem: Engineered > Solid waste > Grass >... | reverse complement strand
GGGGGGGGGGCGCGGTTTAGAGTGTATGTACTGCGGGGAAGAAAGTCACACTCTTCAGCAAACGGTTGATTCCAGCCAGACAGCTCCCTCGCCATCTGACCGAGGGAGTGCCTCGTTCCTACACACCTTTTGCCCTCTTCAACGCCGCCCTGTTGCCGCAGAAGCTGTAGGACCTCGGCTCCGGGTCGTGGCATGGTGATGCGGCAGCGGCACGGCAACGTCGAGCAGCCATTTTTCATCCATTACCGGGCTACATACTACCCTCTCCATCCTCAGCAGTAACGTCACCGTCTGTTGAAAACGACGGGAGTTGTGGACGGGCTAAATGTGTGTTCGATCTCGCTACCGCCGTTTTGGTTTAGACCGGCACCTGGTTCGAAGTCCTTCGCCCATAACCCATGTTGTTGCGTGCAACGCACGGAGCTGCGTGAGGCTTGTTTAGTTCAAGGAGCTAGCCCAACGGCGTCGTCTTAGAACGTTAAGCACCCCTGGCCGGGCTGAACGAGCTGAGACTGGGGGCGGTGATGTGGTTTGCGACTCGATTTATCTTCCAACTCGACCGCGTTCGTGTTTTGTATAGCATAGCTCTTCGTCATTGTTTCGATTCCCGACAGACCACATACCCAGGATCTTGTCGATATAGGGGTCCCAATCACCATGGTCTATCTCGGGAAACCGTCCAAAGGCTGCGGGATGTGCCGCCAGCGGCGCATCAAGGTAACTCCACTCTCTAACACGTTGCCGACCTCGATCCTTCGGCAACGAGACGACGGGGAGACTGACACCCACGTCTAGTGCGACGAGACCAAACCGACGTGTAATCAGTGTGCCAAAGCCCGCCGACAGTGTCCTGGCTACCGTGATGAATTCGACATCGTCCTGCGCATCGAGAACCAAGCTGCCCGACGACGCGCCCTGAAGCTGGGGAGCGGTCGTAGGAGAAAGAATGCCTCAACGCCATCATCTACCAGCAGCGACGATGCCTCATCCTCATCATCTAGCTCCCCACCCAGTTCGACATCTCCCATCTCGGGGCCCAGAACACAGCTAACTCCCACCGAACGAAACCTCTCCCTGACCCAGCAACTCCAGCGCCGAACACCCCCTCCATCTGTCCCAGCCAACCTCTCCCTCCCCCTTGAAGAAGTCGCCCGCTGCCACTTCATGGCCAATTTTGTGCTTCTACCCGGCAAGAATGGTTCCCACGGCTTCATGGAGTACCTCATCCCCTTACTCGCCGAGTCGCCCCCCCTCTCTCTCCTCCCACCATCCCCCCCGGCCTCACCTTCACTATCATCAAGATCTTCCTCGCCGACAGCAACAACCATCAACCCCTATGTACCGTTCCAACACGCCTTTAATGCCTGTGCCCTCGCGTGGCTCGGCAACCGTGTCGGCCGCCGAACCCTCTTACCAAGCCCCGTCCCATCCCCGCCGCCACATCTCTCAGCCGAAGAGAGGGCCACAACCCCAGGCCAGCTGATTGGTCGTGCATTTGGGGAATATGCGCGCGCGTTGAGGGCGATGCAGACGCTGTTGAAGCATGATCCGCAACGTGCAGCAGCGAGTGATGCGGTGCTGGCGTCGGTGCTATTGCTGGGTTTGTTTGAGAGTATCAGCGCGAGGAGGATCGGGGATTATGCTTGGGGGAGTCATACACTGGGGGCCGTGCAGTTAGTTAAGACGAGGGGAAGGTCGTTGTTAAAGACGAGGGTTGGGTGGGGGTTGTGGGTGGGGGTTAGGATTCAGATGGTAGGTTTTTCTTCTTCTTCTTCTTCTTCTTCTTCTTGTTGTTGTTGTTGTTGTTGTTGTTGTTGTTGTCTTTTGCCTGGTTGAATGAAGATGGGGGCGCTGACAGAGTGTAAAAAAAAGATCATCTACAGCCTAACATCGGGCAACACCCCCGATATGGGCACAGAATGGTGGATGAGCGCCGGCATCGTCGACAGCACCGCAGCCGAGTGCCAGCGCTTGAACCTCGAAACGGGCGAGCTGCGTGCCGAAGCAACTCGTGTCATGGCCGCCGCTGTCGAACGTACCCCTGCCACGACAGCCTATGTCCAGTCCATCCTTAAGCGTGCAAAGCAGCTCGACGCCAGAGTCGCTGAATGGATGCGCAATGTGCCGTTCGAATGGCGGTACGAGACCATCTGGCCGGAGAACATACGCCCGCTAGGCGGCATGAGCATGGCCGACCTGGCGTGCGCAGAGGTCTTCCCTGATCTGCGCCGGGGCGTCGATGTTTACCGTGACTTTTCTACGGCCGCGAGCTGGAATCTGGCGCGCACAACGCGCTTGATTTTATGGTCTATTGCCGTGAGGTGTGCGGCTTGGATTGGAATGCCGCAAGTTAGGGACTGGCGGCAGACCGAGGAGTATCTCCAAGCTAAAGATGTCGCGAGCAACATGGTTGCGGATATTATTGCTAGCGTGCCGTATCATTTGCGTTGGAAAGGGATTAATTGCAAGCAGGACCTGGGGTTTGCGGTCGGTAATGATGATGCCCCTGGAGTGAGGGGCTTGGGGGCATATTTCTTGACTTGGCCGCTTGCGTGTGTCATGACGCAAGACTATGCTACTGAAGAGCGTACGTTGGACAAAACACTTCGTGCTTTGGTAATGATGTGCTGCTGACCAAAAGCAGAGCGTGCCTATGTCCGCGGTAGGCTGAACTATATCGGCGATGAGTGTGGCATCAAGTATGCCCATATCTTAGCACAGGTAGGCCCTGAACCCTCTCCTTTCTTTTTCTTTTTCTTTTTCTTATGGCAGTGTCTCACAAGTCGACAGCTCAACTTTCGTATCCCGTCCATGCTGATCCGTTCCGACGGACTGATGGCAAAGCCCTTCCCCAAAGCCTATGACTTCGAGAAGTTGGTGTCGGCGCCTCCACCGCAGGCGCATTCCATGTTAGTTGGGCAAGCAGCTGCGCCGGGAGAACAGACGCAGGATCGGCTCGCTGCGCTGGCAGCTATGGCGGTGGGGCAGATGGGACCGACAGAGGCGACATAAGTTGCCAGGGGTATATGAAGACTAAGAGGTCGACGCTGGTTGACTATGGTCTACAATATCGTCCCTTGGCCTTGGAGATTTCCTCCGAACAAGGCACATTGTGGGTGATAACTGATAGAAACAGCACCTTTAGCTGGGTGTTGCCATAGCTTCAGTATTATCGTCCCTAGACTTGGGCAGATTAGCCCAAGATTCGCCCAGGAATGGTTCATGGGCAAAATTGGACCCAAATTTGGAATTTTCATTTAGGGTTGGGTTTTTCTTTTTAGAAACCCAATAGTTCAGCAAGGAAAGCCCCAGGGCCCGTATACGATACAGCTCCGTCATATATATCCCCTTTGGATACGGTTTTTGGTACGTGTTTTTTTTTTTGATAGGGAAAAGTGGAAGAGAGATTCTAATGGGTTAAAGGGTAGGGTAGGCCGAGGGGAATTGGGCAAAAAGAATAGGATTTGGATGCTGGGAATATGTAGTTGGAATAATCCAGTGTGTTTTTGGTTACAAGTAACAAACACATGTTTGTCAAAGCAGAAAGCATCGCGTTAGCATTAAGTTCTGCAACTTTTGAATTTACCTGATACCCCCCCCAACTTTCACTCACTGGCCGACCTTCTCCTCTCCCCTTTCATCGTTAGTCCTTCGCCGCCCCGTGCTTCAACTTCCCAAGAAGCTTCCTCCTTTTCGAAGTCCTCCCTTCTTCTTTCTCAGCAGCCCACGTCTCGGCGGCAGCATCCAATGCCTTGACGACCCACTTCTGGGTTTTGTCGTGGTAGGCCTCGGTACCTTTCTCTTTGAGGTTCAGACAGGCACCATCACGTGAGATGTGTAAGTTCGGATGGCGGTCGTGGAGCTGGGCTTTGGCTTCGGTCTTGATGCGTTTCCAGGAGTGGTAGATTGCTCGGACAAGGAGGATGAGCAAGGTTAGGGTGAGGAGGGTGAGGGTTAGTTGGAGAAGTTGGCTACATGAGTGTTAGAACATTGATGTGAATGAACTGGAATTGACATCAAGTAAGGACATACGTGGATGTTCGGCTTCGGGCGGTTTCCCAAGCCATGGTGATAAGATGGCTTGGTTGTGTAAATGCAGGAGAGGTGAATGAATTGGCGACTAAAGTCGGTTTACGATTTGTTCTATTCCTGTTTCCAAACCACAGACTATGTTTGCGAAACAAGAAAGAAAGCTTATGGGTTGGCGTTGGAAGTCACACAGTCGGTTGCCCAAACTGGGGTAAGCCGGTGACGAGATGTTTGGAGATGATGCTTCATTGTTTGGTAACACACCAGTCGCCAGCTCACGGGTGATGATCAGATTTTTTGACTGGGATTTGAATCTTAAAAGTAAAGCACCCTTTCGAGGCCGCCATATTTAAACATGGATCGCTTACATCATCCCACATATCAGCCGGCAGTGCGCTAGCACAAAGTTGCACAAAAGCTAGCTGATTGCTCAGAACTAAAGCTCACGAGGACCAGAGAATGAAAGCGCCAGAGGTCGAAAACGGGGCGTATTGTAACGTACTCCTCAATCTACATGCAGGTAACGAGGAGAGCGATACGCATATATCGGAGTTCCCGTGGAGATCTCGTGCTGCGCCCGCTAAGCCACACTCGTGCCCGGCTCCAGCCTCTTTAAAGGCAGCTCCAGCCGGTCTCCGGGGACACAGTGCGAGAGCAGGCAGCCGCGTTAGCAATATCCCGGCTTGGTGAGTGGCGCCCACGCTGACCCGCAGGGCAGGCTCCAGCCAAGGAAGGACGTGCCTGTGGCGGGCGCGGAGCGGATGAGGCCAGTCTGTCATCGCGGTGCCCCTCGACGCCAAGACTGCTAAGGGCACAGTACGGGCTCCTCTGGGAAGGGAAGCTAGGGACGGCACCGCACTGAACACTGCAGCAGAGGCCACAGGTCATTCAGGACCAGGCCACAGAACGACCGAGCTTCAACTCCAGACCCGTCCCGTCGACGTCGACCGGCGACCAGACGGCTCTCTCTTTGCCTTTCGAGCAATTCCAGCCCAGCCCCAGCTTCATTCGGCTGCAGCAAGCCAGAACAGGGCACCGACCGCACGCATCAGGTGCCAATTGCTGCTGCAGACGGATAAGAAAGTGGACGTGAAGGTGGAACTACCGAGGACGACGGTCTCCCACGACAACGACGACCACGACCACGACCACGACGCAAGAAGCAGACGATAATTTACATCGCAGAGCAAGGGAGAAGAAAACCACAAGCATGTCCGCGCCCTACGACGGCTACGGCCAGCAGCAGCCGTACCCCGACCCAGCCCAGGCATACGGAGCGCCTGCGCCTGGCGTCCCCGCGCCCGAGCAACAACCGCATCACCACCACCACGAGCAGCACAAAAAGAAGAAGAGGGCATATGCCGCCGAAGCCTTTGAGATCGGCTCGGGCGCCAATGCTGCCGTCGGCGGCCAGCTGCCGGGAGGAGGCCAGTACGGCGTGCCCCCCGCTGCCGCTGCCGCTGCTGCTGCCCCGGCCTACGGCGCCTACCCACAGCCCGTCCAGCCCGAGCTGCCGCCACAGCCGCAGTACGGCATGCCCCAGCCGGCAGCCCCTGTCGGAGGATACCAGCCGCTGGAGCCCTACTACCCCGGCGCCGGCGCCTCTTCGGTCGGCATCGTCGCAGGCCTCGCCGGCGGCATCGCCAACATGAGCCTCGGCCCCAGCCCAAGCTCTCAGCCAACACCAGCCCAGCAGCAACGTGTTGGCCCTCTCAACCAGCTCTACCCGACCGATCTGCTCAACCAGCCCTTCAACGTCGCCGAGCTGGATCTGCCCCCGCCGCCCATCATCCTGCCTCCCAACTGCAGCGTGACGCCATCTCCCAACGCCAACTGCAACCCAAAGTATGTGCGCTCGACCCTGAACGCCGTGCCGACCTCGCACTCGCTGCTCAAAAAGAGCAAGCTGCCTTTCGCACTGATCATCCAGCCTTATGCCTCGCTGCACGACCTCGATGACCCCGTTCCCATTGTTCAAGACCAGGTTATTTCGCGCTGTCGCCGTTGCCGCTCCTACATCAATCCTTTCGTGACGTTCCTCGACAATGGCCATCGCTGGCGCTGCAATATGTGCAACTTGACGAACGATGTTCCCCAAGCCTTCGATTGGGATGCTGCTGCCCAGAAACCGGTCGATCGCTGGCAGCGGCATGAGCTGAACTATTCGGTTGTTGAGTTTGTTGCTCCTCAGGAGTACATGGTGCGCCCGCCACAGCCTCTGGTCTACCTCTTCCTGTTCGATGTCAGCTACGCCGCTGTTTCAACTGGCCTGCTGGCCACGAGCGCTCGTACCATCCTCGACAGCCTGAACCGCATCCCTAATGCCGACCGCCGCACTCGTCTCGGCTTCATTGCCGTTGACTCGGCCCTGCACTACTTCGTCATTCCGAAGGACGGCGAGGAGAACGCCGAGACCAGCATGCTGGTTGTCAGCGATCTCGATGAGCCGTTCCTGCCCGTCCCTACTGAGCTGCTGGTGCCGCTTACCGAGTGCCGCAACAACATCGAGGCCTTCCTGACGAAGCTGCCCGATATGTTTGCCAACAACCAGAGCAACGGCTCGGCCATGGGCCCTGCTCTACGCTCCGGTCACAAGCTGATTGCGCCGCTCGGCGGCAAGCTGGTCGTTCTGACTGCTTCGCTGCCGAATCTCGGTGTTGGCAAATTGGAGATGCGCGAGGACAAGAAGTTGCTTGGCACCTCCAAGGAGGGCAGCCTGCTGCAGACGGCCAACAGTTTCTACAAGAGCTTTGCTGTGGAGTGCTCTAAGAACCAGGTATCGGTCGACATGTTCTTGTTCAGCTCACACTACCAGGACGTTGCCTCGCTCAGCAACCTGCCCCGGTACACTGGTGGTCAGACCTGGTTCTACCCCGGCTGGAACGCCGGCCGTCCTGAGGACGCTATCAAGTTTGCTTCTGAGTTCAGCGACTATCTGTCGAGCGAAATCGGTCTCGAGGCCGTTCTCCGTGTGCGTGCCACAACCGGTTTGCGCATGAACGCCTTCTACGGCAACTTCTTCAACCGCTCTTCCGACCTGTGTGCCTTCCCTGCCTTCCCCCGCGACCAGTGCTACGTTGTCGAGGTCGCCATCGACGAGACAATCCAGAAGAATGTTATCTGCCTGCAGACTGCTGTCCTGCATACTACATGCAACGGCGAGCGCAGAATCAGGGTGTTGACACTGGCCCTGCCGACTACCAATAGCTTGGCAGATGTCTACGCGTCGGCCGATCAGGCCGCCATCACGACCTACTTCACGCACAAGGCGGTCGAGAGGGCGCTCAGCGGCAGCCTGGACGCTGCTCGCGACGCTCTGCAGAGCAAGATCATCGAGCTGCTGACCACCTTCCGCAAGGAGCTGGGCGGCGGCGGCGGAGGTGCCCTCGGCGCAGGCCTGCAGTTCCCTGCCAACCTGCGCGCTCTGCCCGCGCTGTTCCTGGGCCTCATCAAGCACGTCGGTCTGCGCAAGTCGGCTCAGATCCCGAGCGATCTCAGGTCTGCGGCCCTCTGTCTGCTCAGTACCCTGCCCCTGCCTCTGTTGATGCAGTACATCTACCCCCGCATGTATAGTCTGCATGACATGCCGGATAATGCGGGCCTGCCCGATCCGGAGACGAGTCAGATCGTGCTACCGCCGGCCGTCAACTTGTCTGCTGAGCGCATGGTCAGCTACGGGTTGTATCTGATCGATGACGGGCAGACGCAGTTCCTGTGGGTCGGCCGCGATGCGGTTCCTCAGCTGCTCATTGACGTGTTTGGGGTGTCGGACCGATCGCAGCTGCGCGTGGGTAAGGGCAGCGTGCCGGAGCTGGATAATGAGTTTAACGAGAGGGTGCGGAATGTCATTTTGAAGAGTCGCGATCATAGGAGTCGCGGTGTTGGCAGCGTTACTGTTCCGCATTTGTATATTGTGCGGGAGGACGGCGAGCCTAGTCTCAAGTTGTGGGCGCAGACAATGCTGGTGGAGGATCGGGCGGATCAGGGGGTTGGGTTGGCGCAGTGGATGGGAATTTTGAGGGAGAAGGTAAGTTCGTGATCTGGGTGAGACTTGAAAGGATGAATGCTGACGGATGGATAGGTTGTGCAATGATCACCTACCTACCGATCTCGCTGTTGAGGTGAGGCTCAAGGGGGGAAAGCTGGGTTAAGCTAGATGGGTTGAGCCTATCTGGCGTGGGTATGGAGTAGTTAAGTCGAAGTAGTAATGGCTGATGATGGAAGAGTGATCATAAGAGATCACCATGCCCCAAGTGGAAGAGCGGAAGACTCAAGAAGATACATAGCTAAATTAGCATAAAGGAACTCTGACAGCTTGCTTATTGTATGTCTTTGGTTGGCAGTGAAGCTATGGTTGGTTCAAGACTATTAATAGCAACCTAGCCCAAGTATATAGGCAGGTAGGTAAACTAAGGAGGTTTGACTTCCCCGGCTCATTTCGAGATGTTCTATTCGCCCCAGTTATAAGCATACCTACAATTGTGGGAGCATCCCCTAGAAGTTCCGGAGCTTCTGTAAAATTATATTAGATGCAGTCTTCTTCGCACTATAGGCCTTAAACCCTTCCTACTATAGGACTTATAGTACCTACCCGAATCCTCCGTTGAAAATCTACTAAGCAAATTTTCATATAAGCTTTTAACAAGAGCCTAGTAACTAAGAAGTATAGCTTTATGTTTCCCCTTTCTTAAATTTCTTCTATGCCCTCCTGTTCTTCTACTACCATTCCTTATCTCTTTATAGTCCTTCTTTCCTTCTATTCCTTCTTCTCTTTACTAATCTATTCGTTTAGCATGATATCGTCATTCAACCCTAATCTCTATACAACACCTGATGTCTAGGTTATGAGAGCAAAGAGGCTTTCTTTTATATCCAGCAAGAACGGGTTCTCTTCTGCTTTGATCGGTTATGTTGCTACAATCATCTAGTGGTCAAGGATCATTAACGTCCCAGCAGCATATACGACCAAACGTTCCAGAGACAACTGCTGTTAGAGAAAATAGTATGAATTGAAAGTGTCACTGGTACGTGCAACTGCGCGATGCAAACAAGCCAGTTTCATGTATCTCCAAATCAAGTTTCTCGTTTTCATCCTCACTCTCATTGCTCTCTCCTTATTCACCACTCAGTCTCCTCAGTCTCATCACTCTCCTCAGTCGTATAACTCTCCTCACCTACCTCACCTACCTCACTTTCCTCACTTTCCTCACTTAGGTCCTCATCCACATCGGTCGTTGTGAATGCTAAATCTTTGTCTGCCCCCACTTCAAGCAAAAATCTTTCCACTTTATCTAATCTTTTTTTGCCAGCATACCATAGAATTGTCCTCCCTTTATTATCCTTTACATCAACCTCAATATCTCGATTAAGGAGAAAGCTGACAACCCTCATATCTTGTTGCAGCCCCATGGCCATCACTTGAGCATGCAATAATGACCTTCCCATATTGTCCTTTTCCTCAACGGTCAGCGCACCTTTCCCCCTCTCCAGTAACAGTTTTATCACATGCAGATTGCCTTTCGGGCAACCATACCATACAGCCGTCCTACCCTTATTGTCCTTTATATCAACCTTGATATCTTCATCAAGGAGCAATGTTGCAACCCTTGCAACCCCAGCGTCATCCCATTCTTTGAGGCCAATGGCCATAGCATGCAACAGAGTTTTTCCTGTGGAATCCTTTTCCTTGAGAGCCAGATTATCTCCAGTCCTCTGCAGCAACAGCCTTACCACATCGGAAGCACCATTCAAGCAGGCATACCATAACGCTTGCCCTCCCCATATTGTCATACGTGTAAGCTGTGATCCCATGCTTAAGGAGAAACGCTATGTTTTTCAATGTGTCTATCGAGCATCACAGCATTGTGTATTTGCGCCTCTCTCCCTTAATGCCCTTGCCACATCTCAGAGATGGTGCTTGCAGGCATACCATAAAGGCGTCTTCCCATCATTATCCTTGGCTTCAATATCAACCCCCCACCTCTTGTCAAAGATGTACTGAACTTTATAAAGCTGGACCTGTTTCAGGTTTACCGCGGTGTGTAAGACTGTTCTCCCCTTAAAGTCCCTATCCTTGACCGTCTGAATATCCGCACCATTGTCTAGCAGTGATTGGATAATCTATCTGTAAGGTTTCACCAAAGCATACCACAAGGCGGACCTCCCCTTATCATCCTTGGCATTCAAGTCAATGTTGTGCTGGATGAGGAACTGAGCTTGATCGATCTTTGGTGCTTTGCTGGTGATAATGGCATGTAATATAGTATTCCCCACGCGGTCTCTCTCTCTGATACTTTCGATATCTGCACCTTTTTCGAGCAATAAGTCAATAACTTGTTGACTCCATTCCACACAAGCGTACCACAAAGCTGATCTTCCTTCGCTGTCCCTCACGTTAACATCTGCTCCAGCTTCAAGCAATTGCTCGATAACATTAACCTCTAGGGACTGGCAAATGGCTCTGTGTAATGCTGTCTGGCGATGATTATTCGCGCTGTTTGGATTGGCGCCTTTATCCAACAAGACTTTTGTAACTTCCTTTCTGCGAGAGTGGAGAGCAAGCTGCAATGGTGTGTTTCCGTCTTGGTCCTTTGCATTGATGTTGACATCGGCGCCCCAGTTAATCAGATCTTTGCAATATCTGGATCCGACACAACGTGAAATACTGATCGTCTCATATAATCAAACTCGTTAGCGTCCGCGCTTCTCTCTAGCAGCAAGTTGACGATGCTTCTGTGGCCACTTGAGACAGCACTAAAGAGTACCGATGATCCCTTGCTATCCCTTGTGTCGATTTTCGCCCCATGATTGAGCAAGATGCGGGCAACATGAGAATCGCAAGCAACATGCAATGCAGTCTCTCCATCCCTTCTTCTGACATTGACATCTGCTCCACTCCTTAGCAAGTAGTCCACAATGTCTGCATCACCATATGAGCAGCGATGTGTAAGGGTGTGCCCCTCCAATCAACCATGTCGCTGATAGCCGCTCCATTGTCAATAGCCGTCTGTACCGCCAGAACGGCTGATAGGCTGACCGGTTCTGCCTCTGGGAAGCCGTCTTCTTCATTATGAAAACTGTTGTAGACCGCTTGCCATCGCGAAAGAGGGAATTGCTCTTCCAAAAACTGTCGCTGGCTAGTGTACTGCTGAGCTATATTGGCATGATTAAGAAGATACTCTGCTTCGTAGTGAAGGAATGGATATTTGCTTTTGATTGCCTTCTGCAGCTTGTAGAAACGTGTGTTATTCTTTGGACTGTGAATATGTGAAGAGTTTGTTGTGATGCTTTGGAGAAATTGTCCGTCCACTGAATTTAATTGAGATAGGCAACAATTCTTCAACAGCTCATGCCCATCGGCTTCAAGGTTGCCGGTGGCTGGGAGCCACTTGTGGTTATCACCTTTTCCGAATAAGAAGTCGCAGACTGATTCATGAATGAACTGGACCCGTGGCTGTTCATTGAAGCAAAATGGTCTAACAACCTCGGCAAGACCTTTAGAGGCATGCTTGATAAAAGCAGTTATCGTCTCCTGTGATATCTTGCCACGATCCCAATAGCCTGTCCACCACTCGTGTTCATGAAAGTGAACAGCGCAATAGAGCTCTTCCGGGCTAAGTGGACGAATAGAGAAGAGAATAATCTTGAAACAAACATCTCTTAATCTTCGGTTCTTTCCGTCTTCAAGGATACTTGCAAAAGAGCTTGGATAGGTCTCCGGGAATTTCCTTCAGCCTTTGGCGCATTGCTTTGATAGGCTTTCCAGGGTACTCCTCATTCAAAGTACCAATTACAAGGACAACCCAAAGAAAGATTCCGTTAGACTCCTCTAAGATTTCCTTCTCGAACAGGTCCACGGTTATATCGCCCTCAAGATCAAGTGCCGAATCGATGTATCGTTTGATGCCTTCGGTATGTCCCTGTTCCCTTTCTAGAGCAATTTCTAGGCATTTACTTATCTTGATCTGTGGATAATGCCGGCTTGATAGGCAAACATGCAGCAGGACATTGCTTGATTGAGCAGCAGGAGAGAGTTGCTTGGTGAAAAAAAAACGGACCATACAATTAATCTCGTTGTGGGTGCGCTCGCCTAGAGCATCGATGAAAATGGTCAGCGAACTACCCTTGAGTCTTTGACGGCTTCGATTCGTGTTTGTTGGAGTGGCACTAGCTGCCACCCTTGAACCACAATACTCTTTGCACCATCGTCCATCCACATCAAGCTCTCGTCAATGGTATTTGGGTTGGAATTGAAGAGTTTGTGGAAGAGAAAACGATAGAGGCCAATCGAGGGTCTCTGGTCCACTGATTCTTGGGCGAAGAAGAAGAATGACAAAACGATGTCATGATGTTTAGCCTGTCTGCGCGCATTTTTGAACAAGAAGTTCATCAGTGTTGACTTGCCGGTGGCCGGATTCCCCCTGATCCACAAAAACCCGCCATGTTCCCCAGTTTTCTCGGGTCACGCCAACTTTTGTACTGGAGAGTGTCGTAGAACCACCGACAAGATTCTTCACGGGCAGGAGGGAGGTTTATCCGATGGGATTCCATTGCTTCGAAGGAGAGAAGCTTCAATAGTTGCTCCTTCAGTTCACTTGGTATGGACCGTTGTTTTGTGTGTTCCTAACTTGGTGCTAAGGTTTGTTGTGTGTTCTTCGCTGGCTCTTTAACAGCAGACCGCTCTGGGTCGGTTTGTTCATTGTCAGTTGCTTGCAACGTTCCCTGACCCGACTGATCGTTGACAATAGCCTGTATTTCCTTGAAGTCCCCCAAAACCTTTTTCAATGCAGAAGCGACTTTCTCATATTTGGTGTCATCAAGGCCAGAAAAAACGGCACATGTCCATGTGGTTGCGTTCAATCCTTTGCTTCGTCTCTACTATAGGGTCCTCAAGACAGGACGAATCGGTTTCCACGACCTTCCTGCCAAGGAGAACGACTTTGTGAGCTTCCCGGAAGGACCATGTACGCCACTGCCTTTCATGGCACATAACAAGGAAGTATTCTCTGAGTTCTGTCATGTCTCGTGATCCTAAACAAAGGGTGTTGACAATCTGCTGGTTAACTTTCCAACCAAGCATTCTAGCTCCAGCTGAAATAATGTTATGTATGAGTGCCCTAGGATCAGTTCCCCGATGAGGTGTACCAAAGAAAAAGACGCCAATAGTTGACTCGAATATTGAATGGAGATCAGGATGTGTTGACAGGCAGTTCTTTGACTACCACAACGCGCATTTAACAACGATGCCTCCTAGCCTGTGTACAATGAAGAGAATAGGCGGGGACTTTTCCTTGCAATCGCGGCGTTGAGACTCCAAGCAAACAAGCAAGTCCCAGGCATGGTCAGACACGCTGTTGTTGTTTACTGGACCCTAGAAGATGTGTCTGATATGTGTGTCGTATCCATATGTGAGAATTCGAGAACATGGTACCGTTTCGGGTAGCAAATCTGCAGGCCAAAAGACGTCTTTTCGAAGTTCGCCGATTTTCTCTTCCTTAGTAGAGGCTGTCTGAACTTTTGAGTTTGATTTTTGGTCTGGTTGAGTAACGCACATATCTTGCTTTGATCTGGACCGGCTGCTTGAGGTAAGGTTGTGGAACAATCGTCGGATATTAAGTTTCGATGAGGATGTTTTTAAGATATCGTCAGTTTTGTCGTGCAATGTCAGCTGTTTGGCCGACTGTTCCTGATGACAGCGCCATGTCTATGTATCCCAGGGATGGCCAGTAAAGCCATGGATGAACACCAAACTAGATGCATCAGTTAGCTCCTGGGATGTGTCGGACCATGGCATGAGTTGCAAAGGTTACTTGAGTGCCGGTACGTACTCGACAATTGCTTCAGAATGCTCGTAGACAATGGTGAAACCCGTTGGTTTGATATCTTCTCTCCTTTTGGCCATGTCTGCTTTGAGAGATAGCTGCTTCAGAAACCTTGGGATTGGTTAGGCTGTATAATTGTTTGGGGAGGGGGGGGGGGGGGGG
>Ga0065720_1020528_pt1 | contig 14016 bp, 5 predicted proteins | sample Thericmetagenome_FD_59107 | JGI IMG/M metagenome (GOLD analysis project Ga0065720, IMG submission 59107) | Thermophilic microbial communities from the Joint Bioenergy Institute, California, USA of rice/straw/compost enrichment - eDNA_2 v2... | ecosystem: Engineered > Solid waste > Grass >... | reverse complement strand
GGTTGGGCCTGCCGCTGCCGGGGGTCGGGCCAGCAGAGGAAGCCGAAGAAGAAGGAGAGAGACCAGAAGGTTGGGCAAGCTGCCTTTCCTTCTCGCGCGCCCAAGCAGTCCTTGTGGCCCTACCGCTCGCCCAACCCTTCCATTTGTCGATGCCAAGTTTACGGCGGATCTGGCCGAAGCGGACCTGAGTAGTGTGAGAATAAGTCAAAAATGAAAATGGCAGAATTGAGTGATGAGCTAGAGGGAAGATAAAGGGGACTTAAGGGAAAACGAAAAGAAGAGAAACAAGAAAAAGAGAAAGACAACAAATAGAACAGATCTTGACCCTTGTAAAATGAACATGCGAACTCCAGATAACAAAAGATGTAAAAGGGGTAAAGTACAGTGAAAGAACTCAACCGATGTCCAGAACATAGATGATGAAATTTGTAGAGATGTTAAAGAACAGTTCAAGAGGACTTGAGAAAAAAAATATGAACTCTCACAAGAAATATTCAAGGCTCAATACTCTAGATCACAAAAACTTGAAGAGGTAAAGGGAAGTAATAAAGTGCTGCAGACAAGCCAAGAGTTTTTTTCTCGTGCAGTAAGCTTTAAGAGTTTGATGAACTAAGGCCATGAAGGGAAAATGAGGGGCCATGGGTGAAAACTGCGATAAAGCAAGGCGAACTTGACCCTTTTAAGACCAATCCCACTGGTTCAGATAACAGAAAGTGTTCTAAAGCATGGTAAAGACAAGCCGGAAGACCAAGACCAACAACTGCTATAGAGTAATTCTATGAAACAGTGAACAGAGTTGTGAACATACCTTTGCTGTCTCGGCATTCTTCAGGCGATTATCCTCTGCAATCGCCACCCAGTCAAATTCGGGTTTGGTGATTTGGTGCTTGAGCATGGTGAAGAAAAAATACGACTCTTGCCCGTTTGGCATGTTCTTGCGAAGCGTCTCATCAGCAAATGCTTTCGAGAGCTTGGAAGCACTTTTGGGCCCCTTGGTAGCGTTGTTGGAGGCCGGCATGGTTGTTGGTCTAAGTGATTCCACACATTAGTATTGGCTAAACAACCAGCCAAAAGCAAAGAATGATGGTTACATGAGTAGAAGGGGGGAAGAGGAAGAAGAATGGTCAAGGCACCCGGCTGGGAAATAAATACTCGCCCCGACCGGGGTGCGGATAGCGAGTGCCTGCGAACGGCACCCCGCGAGGGACAATATGTTGGCTTGAGAAGCGGGGTACACGTAGCGGTAGGCAGAAGAGGACTCTCAACAGCGGGTAAGACCTTCGGGTGCTGCGGGCAGGTGCTCTCCTAAGAATGTTCACGACAGGGGCTCAGCAAGCGTTGCAGGTAGGCACATGCGGCTGGAGATGATGCTCGATAGCCACCTCGGGCTTGCTCTCCTTGCCAGCGAGGACAATTATCTGCCCCTGGTGGATGAGATTAGGCTCATCTAGGCGAGATCTCCCGCCACAGCCAGCGCTGAGTCCCTGATCCAGGTGACAGAGGCTGAGCATTCATTGAAGGTGTGCTCCATGCCAAAGGAAAGTTGGGATCGCGATGCCAAAGGCTTCAATGTGAAAGGTGGGATGGTGAAGTCAAACTTGCGGTGACAGTGAGGATTGAGACGAAGCTCAAAGTTCAGATCAAGGCCAGTGTGCATAAAAGAGTGAGAGGCAGGTTGAAGGCTGGGAGCAGGAAGAAGATTTGTGCATGGTATCTCAAAGGAACGAGAATTTGTGAAAAGGACGTGATGTTCTATGCAGAGGAAGGATGTCTAGAACCAGGGAATGGCATGCCAGCCAGGCCAGCTGACTCATGAAGATGATTGACTTGCGTATCTTGGACTTACCTATGGAAATAATACCGGGTGGCGATGATTTGGAAGACAATACTGCGAGAGTGCTGAGAATATGCTTAAGCGTGGTTGCCGCGGCGATGCTTTGCTAGGAAACAGTAAAACAATTTGGGTGACTGCATTCTAGTTGGTTGTTGGAGGAGGAAAAAGGATCTCATCTCCAAGGTTTGCAAAGGATTTATAAACTTGACAGAAGCAGCCTCCGTCCGATATTGTGCTTCGAGCCAGAGCACACGGCAGGAACGAAAGACGAATCAACGACCTTGCTTGCAACTTTTCGTCGGTGGCTTTTCACCTTGGTGCGGGGAGTCAATTCTCCGACATTCTGGCCAAACAACTTCCAATGTATCAGCCACCAAGGCACTTGGGAGTTAAGAAATATAAGAACGACCAGGCACTTTACCAATTGTATCATCGAGAGAGCTTCCAAGTTGGCCCTCGACCTTGGTAATAATCAATCAATACACCAGCGCACTTATTCACAACGCTTTGATCCAGTGACAGCTAAGAACTCAAGTCAAAGAGAAGGCAAGTACAATGGGACAATACAACAGGGGACCTGCTGACAAAACTACCGACGAAGCGACATCTAGATATGTGAACCTCGAGCACGTTGACCACATTGAGTCAACCAACCGGGAGAGATGCTAGCAGTATTTCAAGCTCATGGAGACAAGCCCATTAGCCTAGGGGCAAGTTGAGCACGATGAGAGAACAAGGCAATGCTTTCTGGCCACGCTTACTCACATATCAATGGTAAAGCCTTCTGCGAAGCGATAGGGTGAGCTCTCCATAGCAGGACCACTGACAAGTTATGACCTGGAAGCGTCAGGTTCCTTCCCTCACTAACTACCAGGGTTAAACAGAGATTCCAGTTGACTTCTTGAGCGGATTCGAACTCAGACAGACAGTGCCAGCAGATAGACATTACAATTGAGCACTGTAAAATTTTGGTTTTGCAATGAGCCTGACTGACAGGTCTGAATCTTGGGGAGCATGTCAGGGAAATGCATCGAGAACACGCCATAAGAGACCAACTCCTAGATATCCTCTAGCGACATGAAGTAATGATAGCTTAAAGGACACAAGTTTGGATTTTTTTAAGCTCAATATGACCCTGACTCAACTGCTGGATTTCCCAAGACTTACGCCATGGACACACTAGGAATTCTGTTCCAAAGCGCTTTCACAACACTTATGCAATTTAAAACTGTCTTTGACCTTTAACCATGCCTGTTACGATCAGATTGGTCAAGCATGAGCCATATTGACTCAAGATACATGGAGTAAAAGAAAGTTTGATTGAGTTTTTTGGCATAAAAGTGTCGTCATGACTAGAACATGAATAAATTGGTACTAGCAGCTCCGAGGGAATCATGTAATCTCTCACAAGCGGACATTATAATTCACCTGAGGGACTTGGTGGCACTTATCCAACCACAGCGTTTTTCTCTTATGGTTCACTCCTCACTATGTGCTATGCTTTCACTCAAATGGTTCATTATTATACATCATGCTCTATCTATATGGGCATGGACTTCAATAGGCTAGCATCTTTGGAGGGAGGTGCCCCTGGGTGAAGGGTGGTTACCGATGGACTGTGACTCCTTTTCAGTGATCTTCAGCATTTCAACAAACATAGGACATGATACTTCACGGAATGTCCTTAGCATAATTCCTCCAACTACATCATTTGTCCTAGATACTTCATCCCTGCTTTAACCCTTCACTTTGTTCAGCCACATATTCTTGTACCCTGTATCATGTTCAATCCATGTCCATTATAAACAACAAATTCCCTTACTCCAACTCAACAAGGCACATCACACTCAGAACAACATCATTCACACTAAGTAAAGAATCCGAGAGTGCTACGTTGTTGGCTAGATATCAACTTTTGATTACAGAATGGCTCTCACTTCAAATGGACAATGAAGCCAGGCACAGGGAGTGGTCATGTGTGAAAGATTGGGAGCAAGGGAAAGACCAAACGAATTTTCTGCTTGCAAAAATCGGTGTCTGAATTCCAAGCTGAGAAAAATAACACAGAGAAGTGGTGCAAAGCATGTCCAACATGGTGGACGCTCAGGGAATGCCCAAGTAGCAACTACTGGCCATTAACTTTCTAACAAGCCCTGCGATTTGCTCCCCAGGCTCCATTTCGGGTACAACCACTTTTTCCCAATTGATAATTGCATTTATCTGGCTTTCCATATACACAAGCTGGCCAAAGATCCTTACTAAGACCGATGACAATTTGGAAGATCTTGGTTGCTCGGATGTGTTGATTGATAAAGTGCCAAGAGACTCGCGCAGCTGGTTGTCCCACACCAGGCTCCGCTCTCGGCTCGGCCCGCTGTGCCAAGCATGGGGCCAGGGCTTGGTAGTGCTCTTGGTAAAGACCCACCAAGACTGCACATCACGTTTTCACTCTCTCTGAACGGTTGGCTTTCTCTGCTTTCTTTTGCCCTCCCATGTCTAGGTATGCACATTATGACTGCTGCAGACAGCTGCTTGGTCCCAACCATCTGTGATTGCTGGTGTCCCCTACAGTGGGCATTAACAGTGGCCAATGTCGACGAGAGCCCCAAGTCAAAGCTGTTGTTCTTACGGCTCTATCATCAAAGTGAACGCCTGCCTGCAATCCCGGGTGCTTAGACTTGAAAGAGACTGTCAATTCTAGCATGACTCTTGGGACTCAAAGTGAGCTATCACAGCGGGCACTTGCAGCAGGTAACTTAAAAGAGGAGACCCAGCTGAGGCGTCTTTCCTTCTCTCAACTCAATAGCTAAGGTTTGACTCTTGCCTCAAACACCAGGTGGTTGATCTTTGCAGCCACAGCTGGTGTTAATATCTAGCTTGGAGTCTATATCAGGTGCTCGCAAGGGGTACTGACTGCGGGCAATCAACCTGCTTGAGGTCCTGTACAGCTTGGATGAGAAGATGATCAACGAGACATAAGGAGTAGATAAGGTACCTTTGGCATTTCAGAATTCTCAGCTTTCACACTAGGCATTCACATCTTCTATATTAGTGGGTGTCAGAATAGAGTAAATAGCAACATTGAATAATGGCATTTGCAGTGGGCATTAACAGAAGGTACTAACAACGGGCACTAACAATGGGCGATAGCACTCAGCTGTGGACTTTAGTTCACACTATACTGAACACGTTAGCATGATGCTGCATGTTTCTGAACTAAATTCCATCATCACAGCCGGCATCAACAACAGGCTCTAACAACTGATGATAATGTTTAGCTCTCCATATGGCGGGAACAGTGGCCTCTAGCAGTCAGCTTAGGTGTTCTTTAACATGCGGAACTGGCACCGTGCTATTATGCTGGGCAGCTGGCACTGACAACGGGCACTGATAATGGGCGACAAGGCTTGATGCTTGGACTGGAGTAGAACAAGGAGTTTAACAGCGGGTGATAACACTCGAAAGTCAAAGTGAGCACCAGCACCGGGTTCTACCAGTGGGTGATCATCGGGAGACGGAATCTAAAATCTGAGACTAGCATGGACAACAATAACCATCATTTTAATCAGGATGTTGACTGGCGGATTCCAAGAGATGTTGAGCAGGTATAAAGCCTGAGAGAAGGCAGAGGGAGAGACTGGTAGCAGGCAAAATTCTGCAGTGAGATCTTGGGTCTTTATCTTTATAGGAACAAAGTTATAAAGTCAGACAGGAAAGAACCTCACTGCAGGTCAAAGACTGAAGTCACAGCGAAAACAGTTGGTGTTCACTCCCATCACAGTATGACCTTGGCTATGATAACGGCTGCAAAAAATGAGGTGTTAGGAATGGGCATGGGGGACAGGCAGTTTAGTGAAAACAAGAACCGGCAGCAAGTTGCTCAATGTCGTGAAGTTCCTGTTGTGAAGGGACATTTTGAGAATAGAAAATCGTTATGGGTTCAGGAAGTAGACAGAGGGCTTGTCACTCTCCACCCTAGCGAAACACACAAAGACAGAGGAGGCAAAAAGACTGTCATAGAACAATGACATTGCTTTCAAAGCAGACTATATGTCCATGTGCTCACATTGAGTCTTTTATGAGGTAGCTGTAAGTAGAGAAAGAGACTTGTCAATGTCCTATCTATTCTCTGGTAAGAAAGACATCACTCATGCCTGAACAGTTACAACAGGTATGGATAGCGGGTACTCGCAACCGAGATGCCAACGAGCTTTTCAGTAATTGCGATTACTGGTAGAGATGTAATTTTGCTGTTTAGACTCGAGTAGGCAGTTGTTAATGAGAAGTTCTGTTAGCAGGTGGTGATGTTGAAGGTTAACGATGGGCAATGACAATGTGTGTTTGATAATGGGAGTTATGGAGGAAGGGATATATCACTTCACACGATTCCCTTAGGTAAGCCTGAGACTACTCACAGTGTTCTTTGACAATACACATGAACAGTCGGTGCACTAATGGGTAGTTTTATAATGAGCCACAACGGGCTTGGCAGACACATATTAATCTGCTGTATATACCCTGGTGAGCAAGAGCTCATTTACACCGGAGTTTGACACCGTTCTTTGAATGTAGGTACCGACAGTAGATGATCTGATTATACGAACTGCAGTGGAGGAGGGGATATGCTAATTTGTTAGAGATCTTTCGGAAAACTGGCTTTACACGCACCAAACTAGGCAGTGATCATGGGTTATCATAGCGGCTATTAATAATAGGCATCCAGTTGCAGTAGGCGCCGATAGTGGGCGCTATCAATAGGCTCCCCCATCGGGCAGCGACTGTGAGCACTAACAACATTCTCTGGTGCTAACTTCTGGTGGGAAGTGACATTAAGCACTAAGAGCGGGCACCGACAATGGGCAGTTGCTACTGGACTCAGCAGCAGGCCGCTGACATAGAGAACAACTATAGGCGCTCTGTGCCAGTAGCAACCAGCAAAGACATAAGGTTATCAATTTGTTTTAAGTAATCTGTGTTTGGTGCTTATGTAGGGCTCTAGCATCAAGTGGTGACCTTGGCGCTAATAGGGGCTAAAACAATAATATTGACGGGCTATGAATAACAGGCCTCTGATTGCATGGGATAGTCTTACTGGGCCTTAACGCGGGTTTCTGGCTTAGCGAAAAGTCAGCAGCTGTGTCTGTGACGGGTGCTAACAGAGGGCATCAAGAGCGGCCTTGAGGAGAAAGATAATTATGGACCTGCTCACAGAAAGTGCCGACAGTGAGCGTCTGTAACAGAAATAGAAGCGTTCGTTGAGGAGCAGCATATTCAGAAGCAAAGTTCCCAGTGGGCACCAACCATAGGTGCTACCACTGTACCCTATCCTTGGGCTCCGACAGTGGGAAATTCACGGCTGCGCTAACCGAGTGCGACTGCAGCGGGTACTAACAATGGGCTGTGAACTATATGAGAACGGTAGCTGTATTCACCAGGCCAGCTACAATGGACGTTAGCACCAAGCGCCAACCGTCTCCACGACTTATGTGGTTGGCCGTGTCCGTAGCGGGCATCCACATCAGGAGTCTACCTTGGCAATAGCTCTGTCTTGAACTATAAGACATCAGCAGCTAGGCTCCCTGCTGGCTGTATCCCTCCATCAACTAGCGGTTGCACTGGGCACTGACACCGCACACCAACCGCTTGATGTTGCGGCTACGCCCGCAGCCACACAGAGGCTTGCATTGCCCCCAGGGGAGACAGCCAGCTATAACAGCAGGTATCAGCCGTGGACCGAGTCACCAGCCGTATAATGTCCAGGCCAATACCCGCAGCTATGCCCACGGCTGGGTGGTAGCAACTGGCATTCACAAAAGGCAGTCCTGACGGGGCTTTATGGGTGGACACTTGTCCAAGCCTCACAACAAGGTTTAACCTGCACCATATCGCGGTTGTGCGTCGCGACCGCGACTGTCACAGCGGGTGTTACTATTGGACAATTCCACGGGGCTTCATGGGGGAGGTGGATGTGCTCGGCCGCAGCTGCGGCACTATACTACTAGGGGAGCTGGATAGAAATGTGAAAACAGAGAAGGAAGACTCGAGTTGAGGGGGTGCAGCGGGCTAAGCATTTAGTTGAAGGTTCTCAGGCGGCCAACAGGCTGCCGTTCGCTCTTCTCGCTCTTTGTTCTCTCATTTTCTCTCCTGCATCTGACTCGGCAAACTCAAGGTTGATGCTCTGTCGACTCCTCAAGTCGCTTCGATGAAGTAGGCGTCTGGCGGACGATTCACTGGCGAACCGAGTGCTGGTCATAAGCGGAAGCGGCCGGTTCTTCGAAGAAGAATAAGGAGAGTGAGAAAGCCGTAAAAAAAGTGAATGGTAGCACGGCCATAGCAAGTAGCTAGCTCGGCCCCCGACCCGGACAAGATTCAAAGCGGCTGTGAAGGCCAAGGTTTCCGACCCTGGCTAATCGTATGGCTACACTGACCCTTCTATATATTGCGCCGGGCAGTAGCAACAGGTGGACATTGGGGATCAGGCAGTCAGTGTACCGGATGTTAAAAGTCGGCTGGTAACTGGCATCTGGACGTGTACGTCCTGCTAGACCCGAGGTAAGACGATCTGCAAAAAGATGTTGAAGTATCGATAACATGGAAATGCCACACAGGGAAACACTGGAAAGTTCTGGAGCTGGCTAGATGGCCCTGTTGAGCTAGAACGCTTACGTTGCTGCTGTGGTAAAACAACGGCTACAAACGACACCAGAGCGGGTAACCACCAGTTGTATTTTAGTACACAGCTATTTCATTAACCAGGGACCAGGGTAACTGTAAACCATAAAACCACCCAGAGTCATATCACAATCTCAACTTGCCATGGTACAAATACACCCAATGCATTAGCATATCCAGGATAACTTTGTAGGTAGCACAAGAAAGTGCCAGAGGGGACCTTTCGATACATATCCTAATCATCCCTGGCAGGGGTCATACATCCATCCAGAAGTCAAACTTTCCTGACGCATAAGTTAATCGGGATTTATCCAACCAAGTGCTGCAGACTCTCCGTTTAATGGCCAGAAAGCGAGCGCTCAGGTGCAAAACGATGGCTCGAGAGGAGCTCGAGTAGATGATGAGATCTGACAGTTGATGATTGTCATTATCTCAACAAGTCGGCAACCATAGCTAGATCTGGTTACAGCAACTTGTCGTGAGAGGCGAGTGTGATCCTCAGCAAAAGCCTCGTCCACTTCCGAGAAGCCAACTTTCCTCCCATCCCACCTAACGTATCCAAACTAAAACCCATCATCGCTTACTGCCCCCCATTTTCACCTGACGACCCAACTTGACCCTGTTGTCCCTGCCCCTGAGCCTGACCAATCCGCTCCCCAACAACCGGACCCGGACTCCTCACCACCGACCCCTCCTTTCCCCCATTCATACCTCCGCCAACAACCGAGCTCGCTCCATTCTCAGGAGATGTCGCAGGCGAGAAACAAGCCGAGTGCTGCGAGGCAGGAGAGACTGAGGATGGAGCCGTCATCGCTGTCGTGGTGGACCCATTAGGACTGACGCTCGCCATAGTTGTGGGCGTGTTGTTGTTAGAGTCCATGTTAGGTGTGGTCGGAGGGGTCGTACGGGCGGATGGAGCCTCGGGCTGGGAGGGGGCACGGTCAGGCTTGCCTTGGAGTTGGGAGGTGAGTTGGAAGGCTGTGGTCGTGCTGGCGGTCGGATCGTCGGGGACCGGGGTCGGCGAGGGGAAGACGGGTTCCATTTGGGTCGGTTGTTGGAGTTGTTGGACCTGGGGTTGATGTGCAACGCTCATGTTGTTGTGGTGAGATTGAGGTTGATGAGTGAGGTGGTGCTGGTGGTAGAAGGCCGCGAAGTTGTTTGCGTTCTCCATCGCATAGGTGCTAGTGGTACGGGGGATAGGAGGGAACATGGTCTGTGAGGGAAGGCCTGTAAAGGTCAGAGTGCCTTGCACCGCGGGCTGCATCTGATTGTGCTGCATCTGAGTATGCTGCTGGGTCAGATGAACATGCGCTCCGTGTGTCACGTTTTGCAGCTGATGGACTTGGAAGTGTTGAGGATGGAGGTGGCCGTGAGCTTGGGGATACATGTGCTGCTGTCCGACAGCCTGGGCAGTGTTCTGCTGCGGCGGCTGCCTATGAGACTGCCAGGGTGATGCTGGCAGCGATGAACCGCCATTGCCCAAGCTAAAGTCCTGCAAAGGAAACTCGAATGGCGAGCTGGCTGTTGAGGGTGGAGGAGTAGGACCAGCACCAGCATTATTGCCCATTGTACCGGCGCCAGATGCCATGCCCGCAACACCGACTGCAGGACCCATGGCTGCAATAGAGTTGTGATGATACGTGGTACGCTGGTTCTGGGTTTGAACAAAGTCGTTGCTTGCCGTAGGCGGGCTGTGAGGAGCCATCATGAAGCCCGAGGTATCGGCCGCCATCATATTGGCATCTCCACAGGGAGTCATGCGCGACTGTATGAAGGAAGTATGAGCATCAGCAAGAGCAGCGACAGTCATCGCTGCAGGAGCTGACGTAACCAGATCAAATGGGCTAGGCTGTTCGCACATCCCAGGATGACCATGAATAGCATTGGTCAGAGTATTCATAGCCTGCTCTTGCTTGACATTGGAAAAAGATGGAGCCTGTCTGTCGGGGCAGGCACCCGGCTGGCCATGGACAGACTCGCGTTTGACCATTGGTGCAATGGGCATCATCGGGGCTGTAGGAGCAGGCAAGCCATTCTGCTGAGACTCCTGTTTGATTTCCACCTTAACCTTGGGCTTGACATCTGTGGTGGGCTCAGCCTTGATGATGGCCTCGCCGGTTGTCTCATCATCCTCCTTTTTCGGCTTCACAACATCAGTCTTTTTCTTCTTCGTCACCCTTGACTTATCATCTGGAGTTGTATTCTTGTTGCGACGCTGCGGTTCAATGCCGAGGATAGCAGCACGAAAGCGGGAATATCGCATACGGGCAGCGTGGCCGTTGGTTATCTTTTGGGTCAGGTACGGGCTGTTAGCCACCTTATTCCAGTCGATCTAACCGGATCAGTTAGCATGAGATAGCACAGCCTTGCTGCGGAGTTCTACCTACATCTTTCAGGCACTTCTGCTGGAGGATGGCAAAGAGGAAGCGGGCCATAGCATTGTCGTTGTTGGCCATGTTGGTGATGGTTGCCAGAGGCTGGCTTAAGGAGCCTTGAGAGTTGGAATGATAGCAAGAGAGACTCAAGACAATTCTCAGCTCAAACCTTGAACATCAACTGCAGAAAGGAGAAGAGCAGCTCAGTGTTCATATGATGGGACAGCAGGCCAATATGGCAATTAAAGCCCAGTGTTCAACTGCTTGCTTGGAGAAGAACTCTGCTGTGGCCGCAATCACAATCACCAAAAGTCAGTGCTCAGCGGCGGAGTCGTGAGTCACTGGGGTGTAGTTCAGTGGTGAGGCGGCCAGTTATATGTCTGTTTCACCATCAAAAAGGCCGATTGGGACCTTCGTATGGACTATGAGCTGCAGTTTGCAAACTATGAACGGAGACCAACCGCTCAGCCAGGTTCCAAGGCTGTGGGGAGGTGCGGTATTGTCAAGCAGGACTAAGGAGGGGTGATAAGGACGGCAAGGACACGAGTCCCCTTGGTCCAAAGGCCCTTTAAGAGCAAGGTTGGCGGGATACCTTGGCTCCTTGTGTGCATGTAAGGAGGATCGTCAGGAGGAGGAGAAGGAGTAGAAAGCATTCCCGATGGGAAGAAAGGCGCAAAGACGGCCAGATATACAAACAAGGCGGGGCAAAAGGACCAGCCAAAGGGCCGGCTCCTTTTTCCCCCAGAAAATCTTTCTGGCCATTCAGATATTGAGTTTGATTCCAACCCAATTGAGATAGCCGCACGGCTGCCACAGCAATGAAAAGCGACGGCATGGATGGTTGCCTGGACCGCGCAGGGTGTCCCGTGGTATCCCGTGGTGTGAGGGGAAAGGCTATCAAACAAAAGAAAAACTGGAAAAAAGGGAGCAAACCGCTGAAGCCATCGGGCCTCATGCTGACACGAGATTGGTGATACTGCTGCGTCGGCGACGCGCTACCGCGGCGCCTTCGCGTAAAGTGGTTGCTCCAAGACCTGGTCGTGCATGGTTTATGGATGCCGATCCCTGCTCGCGGTTCCCTGCCGAGGACGGTGACACCCACTTGCATCCCACCAAGCAGCATGGCCACCTGCTGCACCTCATGCAGTTGTATGGGAACACGCAGCGAATGCGAGCTCGAGACTGGGACCTACCTGATGGAGCAAACAGAGCACCGCGACCGGGGGAGATTGAGAGGATTGCGAAGGCAACTCGACGCATCCGTCAATTGATGATGCGATGACTATAACAGCAGTCATCGTGGAAGTCGGCGATGGCATGTCTCCGAGTTGTAGTGGAATGGTGAGGCGCAGAAGTGTGGTACCCATGTCTCCGGTGTCCAGTCCCGGCAGCGTCACATAAAATATAGATGAGTCACTAATTGGGGGAAAGATGTGAGTGGCTGGAGATGAAAAGGTCGAAACCGGACGACTTTTCCCGGCTCTCCAGTTTCCAACTTCCATCTGCCTCACAGCGTGACGGAGGATGACTGACTGATTGATGAGGCAACCATACGCACGTAACCGCAATCAGAATGGAGTCGTGCCTGCATGGCCATGAACTTTCATAGCCAGCGGCATCGCTTCCGTCGCAGACTCGCAAGAGCCGTAAGTGATAGCGAGGGATGGTTTTGAAGCCAAGGCTTGTCCTCCCTGCAGCTCGCTGGGAGCCCACTCCAATATATGGGTCTGTGCCATGCAAAGATGACACGTCCCACATAGACTGCGACGCGATGGAGCAATTGGTAAATTGGAGAGTGCTCAGGCCTTTCTGCTGTGGCTTCCGTTGGCCCATCGCATTGTGAACGAAGGATTGTGATAAGCGAGTCGAAAAAGAACAGATTACCAATATCTCACCGATTTTGGCGGACTTGGGAACTTTCCGCTTGCGTGCCACGGAATTTCAGAGGCGAGGCCGACGTGGAAGGTAGCGGCACCGGCGCGTCGCAGCTTCCCTTCTTCTGTCGCGATATTTGCGCCAGATCATCTGACTTGTAAAAGTGGGGGCAGAGCTGCCAAGCTGCAAAGTCTCGCGCTCTTTCGGATTGCTGCCTGGTGGTCGCATCTTCACTCCTCAGGCAAAAACATGTTCCCCACCTACAAGTTGGTTTTGCGCGCTCATTGGCTGACTTAGTTCAGGGTCAGAGACATCGGCGCCGGCTGAACGTGTGGCCGGCGCAACCTCCTGTTTGCCACTTGTTTGAGCACGTCGTCTCCGCCCACCCACGCAATCTAGTTCTTCTATCTCTCCTTAGCAGACCTTAGCAATTTCACGCATCACTCAGCATCGCTTACACCGCCCGCGCTTCGCTGGCCCGCCTGCTCGGTCATCCCGGCTGCATCCCTACCCGCGATTCCACAATGAACAAAAACTGGAACGATAAGGCCGACAAGGACCTGTTCTTTACCATTTTGCAAGTTAAGAATATCGGCGTCATCAGCGGCTCAGAATGGGTGACGATAGGCAACCATATGCGCTCACTCGGCTACGGCTTCACCAATGAAGGATGCCGGTAAGTGTTGCGGCCCTGTGTTAGAGCTACCAACTGCCCACCGAAACGTTGTTGCCGCTGTGTTGTTATGGTTTCAATTGGCGGTCGTCAATTGCTCACATCACTGCTCATCGTGTATCGTGCTTACGCTTTACGGTTTGTGCTTTACCGTGTTTGCAATTGTTTGAAAACAACCTTTCAAAACACCGTCATCCATGTGACCGTCATGTACAGCTTTACCCGCTTACTGGATCACCCAATTGTTGTATTTTCCCGTATGATGACGGCTGTCAGATAACATGTAACTGCTGTTACCATCGTGCTTCTTTTACCACCATCATCCCCCCATCCCCAATCACTCCTGGTTGCATTCCCTATTTTTCGGTCTGGAACGGTGCTGATGCCCATGCAGTCAACATTTCCAAGGCTTGCGTCGTGCCCAAGCTAAAGCCGAGCAAAATGGCCTGCAGAATCCTGCTGTCAGGAACATCGATCCTACCATAAACCCTATCACCCGTAGGCCAGGTCCCGGCAGGGGTCGTCCGAGAAAGTCGGCAGCTAATACCAATGCCGATCCAAATGCTAATGCCGCTGCCGCTGCTAAT